>ERZ773194.1510-NODE-1510-length-24739-cov-9.339572_pt1 | contig 24739 bp, 17 predicted proteins | sample MGYA00511240_ERZ773194 | MGnify/ENA primary metagenome ERZ773194 (study PRJEB29015, sample SAMEA2737774) | human gut metagenome | biome: human gut; feature: human-associated habitat; material: faeces | place: China | collected 2012 ... | reverse complement strand
CATCCAGCTTCATGAAGCTGATCATCAGCCTCGTTAGCCATTGTTCCGTATCCCTGCATGATCCATGCCGGAATCTCTTCATATCCGTCCCAGGAAGTATCCTGGATCAGAAACCATCCGTGCTCCTCACTCATCTTCTTCGCGTAATTTACCGTATCATCGTAATTCCAGTCTGTGACTGTCACCTCCGCCGGACCAGCCTGCCGTACAGCCTCCTCACGGGCCTTTACGGTGCCTTTCGGCATATAGACGTAAGCATGTGCCCCAAAGAGCCCGGAAGCCCAGGAAACGCCCTTTCCGTGGTTTCCATCCGTCGCCGTCACAAACGTGTACTTCGCAGTCTTTTCCCGCACATCCGCTTTCTGAAATTCCGAAAAATCCACCTTTCCTGGATCAAGCCCCAGCTCCCGGCACAGGATCCGAAACATCGCATACGTTCCGCCCAGTCCCTTAAACGCCTTCATCCCGAACCGCTCCGCCTCGTTCTTCACAAAGATTCCTTTTACACCAAGCTTGCCGCCAAGCCCCCGCAGTTGCACCAGAGGTGTCCGGTTATACGCCGGAATACTCTCATGAAATCTCCTCGTCTCCTTCGCCTTTCCCTCAGAAAACGCCGAAAGATCCACCTGATCCACTTCCGGTACATTCATCAAAACTTTTGTTCCGCATTCCTCTTCTAATTTCTTTGCCATAAGAATCCCCTTTCCACGATCTTTCAATTATAAAATTATAACATACGTGCCATAAATTCGCAGTAAAAATCCGGATATTAAAAAGGAAGACCCTTCACGAATCTCTCCACAAAAGGTCTTCCTCCTATACTTTTTCACACATCACAATCGGCTTACGCCTCTTCGATCGCCTTGTACATGAATTCACCATAAACTACCGCATAATCAACTTTGTTATTCCTGGTGATTTCATCAAGCTCATCCACAAGATGGGATGCTTTTTCACGGAGAATACCATTCTCCTTCAGCCGGATGACATAGCTTGTGCCATTTTCCTCGCACTGCTTGTAAAGGTCAGGCGTAGCAAAACCGCTGTCACCCCGAAGCAGAATTTGGATTGTTGGATAATCATTCAGATATTCATCAAGTATCAGTTGCAGGAAGTCAACCACTCCAGTGCAGGAATACTGTGTTCCATCACGAAGTTGGATTTTTATCAGATCCCCAGTCATTCCATCATAACAGACAAGTGGATGGTATCCATTGCTCCGATAATGAAAGTTAAAGGCTCTGCCTTCCTGTTTACCGTATGCATCAAGAAGAGTGGAATCCAGATCCAGAATAACAGCCTGTGGCATCTGAATACTGTAAACTCTTTTTCGAAGTATTCTGCCAATCGTAAGGAATTGGTTTAAAGTATCTTCATCCATACGGTTAAAGAATCTTGATACCGTAGGTTGTGATGCTAAAGCATCTTTATTTAGTACTGCTTTAAATACTGGGTCATTTGTAAGTTCATCTGAAGCATCATCTTCAAAATAACCTGCAATAATCATATAGATTATCTGAAGGAGATTCTCCTTGTCAGTGTGATATCTAAATGATGCAGAATCATTAGTCTTAAATGAGCGACTGAAAAGTTTATCAATGTCAAGTTTACTTACGAATTCTTTGATAAGAAGCAGGCCTGCATCGGAGGATAAATCTCCTCCATCAAAATTTATTTTAATCTGTCTATTGCTTTCTAGTGATAAGGTGTTTACAATACTCATGAAGGGCTCCTTTGTTTGTATTATTAATGGCTTTGAACACCTTAATTTTACCACAAACGGATGCTCTTTTTTTATTCACTTGATAAGTGAAAAGCAATATTCAATTAAAATATAGTAACTATGTGGCTTTCAGCCACTTTCACGGCTACGCCGTGAATAATCCAGGATAATTAATAAAAACGGAAAGCTTCAACTGAAAAAGGAAAAGAAAGCTGAAAGATAAGAAAGTAAAAAATGGAATAAGAAGTAAAAAAGAATAGAGAGGAATTAAGAACATGAGAATTCAAAAATGGAATGAAAACTGGAAATTTTGGGCGGATAAAGATTCCTTTGCCCTCGTATGGAACGTACCGGAGAATGCACGGACAATCAATCTTCCACATGACGCGATGATCGAAGAAAAAGCATATGCGAAGAGTGGAAACCACGGAAATACCGGATTCCGTGACGGAGGCGTTTATACCTATGTAAAACATCTGTTTGTAGGAGAAGATGCAAAAGAAAAAACAATGATGCTGAAATTTGAAGGTATTTACATGAACGCTATGGTTTATGTAAATGAACAGCTTGCGGCAAAAAATATGTTTGGCTATACAACATTTTATGTACCGCTGAATGATTTTCTCCGTTACGGACAGGAAAATGAGATCCGTGTACAGGTGCGGAATAATAATATGACAAACAGCCGTTGGTATTCCGGAACCGGAATTTACCGTGACGTTTATTTGTTAGAATCCGGACTGGATTACCTTGTGCCGGAAGGAGTACAGATCAAGTGTGAGACGGCGGACGAAGAATATGCGGTTCTTCAGATTCGCAGTGAAGTGAAGAATCGTAAACCGATTCCGGCAGAAATGACATTACATACTGTTATTCGCAACGAAAAAGGTGACGTTGTGGGAGAAGAAAAGACCGTGGCTGTCTTATTTGATCAGGAACAGCGTGAACTGACACAGCGGATCGTGATCGAGAAACCGGAACTCTGGTCCGCAGAAACTCCGATTTTATATACTTGTGAATCTACATTGATGATGGGAGAGGAAGTTGTAGATGCGCAGACAGAGAAATTCGGAATCCGTACAATGTCATTGGATGCAAAACGGGGACTTCGTATCAACGGCGAGTCGGTAAAACTTCGCGGAGCATGTATTCACCATGACAGCGGACTTCTCGGAGCTGCAACATTTGAAGATGCACAGTATCGGCAGGTTGCAAAATTAAAAGAAGCCGGATTTAATGCGATCCGTATGTCTCACCATCCGATGGCTCCGGCAATGCTGCGCGCTTGTGATGAGTTGGGAATGTATGTAATGGACGAAACATTTGATATGTGGGATCGTTGCAAATCCGATCTGGATTATGGTCTGTACTTCCGTGAATGGTGGGAAAAAGATGTGACCGCAATGGTACGCAAAGACTACAATCATCCGTCTGTGATCTTGTATTCGGTCGGAAATGAGATTCCGGAGATCGGAACAGATCATGGTGCAAAGACTTGTCATGAATTGTGTGAAAAAATCAAAGCATTGGATGAGACTCGTTATACGTTGGCGTCCATCAACGGTGTATTTGCAGCCGGAGATCAGGTAGACAATATCGTAGCAGACGTATCGGCAGATCTTTGCGCCAAAGGCGAATTGGATGGAAATGTCAACGACTTTATGACATTGATGGACGATCATATGGATGAGATCGTCGTACATCCTGCAATTACGGAGCGTTTGGAGAAAGCGTGTGCATCTACGGATATTGCGGGATATAACTATATGACGGCACGTTATGAGATGGATGGAGAATTATATCCGAACCGTGTCATTGTCGGAAGTGAGACGTATCCGCCGGAGATCGCAAGAAACTGGGATCTAGTAGAGAAACTTCCTCATGTGATCGGTGATTTTACATGGACCGGTTGGGATTATATCGGAGAAGCAGGAGTTGGCGTTCCGGCTTATCAGTGGGGCGAAGGCGGCTTTGGCGCGGGATTCCCATGTCAGTTGGCATATTCCGGAGATATTGATATTACAGGATTTAGAAGACCTGCATCCTATTTCCGTGAAGTGGTATTTGGTCTGAGAAAAGATCCATATATTACAGTTCAGAACCCGCACAAATTCGGACAGCATCTGATCAAGACACCGTGGGTGATCAGCGACAGTGTTTCTACTTGGAACTGGTCCGGTTGTGAAGGAAATCCGGCAATCGTCGAAATTTATTCTCCGGGAGAAGAAGTGGAACTTTTTGTAAATGGTGCGTCACAAGGGAAAAAAGCTGCCGGAAAAAATGCCGGATTCCGTACATTATTTGAAGTGGTTTATGAGCCGGGAACTGTGGAAGCAGTCGCTTATGAGAATGGTCAGGAAATCGGACGTATGGAACTTCAGAGCGCGGAAAGAGAAGTACATCTGGAATTAGAAATAGAAGAAGGAAGAGCAAAGGAACTTTCCTATATTCATGTATGGCTGAAAGATTCACAAGGAAGAGTTATGACAGACTGTGATAAGAAATTAACGGCAGAAGTGACAGGAGACGCTGACTTGGCAGGATTTGGAAGCGGCAATCCGAAACCGGAACACAGTTATAATGAGGGAATTACGGAAACGTTCCATGGTCATGCACTTTTGATCTTGAGAAAATCTGAGGGAACAGAATCTTGTCAGGTAAAAATTAAGTCCGAAGACGGATTGCGTGCGGAAGCATCTTTTTAAGATGTCGCAAATGACCTTGCCGGATGTCATCTTAGAGACTGTTTTGCAAAGGTTGTACATGCTATGATGACTTTAAGTTGAGGGCAAATAAAAAAACAGTGAGCCAGAATGGCTCAAAGGACCATGTAAGTACCGCGTTTAAGTGGTTCCATGCAACATCTGTAAACGGTGGAGCAATGTTGATCGCGGCAGTTCTTGCAAGTTACTTGTCTGTATATATGACAGATACGTTGATGATCCCGGCAGCAACAGCTTCCCTGATCATGTTCATTTCTACATTGTGGGATGCGATCAATGACCCGATGATGGGAGTTATCGCAGACCGGACGCATACACGTTGGGGACGTTATCGCCCTTATATGTTCGCAGCTCCGATCTTGCTGACATTCTTCTCCATCATGGTATGGGTTGACTGGGGATTTGAGTCTGTAACAGCAAAAGCAGTTTACGTTTTGATCATGTATATCGGATACGGAATGACTGTTACGATGTACACAATGCCGCAGAGGGCAATCCTTCCGGCAGCAGTAAGAGACAATGAACAGAGAAATATGATCATTACACTTGGCGCCGGATGCTGTGCATTTGTATTTACGATCGGAAACACATTTACACTGAACATTACAGGATTCTTTGAGAGCCTCGGATTCAGCAACGGATATGTACCGTTGATGGCAATCTGCGGAGTGCTTGCATTTATTTCCTTCTGGGGATTGTTCTTCACATCCAAAGGACAGGAGAAATATCTTCATCCGGCAGAAAAAGGAAATCCGTTAAAAGCGATTGCAACCATTTTGAAATACAAAGAAGTATATCCGAACCTGATCGCATGGATCATGGCGTCTATGGGATACGGAATGATGTTCTCCACATCTGTATACTACATGATGTATTATTATGAAAGACCTGACCTGATCAGCGTATACATGGGAGTTATTTCTATCGGAGCGATGGTTTCCATGATGGTATTGATGCCGATCGTTCTGAAGATCTTCAAGACAGGACAGAAAGCGTTAATCGTATCACAGGTCATATCTTGTGCTTGTTATGTATTATTGTTCTTCACAGGTAAGATGAACTTTACATATTGCTGTGTGATCACATTTATCTCTACATGTTTCGCAGCTATGCAGAATGCACTTGTAAATGTACTTGTAAACGATACAATCGACTTCATCCAGTTAAAAGAAGGAAAGTCTGCAAACGCTGTAATCGCTTCTATCAAAGGATTTGCACAGAAATGTGGTAACACAGTTGTTAGTTCCGGTATCCTTGCAGTACTTGCAGCTTCCGGATATGTGGCAGGTGCGATCGGACAGCAGCCGGACAGCGCAATGTTCGCATTGAATTTCTTGAAATTCGGAGCTCCGACATTAACAGGTATCGTCTTGATTATCTGTGTTGCAAAGAACCCGATGGCAAAATATGCAAAACAGATTGAAGAAATGAAAGCGAAGATGAACGCAGAAGAATAAGGAAAAATAAGTATAAAAAAACTGTCGGATTTGTTCAATGGAGAGAGCGGATCCGGCAGTTTTTGGATAGAGGAGGAAAAGAAGATGAGTAAACATTTAGGATTGAATCCGTATTTACCGTTTTGGGAGACGGTTCCGGACGGAGAACCACATGTATTTGACGGAAGGATTTATATTTATGGAAGCCACGACAAGCGGAACGGAACTTCTTTTTGTGAGGACGATTATGTGTGCTGGAGCGCGCCGGTAGATGATCTTGGAAACTGGAAATACGAGGGCGTCATTTATAAAAAAACACAGGATCCGATCAATGGAGCGCCATATGACAAAGAGATGCCGGAGTATGAACCCTCCTTTTTCGGTGCGGAAATGAGACTGCTTTATGCCCCGGATGTGACAAAAGGACCGGACGGCAGATATTATCTTTATTATGCATTGGATACGGTAAATGTGATTTCAGTGGCAGTTTGTGATACTCCGGCAGGAGAATATGAATTTTTAGACTATGTGAGAAGAGCAGACGGGACGATCCCGGAAGTGGGACGATGGTTTGATCCGGCAATACTTTGTGAAGAGAGCGGCAATTACTTGTACTATGGATTTTGCCCGCCGATGCGCTTTCCGGGGATGGAGAAGTTGGATATTCCGGGCGCAATGATGGTAAAACTTTCGGATGATATGCACACCATTATCAGTGAACCTGTATGCGTGGCAAATGGAATCGATACAGCGAAAGGAACGGCATATGAAGCACATCCGTTTTTTGAAGCGTCCAGCATCCGTCATTTTGGGGACTGGTATTATTTTGTATATTCCAGTTTGCAAGGGCATGAACTTTGCTATGGAATGGCAAAAACACCGGAAGGACCGTTTGAATATAAGGGGGTGATCGTATCCAACGGAGATATTGGATATGAAGGAAATACACTTCCGGTCAATTACACAGGAAATAACCATGGCGGACTTGTTGAGGTGGAAGGTGCGTATTACATTTTCTGGCATCGTCATACACATGGAATTGCATTTTCCAGACAGGGATGTGCGGATCGGGTTGTGATCTGTGAAGACGGAACCATTCCGCAAATCGAAATTACAAGCTGTGGCTTGAATGACGGAGCGCTTCCGGCAAGCGGACAGTATTCGGCGTATATTGCCTGTCATCTGACAGAAGGAGATCGAGAAAAAGTCGGACAGGTGATCATGGCAGGTCCGGGCGAGGCTGTACCGGAACTTCCGGAAGAAATGCCGTATATTACAGAAGAGGTTCGAAATGACGATGCGGTATGTGATGGAGCGACATTGACGAAAGAAGAAAATCTGTATCCTTATATTTGCAATATGCGAAAAGGCGCTTTGGCAGGATTTAAATATTTTGCTTTTTCCGGAAATGAGACGAAGATCGGACTGACACTCAGAGGAGAAGGCACGATGGAAGCTTTATTAGATGCTGCGGGGGAAAAAGTAGTCGGAAATTGTGAAAAATCCGGTGAAAATTGGGAGCAAGTGTGGATAACTCTTCCGAAGATCGAAGGAAAACAGGCATTGTATTTCCGCGTTGCAGAAGGTAAGGTTGATTTTGCAGAGTTTGAGATCAGATAGAAGCGTTAGTATACATTAGAAAAGAGGAATTTTTATAGAAAACCAAAAGTGTAAAACAGATGGATTCTATGAAAAATTCCTCTTTTATTTTATTAGTTTGTCTTTTCGTTTTTGACCTCAAACGGAACGAAGGCTTCTTCCGTATGGCTGTTTTGCTTGCGGTATTCCTGCGGTGACATTTTATAAGTGCTGCGGAATACCCGGGAGAAATGATCCGCTGAGTTATAGCCTACTTTTTCGGCAATCTCGCCGATCTTCAGATTGGTATTGGTTAAGTAGTCGATCGCTTCGGCGAGCCGGAGACGCTTGATCAGTCCGGTAAACGTATGTCCGGTATTTTGTTTGATCAATGTACATAAATGCGGCTCACTGTAATGGAACAGCTCTGCAAGGGACGCCAATGTTACGGTTTGATAATTGTGCTGAATATACTGCAAAACAAGTGAGAAGTCGGCTCCCATCTGGTAGTCGTAAAATTGTAAAGTTTTGCTGTAATTTCGGAGTAAGTTGGAAAACAGCAGATTGATCCAACTGATGCAGCAAGCATTGCTGTAACTGTCATTTTTATAACTTTCACCCATTGCATTATGAATGATCTGCTTTAACCACTTATTATTTTCTGAAAAAAACAGGAGATAATTGGCATGGGAATCATCCTGTAAAATGGTTCGGAAAAAATAAGAAAGAAGGTCTTTTCGTGAGAGCAGAGAAAAGAATGTCGTATCAAACGTGCTTTTCCGTAACATAATGCAGAACACGGTGGAGTCATCATCGATGACAAGATCGTGTTCGGAAGACGGCGCAATGATACAGAGCTCTCCTTCCTGCATGGTGCGTTTGCTTTTTTCAAAGACAAAGGTACAGCTTCCGCTAGCAACATAATTAATTTCAAAATAATTATGTATGTGAGGCGCGGGACGTGTATAGCGGGGGTGACGGATGATAAAAACATCGCCGGAGTTTGGAAAAATATCACTTTCTTTTACTTTTGGCGTAATTGCAATTTGCGGATTCAGTTCCAGCGGAAGTTGATCGATGATCTTATTGAACGCATCGTCGTCCATGTCTCCGAACATTTCAGAAGTTAGTATAGGATCCGGAGGCGTTTCAGAGAGAAGTCCTTTTCGGTAAAGGTAATCTGCCATTTCCGGAAACTGCATCCGACTGCCTGTTCGGAAAAAATAATCTTTCATATGTTGTTGAAATTCACCATAGGTGATGTAGTAAGCCATAGTTTAACCTCAATGCCAGACTGTTTGCCTGAGCGATCTATTTCGTTTTCATGTTTCAGTGCCATCAGTGAACAAAAGAGCAAATGTATTCTTGTTCGCTGATGGTATTTATTATAAAGAAAATTTGATTTTCATGCAACTTACCCTGTGGAAAAAAGTAAAGGTTTTATGTGTTATATCGTGAAGCGGAGGTTCGTGTCAGTGTACTTTGACGCTATGGTCAAAAGGTGAAAATACGTCGGATTCTGAAAAAAAAAGTACATGGCAGTTTAGAACGAGATTTTGTAAAATGAAATCAACCTGAAAAGTATGAGAGTTACGAAAAATTTATGGAAATGAAAAGGAGTATAAGGATATGATTCAGTACAAAGAAAATCCGTTTTACTTAACAGAAGAGCAAGTGCAGTGGGTAGAGAGTACCTATGATTCTATGAGTCTGGAGGAAAAAATCGGACAGCTTTTTTGCCCGATCGTATTTACGAAAGATGAAAAGGAATTGAAAGAATTGGTGGAGACAAAGCATATCGGAGGAATGCTTTACCGTGAGGGACCGGGAGAAGAATTAAGACAGTCTCATAAGATTTTGCAGGATGCATCGAAGATTCCGCTTTTAACAGCTTCGAATCTAGAATACGGCGGAAACGGATCGGCAATAGAAGGAACGTATTACGGAAGAGAAATGCTTGCCGCAGCGACCGGAGATGTGGAGAGAGCATATCAGCTTGGAAAGGTAAGCTGTAGCGAGGGAGCGGCAGTCGGTGTGAACTGGTCGTTTGCTCCGGTTGTGGATCTGGATCTGAATTATCATAATCCGATCACCAATGTGCGTACCTTCGGTTCCGATCTTCAGACCGTGATCGATATGGGAAAAGCATATATCCGCGGTGCAAAAGAAGAAGGCGTGGCGACAAGTGTAAAACATTTCCCGGGAGACGGTGTGGATGAACGTGATCAGCATCTTGTGACAAGTGTGAACGCTCTTTCCTGCAAAGAATGGGATGAAAGCTATGGAAAAATTTACAAAGAAATGATTGAAGCAGGTACATTGACTGTAATGGCAGCTCATATTGCATTACCGGCATATGAAGAATATTTTGATCAGAAACCGTGCGAGCGGATTCTTCCGGCAACGTTATCGGAAAATCTGTTAAAGAAATTATTGAGAGAACAGCTTGGATTTAACGGTCTGATCGTAACGGATGCAACACCGATGGTTGGTTTCTGTTCTGCAATGGACAGAGCAACGGCAGTACCGCTTAGTATTGAAAATGGCTGTGATATGTTCTTATTTAATCGAAATATGGAAGAAGATTTCCGGTTGATGAGGGAAGGATATGAAAAAGGAATCTTATCGGACGCTCGTTTGGAAGAAGCAGTGAAGCGTATTCTGGCAACAAAAGCAGCGATGCATTTGCCGGAGAAACAGGAAAAAGGACAGCTTGTACCGGATGCATCGGCATTGGATATTTTGAACTGCGAGACGTATGATTGTTGGGCAAAGGAATGTGCGGATGAAGGGGTAACGCTTGTAAAAGATATACAAAATCTTCTTCCGATCGATCCGAAAAAACACAAAAGAGTGCTGCTTGAACTGATGGGTGATTTTCCGTCGAACAAACGAGTATGCGAATCATTTGTACGGGAACTGGAAGCGCGCGGATTTGAAGTGACAGTGTATGAACCGGAAGGATTTGAAGTGATGGAAGATTCCGTGGAAAGCTTTAAGAGCCGTTACGATCTGATCTTCTATGTAGGAAATATCGAAACGGCATCGAACAAAACCGTATCCCGTCTGAACTGGCATACGATGTTCGGTCTTGGAAATAACATGCCGTGGATGGTGCATGAAATGCCGGCGTTGTTTGTCAGCGTAGGAAATCCGTATCATCTTTTGGATGCGCCGATGATCAAAACATTTGTCAACGGATATTGCAATTCCGAATATGTGATCCATGCTGTGGTTGAGAAATTGTGCGGAGACAGTGAGTTTAAGGGAAAATCTCCGATCGATCCATTCTGTGGGAAACCGGATTTGAAATTATAGGTCAGATTTGAGATTGTAAGCGAAAAGGAGAATCATAAATGCGAATTACAGAAACAAAAATAAATGGAATCCAGAATCCGATGGGATTTATATATGATTTTATGCTTTGTTCTTGGAAAGTGGAAGATACCGAAAGTAAAAAACAAGTCCATGCGAAAATCGAAGTCAGTGAGGATGCAGATTTTACCCGGATTTTGTGGGAAAAAGAAGGGGAAGATCTGAAACAGTCGGGAGAGAAGATCGATCTGGAATTAAAACCGCGTACGACATATTACTATCGTGTGACAGTAACCGGAGATCAAGGCGATACGGCTGTCAGTGATTTTGCCTATTTTGAAACCGGAAAAATGCAGGAAGCATGGGAGGCGGATTGGATTGCACCACAGAAGGAGGATGTCTTCCATCCGGTGATCGGCACGAAGTTTGTCGCAGCGAAACCTGTTAAGAGAGCAAGACTTTATGCATCCGGTGTGGGCGTGTTTGAGGCTTATCTCAATGGTAAAAAATTAGGAGAAGAATTTTTGGCTCCATATGTCAACAATTATGAGGCGAATATACAAGTACTGACATTTCCGGTAGAAGAACTTTGCAGCGAAAATGGGGAAGCCGGAGAAAACAGTCTGGAATTTTTGCTTGGAAAAGGCTGGTATATGGGTGAGTTCGGTCTGGATGGTCAGAAAGAAAATTACGGAGATCGGATGGCAGTGATCGCAGAACTTCATTTGGAATATGAAGACGGAACGACAGCGTGTATCTGTACCGATCAAAACTGGAAATATTGTGGTTCCGATATTGAAGATTCCGGTATTTATTTCGGAGAAGACCTGAACCGTCTGCTTTGGGAAGAAAAAGAAAATCCGTGGAAACCGGTGGAAGTTATTGCGGATTCGAAAGTGGAGGAAGGAACAAAAAATCTTGCAAAATCACATTTGATGGATCGCTTAAGTCTTCCGGTTGTAGCAAAAGAACAAATTTCAGTAAAAGAGATCCTTCACACGCCGGTAGGAGAAACCGTTTTGGATATGGGACAGAATTTTGCAGGATTTGTGGAATTTGATGCGGATCTTCCGAAAGGAACGAAAGTGGTACTTGATTTCGGAGAGATTTTACAGAACGATAATTTTTATCGGGAAAACTATCGGGAAGCCAGATCGCAGTTTGTCTATATTTCCGGCGGAAAACCGGAAACCGTGCGTCCTCATTTTACATTTTTCGGATTCCGTTATGTCCGTGTGACCGGATGGGCAGGGGAATTGAAGAAAGAAGCATTCCGAGGAAACGTACTGTATTCGGATTTGCAGAGAACCGGATATATCCATACAAATCACGAAAAAATCAATCGCTTGTATGAAAATACGGTTTGGGGACTGAAATCAAATTTCCTTGATATGCCGACTGATTGTCCGCAGAGAAATGAGCGTCTTGGATGGACGGGAGATGCGCAGGTATTTGCTCCGACGGCAAGTTACCATATGGACACCCGTGCATTTTTCCATAAGTTTGTAAAAGATCTTCGGGATGAACAGAAGATGGTCGATGGCGCTGTACCGAATTATGTGCCGAATATCGGACATAAAGAGGATGCCGGAAGCGTATGGGGAGATATTGCGACATTTCTTCCGTATACACTGTATATTTATTTCGGAAATCAGGAAGAAATGAATTACTGCTATCCGTTGATGAAAGACTGGGTGGATTACATTGACAGAAAAGACGGAGAACGAGGCGAAAAGCATTATCTGTTTGATTTCGGATTCCATTTTGGCGATTGGCTGGCATTAGACGGCGCGACACCGACAAGTTTTAAAGGAAGCACAGAAGATACTTATATTGCTTCGGTCTATTATTGTGAGTCTGTTCGTAAGACCGCAGAAATTGCAGAGACATTGGGATTGACAGAAGATGCAGCGCATTATCGGAAGTTGGAGGAAAAGATCAGACAGGCAGTGTTAGCAGAATATTTTACTCCGAACGGAAGACTGGCAGTGACAACGCAGGCTGCATATGTGATTGCATTAAAATTCGGAATCTATGTGGATCGAGAATATCTGATCGCACAATTTAAGAAGAAATTACAGGCAGATGGAAATCAGATTAAATGCGGATTTGTCGGCGCACCGCTTCTTTGTACCGTTTTAGCAGAAGCAGGTTTGTATGAACTGGCATATGATTTCTTACTGAAAGAAGGATTCCCAAGTTGGTTATATAGTGTGAATCTGGGAGCAACAACGATCTGGGAACGTTGGAATTCGGTGCTTCCGGACGGAACGATCAGTCCGACTGGAATGAATTCTCTGAATCATTATTCGTATGGTTCTGTGATGGAATTTATGTATGCGTATGCAGCAGGAATCCGTCCGGCAGAGCCGGGATTTGCGCGGGCGGTCATTGCACCGCATCCGGATGTGCGTCTGCCGAAAATGGAATGCAGTTATGATTCTGTAAACGGAAAATATACATGTAACTTTGAAATTTGTCCTGATGGAACGTTGCATGTGGTTGTGGAAATTCCATTCAACTGCGAGGCGGAAGTGGAATTGCCGGGATATAAAGAAGGCAAACAGATTTTGAGCGCCGGAAGATATGAATTTGATTATGTACCGGAAACCGATTATTGTCATCCGTACGGAGAAAAGACAACGTTGGCAAGAGTCGGAAAAGATCCAAAAGCGCTTGCTGTTTTGGGAAAATATACACCGGCATTGGCAGGAATGTCACAGTCGGATGACGCCGAATTTTTGTATAACACATTGGAAGAAATCAGTTATCTCGGATTCCTTCCGTTTGATCCGGAAAAGCTTCAGCAGGCGATCAAAGAATTAAAGGAAATCAACGTATTAGAAGCATAAACGTTAGAAACAGAAAAGTGAAAAGCATAAAAAGGCTTAGAAGTATAAAAGGCGATGTAAAATATTGCAGACAAGGAGGAAGGACAATGGAACCGACACTGGAACAGATCTTCGGCAGTTACACTGCATGGGAAGCAAAGGAAGGTACTTGGTTTATCAATTTTATGAACGGCAGTGAAAATATGTATTTATTAGAGGGGGATGAGAAGGCGCTTCTGATCGATACCGGATATGGCGTGGGAAATCTTCGTGCATTTGTCGAGAAACTGACGGATAAACCGATTCTTGTCGCGAATACACATTTTCATCCGGATCATGCGGCGGGCAACGGAGAGTTTGAAGCGGTTCATCTGAGCGAAGGTGAGAAGATAGACGCGCCGTCTACATTAACTCCGGGAGCGGTTCCGTTTGATCTTTCAAAACTGCCGCATCCGGATTACGAGAAAATCTATGTGAAAGACGGAGAGGTGATCGAACTTGGAAATCGTACGATCGAGGTGTTGGATGTAAAGCCGGCACACTGCAACAGCAGTCTGTTTTTCTTGGATCGTAAAGCGCGGCTGCTGCTTTGCGGAGACGAGATCGATGTAGGACAGGTGATGATGTTTGATAATTCCCAGAATCTGGAAGCGCCGTATGATGTACGGGAGCGGATGCTGAATTTCCGAGCAAATATGCAGCGTGTAAAAGATCTTGACGATGCGTACGACTGGCTGCTTCCGAATCACAACGGCTATCCGATCGCAAAAAGTTATGTGGATGAGTTTATCGGTCTGGCGGACGCAGTATTTGCCGGAACGGCTGTGATCGAGGATCAGTTGAACCATCCTTTTGTAGAAATGGATCCGAAAGCGGATAAACTTTGCCGTGTAAGATTTAAGCGAGTCAGCATTTTTATAGAAAAAGAAGAATTGATGAAAATTTATGGAAAACAGGAGGGATAAACGAGAATGAAGGCATTTATTTTTGATTTGGACGGAGTGATCGTATTTACAGATAAATTTCATTATCAGGCATGGAAGAAAATGGCAGATGAGATGGGAATTTATTTTGACGAAACGATCAACAATCGTCTGCGCGGAGTAAGCCGTGCAGAGAGTCTGGAAATTATTCTGGAACGATATGAAGGCGAGCCGCTTTCGGCAGAGAAAAAAGCGGAATTGATGGAGCAGAAAAACAATACATATCGGGAACTGTTGGCAACAATGACACCGGCGGACGTATCGGACGAGGTAAGAGAGACTTTGAAAACACTGCGTGAACGTGGCTGCAAACTTGCTATCGGTTCTTCCAGTAAAAATGCAAAGTTTATTTTAGAGAAAGTGGAATTGCTGAATGCGTTCGATGCGATTTCAGACGGAAACAATATTACACATTCCAAACCGGATCCGGAAGTTTTCCTGAAAGCAGGAGAATTTTTAGGAGAAGATCCGGCAAACTGTGTAGTCGTGGAAGATGCATACGCAGGAATTGACGCGGCAAAGGCAGCAGGAATGTTGGCAGTCGGTCTGGGAGATGCGTTCGGATATGAAAAAACAGATGTGAAGATCGAGTATTTTGCACAGCTTTTAGATGTAGAATAAATCAATCAGAGGGAACATTTTACAAGCAGTAATATAACCATGTGCGGGAGGGATTGGAATGTATTATCAGGTGGAAGAACAAGATGGGTATTACCGGATCGGAAGTCCGGAAAATGTATTCTGTTATCTGTTTGTCGGAAGCAAACAGGCGGCGTTGATCGATACAGGATATGGTTTTGGAAATCTGGAACAGACGGTGCGCTCGGTAACAGACAAGCCGGTGGTGATTATCAATACGCATGGACACTGCGATCACACCGGAGGAAATGCACAATTTGAAGAAGTGTGTTATATCGGTGAAAAAGATATTGCGCTTTGTCAGGAACATTCAGAGGCGGCGATGCGAAGAGATAATGCAAAACGCGCGGAAAATAGTATGAATTTCGAAACCGGAGAGACGTATAACGGACTTCCGGAAGGATTTAATCTGGAAGAATATTGCAGCCGTGGAACGGGAACGCTTCAGACAGTTTCGGAAGGAACGGTGTTTGATCTCGGTGGGATTACACTCAAAATTTATGAAACGCCCGGACATACGCAAGGCGGCATTTCTGTGTTATACTTAGAGAAAAATATACTTTTCGTCGGGGATGCAACCGGAATGTTTGTTTGGCTCTTTGCAAAAGAGACAACAGATCTTACGACTTATGTAGAAGCCGTTCAAAAGATGTACGATCTGGATGCAGTTTCCTACATCGGCGCACATAATCGTCAGTTTATAATCATCTGGAACAATGAGATCACCATTTTCATCAAACTGCATTTCAATCTGCTTATAAACCAACAGAACCTCATGCATTTTTGATTCAAAATCAGGATCCCGTTTTTCACAGTAATATTTGATTTTAAAGGGTTTCATATCCTGTTCCTTAAGAAATTTCTGGATATACGGTTTGGTAACGGTTGAAAGCCTTGGATATCCCGCTTCTTCTGCATGTTTCTGAATGTATTTGTGGAGAGAGGTCAACGTCCACAATTCCTGTGCATAACCGAGTTCTGTCGGTCTCTGACACGCAATATGAATCATCCATGCTTTTGCATCATCAGTGATTTCCGATGGACGTCCAGGACGCTGAACATCAAACAGTGCAGCATCTAAACCGCCTTTCTGAAACTTCGAAATACAAAGGCGTACCGTTGCAGTACTAATGGCAAGTTTATCAGCAATTTGCTGGAATGTCATTCCATCGGCTTTATATAAAAGGATTCTGGCACGGTCCACAACTTGTGCCTGAATGGTTCTCTTTTTGGATAATGCTTTAAGGTAATCTCTGTCTTCATCTGACAGAGGAAGATATGTTTTTCTCATAGTGTTCATCCTTTCTTAGATAACACTATTTTACCATACATTATCCTCAAAATATATAGTAGAAATTTAATTTATTCTATACTAGTTTGTTGCTGTACATAAATCAAAAACATTCTAATCAATATTCTAATTCTATATTGCTCGTATCTTTTTTTTCTATAAAAGAATATAATTGCACTAATTACTAATAATGGAATTTCGTAGTATAGGAATGTGGCGCAGTATGAACAAACAAATATCAGATACATATTTAGAATTATTGTAGAAATGCAACCCCAAAATATCGATCGGCTCATTTCAGAAATTACAAACATTTTATCAGCCTTGTATGTTATACCTTTCATTTCACATATGTTCAAACAATATTCAAATATAAGAGCATTTTTCTCTTTCTCGCTTGCGTTTTCATAGATTTCCGAATTTATATATTTTTTTAAATAATTTTCAATATCTAATGCGTTTTTATAGGCAAGTTCAGTACCAAAAATATTCTCATAGTAATCTTCTGACAAAAAAAATATATCGTGGTTCTCCGCCATATAAATATTTCCATATATATTTTTTGTCTAATATTGTTCCTATTTCTTGAAATATCACTCCCAAAACATAAGAAAAAATAAAAAATAGAACGTACTTTTCATTTCCGTAATTTTTCCAGGTATCATAGTATTTGAATGATAGAGAGATGCTAAATAAACAGGAAATAATTATACCAGGCAATAACATTGTGAAGATATCAAAAACATTAAATTTTTCTACAAACTTTTCCATAAAATCTACACCTCCCTCGTAAATTTAGGTAGAATGATGAATAATCTGGTCCCTCTGCTGTCCGGATTTAGAAAACCTTTATCATACATCCTTAGAATGTAATTATACACCAGACGGTGTAAATACATTTTATGGAGGTCACGACCATGACCAAATATGGAGAGATTATCAGACTTAAAAATCTGAATCTCTGTCAGCAAGACATTGCCCACAGTTGCAATGTTTCGAAAAAGACAGTTAATTGTGTCAGTGAGAATGCAATCCGACCATTTACAGTTGGCAGAAAAAACTGGCTGTTCAGTGCCAGTCCTAAGGGAGCCACTGCCAGTTCCATTGTTTATACTATGGTTGAGATGGCAAAAACGAATGATCTGAACACTTATAAATATCTGACCTATCTCTTGTCACAACGGCCAAATGATAAAATGTCAGATGAACAGTTAGAACAACTCGCTCCATGGAGCGAGACTGTGAAAGCTAACTGTCAAAACTAAAATAGAGGAAAACGCTTGCATCTATCATTTTGGTGCAAGTGTAATTTACGAGTAACGTAGCAATATTTTGCGCTTACCTTTTATGCGTCGGTATCGAGTTGTGCGAACTCAGCATGTTTCTTGGATTTGATTAAAGCATTTGCAATTTGTACCAGAACTGGTTTAAAATAAGAATCAGCACGGGAAATCCTAGTGGATTTGATTTTTTGATTGTTTCGATCGTTACGAGGACAATCTCCTTCCTATGAATGAGTATTCCGGGCGGCTTTACACCGCAGACATCATCTAATTTTAGATTGGACAAGATAAGATAATTTTGAGCACGATTCTTTTCACCTATAATCATACGGGTGAGTTTATATCAGTATATTACCAAATTTTCATAGTGTGTTAGTTTTATAAGTAAATAATATCAGAAGGAAGATAAATTAGAAAAGCGAAAGTCGGTCAAAGTGTTTCACGACGCATTGGTGCCTTTCGTAGAAAGGCGGATTATAAAAATGGAAAAACTAATTTTGATAGGAGCAGGAGGATATGCTAAATCGGTAATTGATTCAGTGGATTACTATAATTACGAATTAGTAGGATTTATTGATGAATTCACACAATCTAAAACACATTTAGGTATACCAATACTTGCTTCAAGTATAAGAGGATTGGAAAACCCAGAGCAATATGTTTATTTTATTGCTATTGGAAACAATATCAATAGAAAACGATGGTATGATGTTCTTATAGAAAAAAAGCTACGTTTAATTAATGTGGTTGATAGATCGGCCATTGTGTCACCGAAAGCGACATTGGGAACAGGATGCTTTATCGGAAAATTTGCTGTAGTAAATAGCAAATCTGTTGTCGGGAATGATTGCGTAATTAACACGCGCGCCTTAGTGGAACATGGTTGTACTGTGGCAGATCATGTTAATTTATCGACAAATACAGTTATCAATGGTGATGTTAAAGTTGGAACAGGAAGTTTTATTGGAAGTTGTTCTGTGACAATTGGACAGTTGACGATAGGTGAATGGTCAACTGTTGGAGCGGGTGCTGTAGTGATTAAAAATGTTGGTGATGGTGTAACAGTTGCAGGTGTTCCTGCAAAAATAATTAATGAAGGGGCAATGTTAGGATGAAACATGTGTTTATTGTAGCTGAAATAGGTTGCAATCATAATGGAAGTAAAGAATTAGCAAAAAAAATGGTTGATGAGGCGAAGAATTGTGGTGTTGATGCAGTAAAGTTTCAAACATTTAAAGCAAAGGACCTTATTTCTTGTTACGCACCTAAAGCAGAGTATCAGAAAGTTACAACGGGAACCGTTGATTCGCAGCTTGAAATGACGACTAAGTTGGAATTGTCCCATGATGATTTTCTGGAACTTAAACAATATGCGGAAAGTTTAGGACTATTGGTATTTTCCACACCATTTGATATGGGATCAGTTGAGTTTTTAGATTCAATCGGGCAGAAACTTTGGAAGATTCCTTCGGGGGAAGTTACGAATTTACCCTATTTACAAAGAATAGGTTCTATTCAAAGGGAAGGTAAAAAGATTATTCTTTCATCTGGAATGGCTACTGTAGAAGAAATGAAAAATTGTATTCAGATTTTGATTGAAGCAGGTACTGCAACGCAGGATATCACTCTTCTTCATTGTAATACGGAATATCCGACACCGGACTGCGATGTGAATATTTTAGCAATTAATGATTTGAAGGCAAACTTTCCTGGTGTAAAAATTGGTTTTTCTGATCATTCGGTTGGGTATACAGCAGCAATTGGAGCAACTATTTTGGGTGTTGAATTGATTGAAAAACATTTTACATTAAATAAAAACTTTGAAGGGCCGGATCACAAAGCATCAGCGACACCAGATGAATTAAAAGCTTTAGTGGAAAATGTTCGTAGAATTGAAGTGATGGCAGGAAGTAATACAAAAATTGTTACTGAATCGGAGAGAAAAAATAAAATTGTAGCAAGAAAATCTATCGTTGCGGCTACAAAGATTAAAGCTGGAGATGTTTTGAGCGAAAAGAATATTACTTGTAAGCGTCCTGGAAATGGAATCAGTCCATTACACTGGTATGAAGTATTAGGAAAAGTAGCTGAGCGAGATTTCGATGAAGATGAACTGATTGTAGCAAATGGTTTCGAATGGCAGGAATGTTAAAATGCAGTGTATTGTAGATGCAATGAAAAACTTTGAGTACCTGACTTTAGGTTTGTGAGGGAAATCAGTGGTAACTTATCCTATACAATGTGTATTGTAGAGTAAATTGTTTTCTAGGAGTATTGTTGTAACGAACGATGAGTACCTTATATATCTTATTCAGAATTTTGGGCAGTGTAGTAGTTGCGTCAGGGTATCCAAAATATGACTTTTTTATAGACGGTTCTGCAGCCAATATTTCAAGACAAACACAGCAACAAATCTTATTAACAATTACTGAGAAAATAGACATTTTTCAAAAAAGTTGTTAATAAAGATGAGATATGTTTAATCGGACATTTACAGTTTGATTAATGGGCTGTTGATAACTTAGTAGAGTCGTGTATCCATAATTTTGGAATTAGCGGTATTACTACACCAGAATACCATGATGATTTGTTTGGCAATTTAGATTATAAGTATACGACAGATGATTTGCATTTAAATAAAATGGGTTACTGTGTATTAAAAGAGATATTAGAGGAAGCGTTGGGGGAAATAAAAATGTTTTTCTGTGTTGATTGTAGAGTTGATGAAAATTTAGAAAATGATTTTTTGAACTTGAATTTATGTGGAAAGCCTGTGGTTTTTTATGTGATTCAGGAACTTGTTAAAATTAAAACGTGTAATGAAATATATATTTTAACAAATTCTGAAAAAGTTAAAACCATGTGTAAAGGTATGAAGATTATATCGCAAATTCCAAATGAGTATCCATTATTTTTTATATCAGGTAGAGCAGCTTTTTTGAAATGTACAACAATAGAAAATGCTATTAGTGAATACAAAAATGGAATATATTATTCAGCAACAAACTGTAGGGATATAGCGTTCGACAATATTGAATCTACAATATCATTTTTAGATTGTGAACGTAACAAACCAGTGAACGCATTTTTGATTACAGACGGCACGACGGAAAACGTTAATATGTTTATGTTGAATCAAACAGAAAGTTTAGTAATTAACACAAGAAATGATTTTGAACTTGCATTGATTCTAAAAAGAAAAGAGAATAATCAGATAATATTGAAACAGAGCATATTAGATCGAATTGAAGAAAAGAAAAATGTTTTTCAAGACAAATCCAATAAAAATGGAATATGCCTTGTGGGACATTCTCAGATAGATAATTGGACAGTATCATTGTTAGGAAACTATCCTGTGCGTAATTGTGGAATTAGAGGAATTTCTAGTTTCGAATTTACAGATTATATTTTGAAATCAGAGCTATTGTCCTGTATGGAAGATATTTATGTTTTAATGCACGGAACAAATGATATTGTATACGACTATTCATTTACCCAGATTGCAGAAAGCATAAATAGTACTATTCAATATATAAAAAAACGGCGTCCAACTAGTAGAATTTATTTCTTACAGTGTATCCATGTGAATGGGCGTTTGGACCGGAATAACAAATATATTGATTCCTTAAACGCTTATTTAAAGAATTGTCTACAAGATATTACATGGATTTGCACAGATGCTTTTGATGATGAATTTAAGAACTTGAAAGCAGAATATACGATTGACGGATTACATCTATCTGAAAGAGGATATGAATTGCTTCAACAAATACTTGAGAAGGAGATAATATAAATATGAATAAAATTGCAATTATTCCAGCAAGATCTGGTTCAAAAGGCCTCAAGGATAAGAATATTATTGATTTATGTGGGAAGCCTCTCATTGCTTATTCTATAGAGGCTGCTATCAAAAGTGGATTGTTTGACAAGGTTATTGTTTCAACAGATTCAAAGTTGTATGGTGAAATTGCAATGAACTATGGAGCAGAGGTATTATACCGAGGTGAGGCCTTGTCAAATGATAAAGCAACTTCATATATGGTAATAGAAGATGTATTACATAGAATGCCAGAAACAGATTATTTTGTCTTATTGCAGCCGACATCTCCAATGCGTGATGAAACGCATGTAATAGAAGCATGTCAATTATTTGAAAAAAATATAGAAAACTATGATTTCCTAGTTTCGGTAAAAGAGGCTGAACATGGATCTATTTTGGTGAAACCAATAGAGGAAGATGGGAGTTTAAAGCATTTTGACACAGATTTTTCGAATTATCGCAGACAATCATATAAAGAATATTCTCCAAATGGAGCTTTTTTTATAGGAAAGCCGAGTGAATATCTGAAACAGAAGCACTTTTTTGGTGAGAAGAGTATAGCATATAAAATGAATGCTCTTGATTCTGTTGATATTGATACACCTTTGGATTATGAATTTGCTTGCTTGTGTATGCGGAAAAAAATACAGGAGAAAACGATATGAAAAAAATAGCTTTTGTAACAGGATCAAGAGCAGATTATGGAATTATGAGAAGATATCTTGAATTGTTAAATCAGGATAACGATATAGATTTAAAAATATTGGTCACAGGAGCATTACTCAGCGAGACCTATGGAAAACAAGTTAAATTGATTTATGAAGATGGTTTTGAGATTGGTGCCGAAATTACTGTTGATTTAGATTCCTCATCCAACCAGATGGTATTGCATACGATGGCACAGGCAATGGAAAAATTTGCAGACCACTTTGCAGACAATTTATATGATTTGCTTATTATATTAGGTGATCGTTATGAAATGCTATCAGTCGCAACAGCAGCAGCAATGCAGAGAATACCAATACTGCATATTCATGGTGGAGAAGCTACCTATGGAAATTATGATGAATTTATCCGACATGCGATAACAAAAATGAGTTTATATCATTTTACAGCAACGGAGGAATATAGAAAAAGAGTCATTCAGCTTGGAGAAGAACCAGATAGAGTGTTTTATTTAGGAGCACTTGGAGCGGAAAATTGTATGTACATTGATGAGGATAATGTACCAGATTATGTAAAAAAACTTCCAGCAAAGAAATACTTTGTGGTTCTTTTTCATCCAGAAACTCTAACAAATCGAAGTACTTTAGAGCAAATCAACGAATTACTAGCTGCCATTTCAAATCTTGAAGATTATCAGTTTGTCTTTCTAGGAACTAACGCTGATACACATTCCGATATAATTAGAAATACAGTAAAACAGTTTGTTGAAAAGCATGAGAATGCATTGTATTTTGAGAATCTTCATACAGATGCATATCACTATTTATTAAAACAGGGCATCTGTTTAATTGGTAATTCCTCATCGGGAATTATAGAAGCTCCAAGTTTGGGAATTTATACTGTTAATATTGGAGATCGTCAAAAAGGACGTGTAAGAGGAAATAGCGTCAAGGATGTAAAGTGCACGACTGCAGATATTCAAAGAGCGATAGAAGAGGTATTAATACAATATAAAACAATCAGACTGACGAACCCATATTTTAAAGAGAATTCTGCAGAATTATATTATGAGTGTACAAAGGAACTTTTAAAAAGAATTGTTCGAAATGTCTCGAACCCCAAAATTTTTTATGATTTGTAGTTGACATTTGAGATATTTATGATTGTTATTCACCATCAAAATGACGAATAACAAAAAGAAGTGAATTCGCCAAAACTCTAAATTTCTGCTAAAATACTGCTAGAAAGAAAAGGAATTCAGAACAATGGCATTTAAATTCACGGAAGAACAACTGAATACATTGGATAAGTCTTTCATCGTAAATTTATTTCTGCAACTTCAGGATCAGAATGACAAGCTGTCAGGCGAAATCCAGGAGCTGAACAAAAAAATGGGAGTATTGATCGAGCAGATCACACTTGCAAATAAAAATAGATTTGGAAGATCTTCTGAGAAAATGATAGACACTGCACAAATCTGTTTTATGGAAGTTGATGGAACTATTGTTTTCTTCAATGAAGCTGAAGCTGTATCTGATTTAGATGCGGTGGAACCAGATACTTTGGAAAATAAACCAGCTCGAAAGGCAAAGGCTGTTGGTAAAAAAGAAGCTGATATCAAAGATCTTCCAGTAAATATAATCAATCATTATCTGACAGATGAAGAATTAGTGGCAGAGTTTGGCGAAAATGGATGGAAACAACTTCCGGATGCGATTTCCAAACGTTATCGTTTTATTCCTGCAAAAGTAGAAATTGATGAACACCATGTGGGTGTTTATGCAAGTAAAACAGATGACCGTATTATAAAAGCGGATCATCCCAAAGCACTATTACATGGAAGTCTGGTGTCACCTACTATTGCAGCGGCAATCATGAATGGAAAGTATGTAAATGCCGTTCCGCTTTATCGCTTAGAACAAGAATTCTCTCGTTATGGTCTTACCATCACACGTCAAAACATGGCAAATTGGATGATACGATTGGGCGAAAGTTATCTGGCTGTATTGTATGATTACCTTCATCAAAAGCTTTACAATTATCATGTGATACAAGCAGATGAAACACCGGTTTTAGTGAATCGTGATGGACGTTCAGCTGGAACTAAAAGTTATATGTGGGTCTATCGTTCAGGACATTTATATACCGATAAACAGATCGTCCTGTATGATTATCACAAAACACGAAACAGCTCACATCCGCGTGAATTCCTCAGGAATTACTCTGGCATCTGTGTAACTGATGGTTATCAAGTCTATCACACGATTGAAAAGGAACGTGAGGATTTACAGATTGCTGGATGTTGGGTTCATGCCAGAAGGAAGTTCGATGAAGCTCTCACCGTTATTCCTAAAGCACATCGGAATAAGTCTAACGCTTTTCTGGTAATCAAACAGATCCAAGCGATTTATCGCGAAGAAGGTAAACTGAACAAGTTATCTTCGGAAGAAA
>ERZ773194.1495-NODE-1495-length-24942-cov-4.524169_pt1 | contig 24942 bp, 17 predicted proteins | sample MGYA00511240_ERZ773194 | MGnify/ENA primary metagenome ERZ773194 (study PRJEB29015, sample SAMEA2737774) | human gut metagenome | biome: human gut; feature: human-associated habitat; material: faeces | place: China | collected 2012 ... | reverse complement strand
GCTCCTTTATTAATTTTATTTCAATAAAGGAGCATCTTTAATTAAAGACTGTATTCTTTTGGTGAGTTTCCACTAAAGTCTGCGATAGTTGCTTTTGCATCTTTAATATAGAATACTTCAAATATTGGATTTTCAGCATTTTGGTATAAAGACTTAACTAATGGACTATGTTCTATTATAGCTTTTTTAATTTCTAAGTCATTAGTGAATGTAACCTTACCATTTAATCTAATCCAAGCAAAATTAGGAGAAGATGTACAGATTTCTATATAAGGATTATTTTTTATTTCGTTATATACATCTTTTTGGTTATTTGTACAGAAATATAACTTCCCGTTTTTTTCAAACATAAATTGAAATGGACGAACTTTAGGATTACCATCTATACCTATGCTAGAAAAATATTGTACTGGATTTTCATTTAAAAAATTTACTATTTCATTCATTATGAATTCCCCCTATTAAAAGTGATTTGTTGTATTTTTTATATTACAATATTATAATAAATTTATTTACGCCATTCACCAACATTTTTGATTATTATTTATCCTACAGCATTGTTTCCGTCACCGTTCCATCCTTAAAGCATATTTTTATCGTATCGGCTGACATAACCTTTATACAGTCTATAAGCTGCCTTACTACTTTATCGTCATATTCAACGGGATGATTTTTAAGCCCTGTCACTACCTCGCGCATTTCATTAAGCATATCGCCGTCGAGAGCGGATGCCCCGCTCTGCATTTCTTCAAGTTCATCTTTTACCGAGTATAGCTCGGCGTACAGCTCGCTGAATTTATAGTCAAGCTCGCCGCTTTGCGCCTCGTCACTGTTAAGCCTTGCAAGATCGTCAATAACCTTTTCTATTTCCGAAATTCGTCTTTGCCTTTGGATTATACCGTCCGTATCGCGCCGCGACCCAAAGCTTTCAATATGATCCATTATGCCGCCGATATTTATTTCTTCCGAATTTGCCTTTTTTGTTATCGCCGCGGTTATTGCGTTATGCAGCCTGCTTTCTTCAACCGAGGGGGAATTTTTACAGTATTTTTTACCGTAGTCAAGCCGGCTCACGCAGCGCCAGACGATTTTCTTCTTTCCGTTCCGCGACCATGTGCATCTCCTATACGGCGTTCCGCATTCTCCGCAGTACAGCAGTTCGGTAAGCGCATATTTCCCCGAATATCTTCCGAGCTCGGTTTTTGTACCCGTCTGCTTTACCTTTTTCTTTCCTGCCCTGCGCGCTATTTCTTCCTGCACCCTATCGAAAATTCTGCGCTCGATAATCGCCGGATGGCTGTTCTCCACATAATACATAGGCAGCTCGCCGTTATTCTTTTTTACCCGCTTGCTTATGGGGTCGGTTATATAAGTCTTTTGCAGAAGTGCGTCACCTTTGTATTTTTCGTTTTTAAGTATTGACTTTATGCGTTCTGAAAACCACCTGTTCCCGCCGCCCATTGTAGGAACATTTTCTTCCGTCAGTCGTTTGGCTATTTCAAGATAAGTCGCCCCTGCAAGAAAGTCGTTGTATATACGCCTTACAATATCCGCCTGCTCCGGAACAATTTCGGGCTTACCGTCCGCGCTCCGTGGTTTTGTAGCAGTAAAACATTGTGCTCTGTAAGATACGGCGCTATTGCCTCGGGTACTTCGTTTGTAGAGGGCGTACCGTAAGGAGTAAGCGGTATTGAGCCTATTGCGATTACGGTCTCAATCATACTGTATTCGTCAAGGCTTTTGCCCGCAACCGCATAGCCCGTAGCTGTCGGTGGGTGGGCGTGTACCACCGCGCCCACATCGTCACGCTCGGTATAGCAGCGCATGTGCATTTTAATCTCGCTTGACGGTTTGTAACTACCCTCTGCCTCTACGATATTCATATCCTTGTCGATAATAACAAGCTTTTCGGGGGTTATAAAGCTCTTAGAAATGCCCGTGGGCGTTACCAAAAAGTTTCCGTCCGGCAGCTTTACCGACACATTGCCGTCATTAGCGGCAACCCAACCGAGCTGCCACATTTTGTGGCACACATCACATATTTGTTCTCTTATTTCCTGATAATTCATTTATGTTTTCCTTCCTAATAATACTTTTCAACAAACTCGATTAACTGCGTATAGTCTGTAAGCCCATGAGGATGATGACCGCAACCTTGTTTTATAATTTCCTTAAAAGGTACAAGTGAATTGCGATATTTATCCGCAAGATAGCGCCCGTTTTCAATATATGGAACTACATTATCACTATCTCCGCAAACAAGAAATGTCGGGATCTTTTTTTCTATAATTTTATCGACTAAATCTATGGGATGGTTACGGTAATTTATAAGCTCAGACACCGTGATACCTGTGTCATGAACAAATTCTTCATACATACCGCCATCCGCGATTCCTACTCCACAAGGACAACTGAGCAAATTAAGTACCGGCGCGTCTAAATATAATGAAGATACATATTGCGGATATTTTGCAGCAAAACACACTGCGTGCATTCCGCCGCAGCTCATTCCAACCGGCACGCATTTTGCATTAAGCCCGAATTCCTTTTGTAAAAAAGTGCATAAATCAGCTTTTGCATCATCATCCTCCGGCTTATGCCAGCGTGTAATATTTGAAATGTACGCAACAAACCAGCCCCGTTTAAGCATTCCAATTTCAAAACTCGGAAACGCATCAAAGTATTCGGTTTTAAGTAACCAACCGCAATTTTTATTTTTTTCTTTCGGCTCTATCAGAATTGCATTTCTTTCGTTCAAAATAAAGTCATATCTTTTGAAACCATTCCAATTACTTTCTTTATAATGCATAATCTTTTACCTTTTATTTATGTGAGATTATATTATTTACTTTTTAAACTGTGCGCCGTAGTTTGCGCAGGCTCTGTAATCCGCGCCCTCTTTATCCATTCCGAAAGCGTTCCATGCAGCCGGACGGAATATATCCTCTTCGGGTACGTTGTGCATACAAACAGGAATACGGAGAATGGAACAAAGCGTTATAAGATCTGCACCTATATGACCGTAGGATATAGCGCCGTGGTTAGCGCCCCAGTTGTTCATAACATCATAAGCCGACTTGAACGCGCCCTCACCCGTAACGCGCGGTGTAAACCAAGTGCAGGGCCATGTATAATCGGTGCGTTTCCAAAGCGTGTCGCTTACCTCTGCCGGCAGATCCACTGTCCAGCCCTCAACTATCTGGAGTACAGGTCCCAAGCCCTTTATAAGGTTAAGCCTTATCATTGTGGCGGGCATTTCAGCCTTTGTTTCAAAGCGGGAGGAGAATCCGCCGCCGCGGAAATAGCCGAGGTCGGCATAATTCCAGGTTGTATTATCCATAATAGCTTTTTGGTCTGACTCGGTTACATCGTACCACGGTTTCATAACGGCGTTGCCGTTTTCGTCCTTTGCCGCGCCGCTTGCGTCAAGGCAGCAGGCACCCGAATTTATAAGGTGAATAAAACCGTCCGCATCTTTTGCATGACCCTCAAGGTCATAGCCCGTTACGCGCTTTACAGACTTACCGTTCCAGCAGGTTCTGACATCGGCAAACATCTGCGCACGGTTGGTGAGCAGCTTCATAAACAGCATACCAAGCCCGTTTAAAACATCGTTTTCGGTTGCAAGTATGTACGGCTCTCTCGCTCCGTTCCAATCGAACGAAGTATTGAGCAGCGCCTCAGGGAAATCGCAGTTTGGATAGAAGTCCGTCCACTGGCGCTGACCCTGGAAGCCCGCGGCTATCGCGTTGTGACCTACAGCCTCTTCCTCGCAGCCCTTGGGGAGGTTTTTATTACCGTTCATAAGGTCTTTTATGATAATGCACATCTTAACGGTAAATTCCCAGTCCTCTTTTTTCTGCTCGTCTGTTCTTTGCAGATTTTCTGGGTTTTTATCAAAGCCCATCTTGCAGTATTTCTTTGACCATTCGAGAGCCTTTGCATACTCTTTCTCGTCATAAATGCCCTCGGTCATTCGGCGAATGATTTCCACTTCGTCTACCGATTCAACGCGCATACCGAGGTAATCCTCAATAAAATGCGGGTCAATTATAGAGCCGCCTATGCCCATTGTGATAGAGCCTATCTGCAAATAGGATTTGCCGCGCATTGTAGCCGCCGCTACCGCCGCTCTGCCGAAACGGAGGAGCTTTTCCTTAACATCTGCGGGGATTTCGGTATCATCCGCGTCGCATACATCTTTTCCGTAAATGCCGAATGCGGGCAGACCCTTCTGAGCGTGTGTTGCAAGCACAGACGCCAAATACACAGCGCCCGGTCTTTCGGTACCGTTAAAGCCCCAAACCGCCTTTATTGTGTCCTTTTCCATATCCATAGTCTCAGCGCCGTAGCACCAGCAGGGCGTAACCGTTAAGGTTATATCCACGCCTGCCTTGCGGAACTTATCTGCGCAGGCGGCAGCCTCGGCTACTCTGCCTATGGTAGTATCCGCGATAATCACCTTAACAGGCTCGCCGTTTGAATATTTTAAATTTTCCTCGAAAAGCCGTGCGGCGCTTTTCGCCATATTCATGGTCTGGTCTTCCAAAGACTCACGAACGCCCAAAACACCGCGCCGTCCGTCGATTGTAGGGCGAATTCCTATTACCGGATAATCCTGTATGTATCTGTTTGCTGACATAATACCAACCTCTTTTACCTTAAAATTTTCAAAGTATCATTTTCTTTTAAAGTACAGCTTACAGCAATTACGTCTTTGTCTGTTTTATAATCAAGAGAATTACCGTTTATTAAAACGGCAGTAACGATTTTAAGCGCCGTAACAAAGCTTTTTACCGTATAAAACCGTAAATTCATAGCTGTCGTTCAGGCACTCCACAGTGCCCGACGCACCGTATATTCCGAGCCGTCCCCGCCTATGCCGCGGTTTACAATATAGCATTTCGTGCCGAAATATGCATAATGAATCCCACAATTACGTAATACTGTCGCCGATGAATAAAATATCCACCGATCTTTTAAGATATAAAACCTGCTCGTTCCCGAAATCAAAATCTCCCCGTCTGTTATCCGCCGGGACATTTTTCCCGAAATTTCCCGGTTTTATAATAGTCATTGATCTGCCTTTCCAAATAATACTTTTTACTGCTCTTCAAGCATATTTACCTTATGAATTTTACTGCCGTCAAACGCTATTGTACGAATTTCAAACGGCTTTAACGGAACAGAAAACTTACAGTCTCCTATTGTGACCCCGACCACGGTATTCTCCCCGTTCTCCTCAACAATGCGAAGTATCGTATCGCCGTTCCGCTCGGATTTTTTTACCGCCGAAAGATACGCGCCGTCGCATTTAAAAAAGCTTTTTTGCGGAGGAAATATGCCACCGTGGTTAGCCTCGGCAATTATAACGGGCGGATTGTTAAGGGCAGCGGCAGCGTGTTTACCGTTATCAAAACACATTTGGATCACACCTGTGGTTTCACCCTGTCCCATATATGTATATTCGCGGCTTGTATCAAGCGGCGCGCTGCGCAAGTCCCCGAACAACGCGTTACGCAACAGTGTAATTCCTATTTGTTTGCCGTCATAATCATACGAAAAAGCCGATGAAGTACCTAAAGAAAAGCCGTCGCCCTCTATCCACTGTGCCATAGGCATTTCGTATTCGGATATCTCGCGCCGAATAAATCCGAACGGAATTGAAGATATGCAGCTACCGCTGTTAAATCCCAATTTCAGCGTTCGCCGTTCCTCATTCCAAAGGCAGCGGTATTCGCACAGTACCCTGTCATCATATACCCTGAACAGCAGCGTAAGCGTGGATTTATTGTATGCGTAAACCGCTTTATAAGCGGTGCGGAACAAACCGTCCTCAATTACTCCGAAAGATTTTAACGAAAGCTCCTGACGCTCTGTTTCTAAAACCGTTTTGTTGAAGCCCCATGTGTCGCACTCATCAACACGGACATACGGTAAAAAAATTCCTTTTAATGTTTTGCCGCTTTGTGTATCAATTAAATCAAAACCGCCGTATGCTGCCTTACCAAGCTTAAAGCGGCGAGAAGAAGCCTCGCTTTTTTCGGTTTGCCGAACAATGAAACACTTATATCCGCCCGCCGGAATTTCCGCACGGAATACAAAGCGAGAACGGAACGACGGAACAACGCATTCCTCGGTAATGATCTGCGTGGGATAATCTGTGCCGTCGGCGTCTGTCAGGGTTATGCCGCCGTTATACCAAGGAAACTCCCATGCCCATTGAACCTCCGCTTCAATCGGTGCATCAATGGGAAAGCCGTTGAGATTCCATACCGCCAAATTCCAAGCGTTATCAGGATTTTTACCCGGCATTGCTATCATATTTGTAATACTTTGCAGCGCATAGTGCATATGCTCTGCGGCGGTCTGTATTGCTCTGCCGTGCAGGTCTCTTGCGTCTCTATAAGCGGAAGATATGCAGGTGCCGCCGAGAATGTCATGAAATTGATTGAACATAACATCCTTCCAGCACTGCTTTATTTCCGCCTGCGGATATTCACGGTCTATAAGATTATAAGCTATTACGCTTGCCGCCTCACAGTTAAGCAGCGCCGTTTCGGCACGGCGGTTGTCCTGCTTAACGGGTGTATAATTACAGTACGGTCCCAAATACCTTGTCTGCAGCTCATCGCAGACCGAAATTTCAGGCTTTACATCTCTGAAAAATCCGCTTACCGTGCCATACGAAACATCATAATCCTTACATTCTGCGGATAATCTGTTTATTACCGACATTTGCTGCTTAGTGGGCGCGCCGCCGTGATCTGTAACGCCGAAGACAACCATAAGGTTATCCTCCGTATTTTCGCTGAAAATTTTACCGAAAGTTTCTTTTTCAATATCTTTTACAAAAATCTCGCCGCCCTTTCCCCCGAGCCTATAGCAGCGAACGGAAGAGCCGTCCAATCCCACCCAGTCAAACAGCGGTTTCGGCAATTCCTTATGCGCTTCGTTCGGTCGCCAAAAAACATAATTTCGGAAACCGCACCCCCGCAGAATTTGCGGAAGCTGCATATTATGACCGAAGGAATCGATATTGAATACCGTGTCGCTCGTTTTTCCGAAATGCGTTTTCAAATACTCCCGGGCATAAAGACCCTGTCTGATATAGCTTTCGCCGCAGGGTGCGTTGCAGTCGGCTTGCACCCACCAGCCCTCGCACAATTCCCAGCGACCTTCCTTTACACGTTTTTTAATTTCTTCAAAAAGTTTTATATCGGTTTTTTCTATCCATTCGAATACGGCGGGAGTACAGAAGCTGTAAATAAAATCGGGATTTTCGTTCATTCTGTCAAGCGCGGAGCGAAATGTGGAGCGTATTGAGGCCAATGCCTCGTCCCATCTCCATAACCACACCGGATCAAAATGAGTATTTCCTATCATATAAAGCTTTTTCATACAGTAAATTTATTTCCTTCAATCAAGTGTGATAACGCTCATTATTTCGAGCTTTTCAAGCTTCACAACGGTATATTCGCCGTCCCATTCAAAATCAAGCTGTAGGTTTTCCGGCTGCCTGACGACCCTTTCGGGTTTGTTTTCGGTTTTGACCTTTACGGTAATGTTGCAAATCGGCAAAAGCTCATCATATGTAAAAGTATTCGGGTCGCTGTGCGGTCCGGAGCAGTTAAGCAGAACCACCTCCTTTTTACCGCAATTTCTGCGCAGGGCAACTTCAACATTGCGGCTGCCTGTAACCGTCAGCTCGGGCTTTTGCAAAAGCTTTGAAACGGTGCGCTTAACAAAATCGCAAGCGCCTGCGGTTCTTCCGTTTATATATTGCTGCCCAATATCAAAATAAATGCCGGCAATTTTGCCTTTCCCGAGCCCGTTTACGGTAAGCGCTGTATGAATATCAGAAAAATCGCTGTTTAAAAATGCGTTTTCCGCAGCAACAGCAGTTAACACCTTAACCTCGTTTATATCGCTCAATTCACCGAATGAGCAATAATCGTACTTATCGCCTATAAATACTCTCTTCTGTTTAACCGTATCGGTAATGCTGACGCCGAGTTCTTTTTCAAAAAGCTTTGTTGCGCCGCTGCCGATAATAAGCAGGCTGCCGCCGTTTTCGGCAAACGCGAGCAATTTATCCTTGCAGCTGAGTTTCGACCATTCGGGAACAACTATCAGCTTATACCGCAAAGCGGGGTTATCAAGCTCCCACTCTCCTATAACGTCAACCGATTGCTGCGAATCCGCAAAGCATTGCAGAATACCGTTAATACCGTCAAGCAGCGAGCCCTCGAAAAATCCGTATGCCTTGTTATTCATCTTCATTGCCGTTTTTCCGTCAAACAGCACGGCAATTTGAGAGAGCGATTCGCTGCCGAAAAGATATTCTCTGTATTTACGGCAATAATCAAAGGTTTCTTTAAATTTATCAAGCTTTTTAATATCCACACCGCCGTCCGGTTCCTGAAGCATATACAGTTCCACCCCGCCGCCGTGCATCATTATCTGGGAAGCCTCGTGCATAAGCTGAACGGAAGGCTTCAGGCAATTGACAAATCCGCCGGCGTATTTGGCGGCATCGCACCACAGCATAAGATCCCACGGCTTTTTTTGTCCGGAAATAAAGCGGCATTCCATTCTGAGAATATTAAATGTTGTCATACCCCATATATCTGCCGAAATAAACGAAATGTCGGAATCAACCTTTTCCGAATCGTAAGAGGTATAATCCCAATTGCAGCATATTTGGAAGTCGGGATATTTTTCATGTACCGCATTGATGTAATGGCGCCTGGTTTCAGCATATTCATCACGGAAGAACTGCAAAAACTCGGCATAATGCGGGTCGTTTTCGTTTTTCGGAATTTCGGTTATACCGGTTTTTTCGGTAAACCTTGCAAGTATTTCGGGTCTGTAATTAGGCTCAATATTAAATCCCGAACCGTCCATCCATGCGCCGTCAAGCTCATAATCCCCCGCAAGCTCCAAAAGCTGCGGAATGAGCCTTTTTTCTATGTAATCACCCGGAACGTTCAGCAAGCGCGGATCAAGAGATCCGTCAGCCCGCATAAGCGCCCAATCGGGATGTCTCTCCGCCGCGTCTCTGTCGTCCATTGCGGCATGATGTGCAAAAAGGCCCACGCCGTTTTCCTTTGTGACCTTACGCCAGATTTTAAGTATATCCTTATCTATTTCGGGCGCGCGATTTTCAAGTCTTGTGGGGTAGCTTGCAATGCCGTAAGCTCCCTTTGTATCGCACTGAATATAATCGGGATGCAGCATGTCGATAACATCCTGCACCGTTTTTTCGGTGAAACTTTTTCCTATGTGCCTGTTATCTCTTGAGGCGTGAAAGTCAAAATGCACGCCCAAAAAGCCGTTTTTTCTGTCATATGTTTTCATATGTCGCTCTCCCTTGCAGTATTGCCTTGCGTGTTAAACTTCCCTTTCAAAAAAGCCCTTCAGCTCAACTGGATTTTTACCGAGCGCTTTTTCTTCCCCGAGCAGCACCTTAACAAAATATTTCTGCGTTTTTTCACCGCATGAAAAAGCGTTTATGTAGGTGTGTAAAAACGGAAATTCATAAAGCTTATACGGGTCGCCGAAGGAAGTAAATATAAATTTCGGGTGTGAAAGTCCCAACCCGTCCCAAAACGGCCCCATATGGTCGCTGCCGCAGCGCAGCGAGCCGGCATTGCTGTGTGAAACGTCAATAAAACTGTTTACCAGCACGCAATCGTAATTTTCCTCTATACCTTTAAGCTCCGTATGAATAAACGGTATGTTTTTTCGATCAACCTTAAATCCGCGGTCTTCAAGCTCTTTTCTCAGCGGCTCGTCAATATTTGCGTCGTTATTGTTCGAAGATGTGGATATAAGGTTCAAAAGCAATATTCTGTCCCCACGGTTTAATTTCAACGGGATAAGCTTATCAAAGTTGCGCTCAATTCTAAAGGATTTTGCAACCGCCTTATCTATATAATCCTGCGGGTCGCCGCTCAGGCTTATTTTTGCGTCATCGGACTGTTCGTCATCCAGTAGACCTACGCTGTTTTTAAGTCTTAAAACCCGTTCTGCGGCGTCTCTCAACCGCTCTGTCGGTATAACCCCGTCTTCCGCAGCCTTTCTTATTGCCCTGTAATCCTCGGGCTTGGAAAAGAGCATTAAATCTCCGCCCGCATTTATAAAACGCACACCGAGTTCCTCGCGTTTACAAACCGCAACCGCTCCCACCATATTCATGGCATCGGAAATAATGCACCCGTCAAAGCCGAGTTTTCTCTTTAAAAGATCGGTCATAAGATTTTTACTGAGCGAGCACGGAAGATAACCTGTTATCGGGTCAATTTCTTCTTCGCTCTGCCATGACGGAAGACTGATGTGCGCACACATAACCGCTTTAGCGCCGTTTTTGAACATTTCCTTATATACGCGTCCGTAAGTTTCAAGCCATTCCTGCCTGCCCTTGCTGTTAACGGTTGTGCAGTAGTGCTGATTGCGGTCGTCCATACCGTCTCCGGGGAAGTGCTTGCAGCAGGCAACTACCCTGTTTTCGGATGTAAGCCCGCGCACAAAAGCGCCCGCCATTTTTATAACGTGGTCGGCACTGTCCGACATTGCCCTTGTATTTACAAGCGGATTATTAAAATTGTAATTTATATCAACCACGGGTCCCAAAAGCACATGATTTCCCGTTTTTCTGAGCATTTGCGCATAAACCCGTGCGTACTCTTCCATAAGCTCGGGGTCATCCGTTGCTCCCCACGCCATTTTGGTAATTTGCTGGTCAAAGTTTTCAATCCAACCGTCGGTAAGCACCATTGTCGGAATCGGGGCATATTCCCCCGCCCTTTTGCAAAGCGTTCTGTTCATTTCAAGCTGATTCATGCCCTTGCAAAGCGGGCTTACCGGTGCGGTATATACAGAACCCAAGTGCATTTCTTTAAATATTCCGTCATACTCGGATATTTCAAAATCGGGGCTTGCCAAATCAATGTTCAATACCTGCCCGCAAAGCTCATCAAGGCTCATGGACTCAACGACTTTTCTTATTTCGTTATTTGTTTTCATTAAAATTTACTCCTTACACACATTGAAAGCGCTGAAAATATTTACAACAGCCTAAAGCAATTTTCCGAACGCCGCATAAAGCGCGTCACCCAAGGCTTTTCCGCCGTTACCGTCCGGGTGAGGTCCGTAAAGCGACATATGCCTTCTCGGTGACGGTTTTCCGATAATATCGGAAGCATCGAAAAAACCGTCCGCATTTTTTGATACGGTATTACGCAGAAAATCGTTCACGGCATACCATTTTTCCTTATCCTCTCCCACCATATCAAACGGCGGTACGGAAAGCAGTATAACCTTGCAGCCGGCCGATTTTAAAAGATACACAATACGCTCCGTATCATTACAGATACCCGTAACGGAACGGTGCATATTTATATCGTTAACTCCGAAACAAACAAAAACCGTATCGCCCGTCTTTGCCTTTTTCAGCCAGCTGCCGTCGGTTACTGCGTCATACGCATGCCCGCAGCCGAGCCCCAAATTCCAAAAGCTGAAATTTTTTCCCAACCGCTCTGCAAGTCTTGCAGCCCAAAACTCATATTTATCGGGCGTTGTGCCGAGGCCTTGGGTAATGGAATCGCCGATAAATACAACTTTTTTGCTTTTGCTGACCCTTATACCCACAAAAATCGGCTGAGGGAATTCTTTATCCTCTTTAAAACCGTTTTCGTCCAGAGAAAATGCGGGTACAATTTTATCGGGTGTAAAAGGTATCTCCCTGCCGCTGAAGGTGATTTCAAAGCATAAATAATGATTTTTCGGAATTTCAAGCTCAACTTCATCACTCCAAAAAATTTCTCCCGGAAGCACATCCTTTTTCGTACTGCCCGAAAAGCTTAAAGGTACAAGTTTTTCCGACATATGCGGATCGCCGTAAGCACCGCCGTCGCCCGCAAAAGCGGAAACGATCCGCCAACTGCCGCCAAGGCAATTTGCCTGACATTCTGTTCCGTCTCCATATGTGCTGTCAACACAGTTTGAAAAGCAAAATCTGTAAATTGATTTTCCGTGTTTTTGAACCTTATAATAAATTGCCGAGGTTTTATTATCAAAACTGCCCTTTAAAATAAAGTTATTATTCGTTCCCGCAACGGTATTTGACGAATATTCTTCAAAAAGCTTAAATGCGTTATCAAAAGTCATACTTATCAATTACTTTCCCTATAGCCTCGGATGCCCAACCGCCGATAAGCCTTGCGCCCGCCTCTTTAGGATGAACGCCGTCAAATGTCAGATCTTCGTTACGGTATTCTATTGCCGCGGCTGTCATCATTCCGTCAAGCGGAACAAGTATATCCGCATATTCGCGCGAAAGCGCCCTTATTGCGTCTATATCGGGGTCAAGCTTTTCCCTGAACGGTTTTTCGGGATTATCAAGCAAAAACGGCTCCATAACAACAAGGCCTGCCTTTGTTTTGCTTTTAAGTGCTTCAAGCATGCGGCGGCAATTTTCCGAATACTCTTCGGTTGTTATATCAAGACCGTGTGCATAGCTGTGCCAAACATCGTTAATGCCTATCATAAAACATACAATATTCGGTTGAACGGCAATGCAATCTTTTTCCCATCTTTCAAGCAGATCCCCGCTTTTATTGCCTGAAATACCTAAATTAAGAAATTCAAGCTGTTTTTGCGGGAATACCTCTTTAAGTCTTTGTGCCGCAAATTTGGCATAACCTTTTCCCAAGTGATGCGGGTCGCTTCTGTCGCGCTCCTCATCGGTCACGCTGTCGCCCTGAAATAAAATTTTAACGGTCTTCAAAAAACATTCTCCCCTCGGTTTTATTCCTTTTCCATTTTAATCTTTTTTCCGCGTTTTTTCTTTATAAGTATTATTGCAGCTACCGCACCCGCAATTAAAAGCACACCGCCGACAACTCCGAGAACGATTACCCACGTTTCTATATATTCGTAATATATATCGGGACTGCCTTTTCTTACCACCTTGCGCTTTTTTCTTATAATACTCTTTTTGGTCTCCGGAACGGTTTCGTCATCGTCGGTTTCCGACATATCTATCCGTTCGCCGCTGTCTGCGCCGTCGGTTGCGGCATATGCCGAGCGATACACCCCAAAATCATAAACAGTGACCGTTTTTCCGCCGCCTGCCGTAATATCCGAAACCTTTACATACCGCGCGTTTACAGGGTCAAAGCGCAGTATATCCACCATACCGTCGGAATCCGTAACCGCCGACACTTCCTGCCAATTTTCGCCGTTTTTTGATACCGAAACGTTATAATTCTTGCCGTAGCCCGAATTATTCACCCATTTAACCTCCACGCGGTCGATTGTTTCCTCTTTTCCTAAGTCAACAGAGAAAAATGCTTCGTCAAGCTTGGTAACGGTCCATTGCGTATCCTTTTTACCGTCAACAATATTTTCAGGCTTTGTATCGGACGCCCTGAACGAATGAGTCGTTATTTTTTTATTCTCCGCCAAATTTTTTGAAAGCAAGCCGCCCAAGGTCAGAGAAATACTGTTCCAATCGGCAGCGGGCACGCGAATGACAGTTTTTGTATAGCTGTCAACATAATATCCGCTTTCATCGGATTCAGGCATATGGTCAAGCTTTTCAAGCGCTTTGCCGTTCACCTTTACTTCGCTCGCGTTTATACCGTAAGCCAGTATAACCTTTTCCTTTGAAGCGCGGTCTGCTGAAACGGTAAACATATTTCCGTCGGCTGAGGAAGTATACACGGTCCTTGTATTTTTATCGCTCCAATACTCCTCCTGTCTCTTTCCGTTCGGAGCAGTTACAACAAGCGCCTCAACCGCCGAATCCGACTCTATTTTATCCGTAAGAGAAAGGGTTTTGCCCGAAACGGTAACAGGAATTACCGAGCCGCTCCTTATAAATACCGGCGTAAGGTCAAGGGGAGCGTCAACATCATATTCACTGCCGCCCTTATACAGTCTGCCGGTCCACAGATCAAACCAATTTCCTTTTGGCAGCGTCACCTTTGTATGGTAAAGATAATCCGTAATCGGGCAGACAAGCAGATCATCGCAGAACATATACTCGCTTTCGCTGTTTAAAAGCTTGCTGTTGCCGGGGAATGAAAGCGCCATTGATTTAGAAACGGGCGAGCCTGTTTTATTGGCTATTATCGCACTGCTGTAAATCTTATTAAGCAGGTTTTCACGCAGCCAATAGTGAGAAACAAAGGTGTTCGTCGCAATATCTCCCCAATGCCACGGGTCCTGTTCTCCCTGCCCGTGCAGGCGCATATACGGGCTGAATGTACCGAATTGCAGCCAACGCGTATATATTTCGCTGTTTTCCGTTGCACCGTAGCCGCCTATATCCGAGCCCCAGTTTGAAAATCCGCACGCAGTAAGCGTAAGCATTGCGTTTACCGCTCGTTTCATTCCGTCAAACGTGCCCTTTTGGTCGCCGCTGAAATTGCCTGCCCAAACCTGAGAGCCCTGGGTGGCATTACGCGCGAAAAGTACAAAGTCATCGCCGTATTTTTCCGAAAATACCTGATTATTTACTTTAGAATAGTAATAGCTTGAAAAATTATGGAACTCCGCACCTGTCATACCGTTGTAAGCAAGCACGCTTTCCGGAATGTATTCGCCGTAATCCACCATAAGCCCTTTCAAGCCCCAATCAAGGTACTTTTTCCATCTTTCTCGCTGAACCGCAAGCGCGTTCGGGTGCGAATAATCCATTGTTCCCGTGCTCGGCTGAACGGCATATGTCCAAGGATTCAGCGCGTCCCTGAAACAGGGCAGCTCGTAATCCGAAAACAGCGTGCTGAGACTCGGTATCCAGTAGCTCATATCGGCACGGCTTTGGAACGGAGTAGTCCATGCAAGCATTCTTGTATTTGTTGATAAAAGCTTATTATAGGACTGAATATTGTAGGAAAGCTCTCCCTCGCCGTAAAGCGCCGCTATATCGGTTATTCCGAGCTTTTTATATCCGGACAGAGACTCGGTAAGCTTACCCAGAACATTTTCCGTACCGTCGGATTCCCATGTCTGCCCCGAAGCGCCCGCCCAATAACGGTACGCCCACTTGGGCGAAAGCAGCGGAGTTCCCGTAAGCGAGGTATAGGACGCTATATTTTCAAGCGGAGAGCCGGTCCAAAAATACATATCAAATTTAGGACCGTTGAAATCAAGCGAATACTTGCGCTTATCAGTAACGCCTATGTCCGCAACGGCGCTGTAAGCCGAATTGAAAAACAGCATATATCCTACAGAGCTGTGCAAAATCGGAATATTTTTATAGGATGTTCCGTCCTCGCTCCATGAGTCCTGATTCCACAGCACCGTTTTAATTCCGAGCTGATTAAAGGCTTCAAAACGCTCGCCCAAGCCGTACAGGCTCTCTCCCTCGCTTATTCCGCACTCAAGCTTAACCTTTTTAAGCACGCCGTTTTGGTAGCCAAACCAAATTTGATCCGCCGCAAAACGTGCAACCTGATTATTCATATTATTAAAAATATCAATCTTCCATTTTTCGGCGGAGGTATCAAGCAAAACCCGAGTTCCGTCATGAGCCTTCATCGAAAGCTCTTTATCCGATGTCTCCTCGTATTCGATTTTATTGAGCTTTTCGGGAGTGAAAAAGCCTTCCGCCTCACCGTAAAGCCGAAAGCCGCCGAAGGACGGGAAAACCAAAGTCAGCTTTTGCTCGCTGCCGTTAACCGAAACATACAGCACAAGAGATTCCTCGTTCTTTTCCACCCTCAAAATGCTTTCGGGATAATACCATTTCACCTTAACGGTAGACGGATATACCTGTGCCGAAGCGGAAAATGGAATCAATACAATAAATAAAAGCGAGCAAAAAAGAGCTGCAAGCCTTTTCAATATATTTACCTTCATTATGCGTTCCTCCAATTAAATAAAACCGATCCGCGCCGTTTTCCAGCTTTCGGCGGGAATATCCGCAATTACTCTGCCGCATACATCGGACCGAATATATTTTTTATCCACAGCTTTCCCATCAACGGTTATATGAACCTTTCGGGCGTCTGCGTATAAAATAAGCTTACGGTATGCAGCCTGCCGCTCCCATTGCAATTCGCAGCCGCCTTCTTCGGCTTTAAGGCAATATGCTATTTTCGCCGTGTTTTCCGAGTAAATCGCACCCACTGATGAAATATCGGGCGGAGTTATAAGCAGCGCCGGTGTACAGCTGCCCGAATATACAGGCTCTGCAAGCTCTCCGCTTTCGCCGAGACGTATCGGAATAACGCTGCCCGCCCTTATATATACGGGTATGTCTTCAATTTCGGCCGAAACGGTTTCGGTAACGCCGCCCGACACCCTTTCGCCGCCGAATAAACCGTACCAGCTGCCGCTCGGGAAAACTATTTCCTTTTTATTCGCGCCCTCTTCAAGCACGGGGCAAACAAGCAGCCTTTCACAGAACATATACTGACCGTTCACATCCGGCGCAATACCCTCTTCGGGAAATGCCGCCGCCATATTCATCACCGCGGGAACACCCTCTGTGTGCGCACGCACGGCTGACGAATAAATGCAGTCAAGTAAATTTTCGCGTATCCAATACATTTTGCAAAAGACCCGAATCGCCGTATCACCGTAGGTCCACGGGTCGCGGTCAAGCCCCGCGCCGTGGGCGCGCATAAGCGGGTTAAACGTGCCGAATTGAAGCCATCTTATATACACCTCGGGCGTAGGCGGACCGCCGTAGCCGCCTATATCCGTTCCCCAAACAGAAAAGCCGCATGAGGTAAGGTTAAGCATACCGTTGATTGCCTGATTAAGACCCTCAAAGCTTGAAACCTGATCGCCGCCGAAATTTCCTACCCACTTTTGGCAGCCTGCGCACCCGCTGCGTGAAAACAGTATGCAATCATCACCCATTTCGCCGTACCATGCATCATGATAAGCTTTGTTATACCAGTATGAAACGCCGTTGTGCATTTCATCGCCCGTCATACCGTTGGATGAAAGACTTTTAACAGGCAGTATTTCTCCGTAATCGACCATACAGCCTTTAAGTCCCCAATCCCAAAGCTTTCTGAAAAAAGCGGAAACTACCTTTACCGCGTTCGGGTGAGCAAAATCTATTACCTCGCGCCCCGCCTGCTTTGTGCGGTCGTCGGGATTCATAAAATACGGAATTTCCCGAAGCTCATCCGTACCGAGCAGCTCCGCCATTTCACTTATAAGCAGCGAGGGGTGATTCCAACCGATCATTCTGGTGCCCGTTTTTTTAAGAATTTCATAGGCGGGCTCGTTGTTCATCGGCTTACCCTCGCCGCCCAGGGCGGCAATATCCGGCATACCCATTTCGGCATATTTACGCAGAGTTTCCTCCAATGCTTCAAGGTAATTTTCCGGACCCGATTTTTCATCCCACACCTGATAAGCGCCGCCCGCCCAATACCTCAGTGCCCATTTGGGCGGCAGTATCGGCTTGCCGGTAAGCTCGGTATACATACGTATATTTTCCGCCGGGGTGCCAAGGAAGAAATACGCGTCCCATTTAGGGCCTTCAAATTCCAAAAGCATTTTATCGGGATCGGTTTTTCCTATATCCGCCTCGCAGTTGTAAAAAGAGTTAAAAAACATCATATATCCTGCGGTGCTGTGAAAAATCGGCATATTTTTATAAGCCGCAACGCCCTTGCTCCAGCAGTCGGCATTCCACAAAGAAAATTGCGTGCCCCTGTGGTTAAGGGTATTAAAGCGCTCCCCAAAGCCGTATATGCCCTCATTCTCTGCAAGGAAACTGCTGTATGCCGCTTTACACAGACTTTCCCCGTCATATCCGAACATTATCTGCGAACCCTCGATTAAAAGCCTTTTTCGTAATGCTTCAACGGTAATTTCAATATGTAACGCGCTTTTGCCGTTATTTATATAAACCGAAGTTCCGCTGCCGTCCGAAAGCCGTATTTTATCATCGGAATACGTCGCCGCAATCTTCTTCAGGTCATTCGGCTCAAAATACCCCGCGTTTTCACTGCAAAGCCTTACTCCGCCGCCTGCGGGAAAGCTTAAAAACAGCTTTATCTCACCCTTTTGACCCGTGCAGTAAAGAACCGCCCTTTTATCTTCAAGCTTCGCTTTTAAAAAATATTCCGCAGAATACCATTCGACCTCTTTTATCTCAACGCCGAACTGATTTGTTTTCATCGGTGTCACCCCTATATCATTCGCCGGCAATACCGGTTCTGTCAATACTTTCCACAAACTGCTTCTGTAAGCATATATACAAAATCAAAATAGGCAAAATTGAAAGCAAAGTTCCCGCAAGAGATGTTGCCTGATTAAGCCTTGAGACTGTATTTACGGCGTCATCCTTGCCGAAAATTGCCTCGTATCTCGCCGTAAAATTGCTTAACTGAACTGGCAATGTGGGAATCGCGTCTGCAAAGTACATACTTGCCTGAGTAGTTTCATTCCAATACCATACCCCCGAAAAAAGCATTGACAGAACAATTGCCGAGCGCGACATCGGCATTGCAATGCTTGCATAAATTCTTAACGATGACGCTCCGTCAATTTCAGCCGCCTCATCATATGTGAGCGGGTAGCTTTTGAAAAACATAAAGAAGACCAAGATGAAAATGGCACTTTTTAAGCCCTGACCGAGCAATGCGGGCAGATACGACGGAAAAACCGTATTGATAATTCCGTAATCGTAAAACAGTGCATACCGCGGAACAAGCATTATCTGCGACGGCAAAATAAAGGTTGAAACTATAAGAGCTATCCACATTTTTTTGAGCGGAAACTCATATCTTGCAAGCCCAAACCCGACAACAGACGCAACAAGAGTTTGAAAGAGCATAGGCAGCACGGTCATTATAAGCGAGTTTAAAAGACTTTTCCAAAAATCAAGAGCGGCAAATGCCTTTTTAAAATTACCGAAAAACAGCTCGGACGGAATCCAGCTGATCGACGGATCAGCCAAATCCGCAGGAGACATAAAGCTGTTTACAAGCATATACAGTATAGGGTACACATAAATGAAGCCTATTCCTATCAATACAGAATAATATACCGCAAGAGAAAGGGGACTTTTATGTTCGTGTGAACCGATAAGCCATTTTTTAATGCTTGACCTTTTCAAAACCGACATTATCTGTTTGACCTCCCTCTTACGAACAGCGAAATAAGATACACACCTAAAAGTATTGCTATTACGGCGAAAAAGTATATCCACGACATAGCTGCAGAAATACTGTAAAGCCCCGATGTTGAAAGAATACTGCCCGAAATTTTAATATTTACCGCATTATTTGCATAGTTTGCAATGTCAATTACCGTATAAACCGCGCAAAGCAGAATCATAGGACTGACAAACGGCAGCGTTATCTTCCAGAATTTTTCCCATGCACCGGCGCCGTCTATTTCGGCGGCGCTGTAAATATCAGGGCTGACCTTTTGAAGTCCCGCAAGGAATATAAGTATTTGAACGCCCGAAAACCACAATATCAAAACAAGATTTTCAAGCACGAACATAACCGGCTTTTGGGCAAAAGCGGGCAGCAGCTTTAAAAATTCAAAAACGGTGGGGGATCTCTCCGAAAAGTTCAGCGAATGCGCCGTTAAAAGCTCGCTTATGGCAGGTCCGCTCATTACTACCACCGGGAAGAAAAAAATCACTCTGAAAAAGGTTCTTAACGGAAATTTATTGTTCAGCAGCAAAGCTATTATTAAAGAAAATATAAGAATTACGGGGGTTGAAAATAAAATCATTGTAACCGTATTTCCGAGATCCATTCTGAATGTTGTATCAACGTTCCATGCAGTATTATAATAATAGTTTCCGCGCCAAAGCATTTCCATTCCCGCAGGGTCAAGCTTAATTTCATTTAAGCTGAGCCGCACCGAAAATATAAGCGGGTAGAGCGTAAAAAGCAGGAAACCCGCTATCCACGGAGCTATATATGCGTATCCCGTAATTGCGCTGCGCGTTTTCATATTCAACATTTTACCTTTAGACTTGTTTTTCACTGCTGTTTTCCCCCCGCGCAGAAGCTTTGACCCTCCACCGTAACCTTCCCGTCCGTGAAGGGCTGCGAGCCGTAATTTATGTATATTACGGTTCCGCCGCTGTAGGTTACGCGATATACGCCTACACCTATTGCCTTATGCTCGACTATGTACTGACCCTCTACCATGCTTAAAACTTCGTTCAGCCGGTTGTATATTTTTTCGATCTGCGGATACCAGTTTTCAAAATTAAGAGAAAAATAATCTTCAAGCGGTGTATCCGTCAGCGAATGGTTATCGGACGCAGTAACCATAAAGGAGGGATAGCAACCGTATTCAGCCATTTTCAGAATGCTCTCGGTAGTATAAAAGCCCTGATTGGCATACGGCGCGTAATAATCCATACTGCCCTTTAAAACAATTTGTAAAAACGGAACCGTATCCGTCTCAAAAAGATACTGGCTGCATGATGTGGGAATATCAAAGTATTCATCGGTATATTTCCATAAATAACTGTTTACGCGGCTTAATGCGACCGATTGTTCCATATCCTTTATCTGACCCGAAAAGCCCTTTGCGGACTCATCCCTGGTCATTGCGGAAGAACGTGTAAAATCAGAATAAAGCCGACTTCCGAGCTGTTCAATGCTTAAAGAAAAATCGCTGTAATTCTTACGGTATTTTTCAACCGTCTTTACCGCTTTCGAAGGCTTTACAAGAAAGCTTTCGTTATACATTATATTATCGTTCTGACGCACAAACTTTGCAATCGAGTTAGAGGCAGTAACCGTTCCCATTTCGTTTTCGTTTATTTGGTCCTTATTTGCCGTGATCGGATTTATTTGAAGATAAAATCTCCCGCCCTTTTGCTTTAAAAGCTCGTTCAAAGCTTGAAAATCCTTTCGGCTGCCGACATTTTTATTAAATGTCAACGCCCCGTATTTAGAACCGTTTATTCCGCCGCGCTGCCAGCCTTCAAACGCCAGAGTAATATTCTTAATTCCGCTATTTTCAAGCCGTGTTAAAAAGCCCTCCGCCTGTTTTGCGGTAGTAAAAACCTCCGTGCTCTTGAAAAAAAGATTTTTCTTTATTTCAGAGCCTACAACGTCCAACCGCAGCGGTATGTCCGAATCCTTTCTTTCGGTATTAAGCTCACCGTTTTCCTTGAGTATCCCACGGTACGCCGTCGCCATTCCGGAGTAATCGGCGTTATCCCCCGCAAACAGCACATATCTCACGGCAGGCGTTATTTTCTTGGGTTTTTCCTCGGTAGTAAAAATTCCCTTGCCGGCAGTACCTGTGGATTCGGCGTAAAGCTGCCTGAAATCAAAACGCGCGGTGGTCCAGAAATAATCGGTTGTAAAGCCCGCGGGCGACGCGATTATATTTGCGGAGTTGAATCCGTCCTCTATAATTCCTAAAAATGAATTTTTAGGGGATAAATACGCTATTCCGAAAATCGGCATTGTTATTTGTTCCGAATCAATCAGGTAATCGTTGGTTCTGCTTGCCTCTAAATCGCTTGCCTTGCTCAGGGTATCTATTCCCATATCAAGACCGTACACCTTATCGTCATACCCGCTTACATAATCGCCCTTGTTGCCGAACCGTATCAATGCCCCCGGGCCGTCGGGAATAAGCAAATAACCGTCGGTTGCGTTTTCTCTCACACTTCCCAAAAACGGGAGAAAATAGAGCGATTTTATCTTACATTCGCCGGTTTCCGTAAGGCTGCCCTTATCAAGCTCTATTTTAAAGCCGTCTTCAAGCAATGTAAGTGTGAACGAAAATCCTATTTCTATATTCGGAAACCAAACCTTACAGTTTACCGAATCGTTATTCCAGCTGTACTCCGTTTCGGCAGAGCGGTCGGAAATACTTATGCGGCTTTCGGAAAGCGCCTCGTTAAAATAGTCTATGGTACAAACGGAATTTCCCATTGCGGACCATTTTGCGTTCATACCCTCAGGCTTGTCGCTTTCAAGCGTTCCCCATATATGACCGTTTTTGAGATCCTCCACCCGTATTGCGTGGGTTTTCTCTCTGAACCATATTTGTAAACGGTTATTCCGCAGCTTAAGCTCATAGCCCTCCGTTCCGATCTTTTCGGCGGTCTTAGCCGAGGAAGCATACATAGTGTGACGGTTTGTTTCCGACTCTAACATTGTTGTATCGGGGAGTGTAAAGCGTGTGTCGCCGCTCTTACTCTCCGGTATACCTTTTGCCGCAAATACCGATATTATGAGAGACGCCGCAACGCCGCAGGATATTATTTTTTTCGGTAGTTTCATAATAAATCACCATATCTTTCAAAGACGCAAAATGCACCGAATACTTCCCGTCTCACAAGCATTTATTTTCTGTAAGAATAATACTTTTTAAGAGCAATCAAATCCAAAATATCGGTTTTACCGTCATAATTTACATCACTTTCGGGCTTGAGATACTCCTGCCGCTGCATAAGAATGCCCTTACGAAGCAAAACCAAATCGTCCGCCATAACGCGTCCATCATAATTAAGGTCTCCAACAAGAGTATCAAAGTACGCCTTGTTTCCCAAATCCCTTACTCTGAAATCGGAAAATGAAAGACCGGAGCCGTTCACCGCAAATCCCACAAAGCCTTGCCTGTAATTTTTTCCTAAATAAAACTGAGTTTTAACGCATGCTCCGCCCGAATTTTTCGGAATTACGGTTACTTCGGCTTTATACCCATCTATTCGCACTCTTATAATAAGCTCGCCCGAATAGGAGGCGGGAATTGCACCGCTCCCGTCCGAAATTTCGGTTTTCCTGCCGCACAAGCCAATTTTACCGTTTTTATATACAGCTATGCCGAAGCCCGTTTCAAGGGAGTTATAAGGGTCGTTAACTCCGAATAGAATCGTCGGATAAACATTATCTGCTCCGCCGCTGTTTTTGCAGGTCACCTGCATTTCAAAGCTGCGATATTTGTGCCCGTTATAAAGTGCTGTAACAACAGACGCATCCGCTGCGGCAATTCCCGCCTGAGTCGCATAAAACGCGCTGCTCATATCCGTTTCAGCCACAGAAGATATGTTTTCACCTTTATATACATTAAACAGCGCGGAGGCCTGTTCAATATTTGTAAGGTCGGAATACACATCGGAAACGATTTTGCCGCCGAGATCGGTAATTTTAAAATTCCAGAAACGGCAGTTTTGACCTGTTGAAGCAAAGCCGACATACCCGCCCTTATAGCCGTTGCCCAAATCATATGAATAAGAAAATTTCTTTCCCCATTCATATAGCGGTATTACCGTAACCGTCGCCTTGTGACCCGTAACCCTGATTTTAAGCGTATACGGATACCACGCAGCCTCAAAATATCCGCTTTCGGCGTCTTTGTGTATACTCGGGTCGGACTGAACAACATACTCCCCGTTTACAACGCCTTTAAGAAAGGTTCTTCCCTCGTTGTATACCCCTGTTGCATAGCCGCCCTGCCGAGCGCCTACCCAACATGTCGGGTTTTGCACGCCGAACACAAGCATTGGCCAGTAATAGCCCACATTGTTTTCCTTGCCGCTGCAGTTTACCTGCATTTCAAAATTACGGTATTCGCTGCTTTTTAAAAGTGCGGTCGTTATATAATCATCCTGCTGCCCGAAATAATCGGAAATAACGGAAGTATCGAATATATGCGTAGCAATACCGTCAGCCAAAGTAAAGCGGGTGCCGAACGCAGTTTTATACAAACCGCTGTTTTTAGCGTCCGTACCGCAGTACACATCGAAAATTTCATCGGCATTATCGGCGCTTGTAAAATTATAAGAAATGTCATTTAATACCTTACCGCCCAAATCGGTTACTGTCATAGAGTAAATTTTGCTCACACCCGTACCGAAAGCAAATCCGATATATCCGCCTTTGTATTCCGCACCGAGAGCGCCTAAATCATATTGATATGAATAAGGCTCAAGTCCGTCATCCTCAACGGTAACCGTAACCTTTTCACCCTCAACACGCACTGTTAGGTTGTACCGGGCGCCCCAAAGGCTGTTAAACTTTCCTTGCGCATTGTAATTTGATAAATCTTCTTTTCGAGTAAATTCACCGTTGAAAAGCCCGTTAAAATAACTGTTACCCTCGTTATAAAGTCCTACCGTATATCCGCCGCCGCTTGTGTTTATCCAAGCGGTCGGGTCTTGTACCCCGAATATCACACGCGGTAAAACCGCCCAGTTTTTATCAACATTTATCATGCGCACCTTCAGCTCAAAGTCACGCATTTTCTTCGCCTTATACAGTGCCGAGGACACTACCTCGTTTTGCGCCGACCATACATCGCCGCAGCTGCCGAGTTCGGTGATTTTATGTATAACGCCGCCCTCTGCGGTTTCAAAGCGATCGTCGAAATCAGCCTTTGAAAGACCGCTTGAAGATGCGCTCGCGCTGCCGTAAACACTTACGGAATTGCGTATATCGCTGCCGCATACGGTTACGCTTTCCATTTTTTCCGTATAGGCGTCGTTATAATCGCTGACGCGCGAAAGGTTCGGGATATTATCCGAGGCGGTATCCGAATATATGTTTAATTCGTACAGATAAAAGGCATTTTCCTGCGAAGAGGTAAAGCTCTCAAAACGGATATAACGTGCGGATACGCCCGAAAGGTTCATATGCTCTATCATTCCGCCGCCGTTTGTTACCGAAGCCGCCGGTTTCCATGAAGTACCGTCAGACGAGATTTTTACCGAATACGATTCAGGACCGATGCCTGCCCATTTAAGGAACAGGTCGCCTAATTTTTCTTCTTTTCCGAAATCAAGCGTTATAAAACTCTGCGCACCTGCGGTTATCCACGCCGACGTATCGGCAAAGCCGTCTATCGCAAGCGATACATTTGAAACGGAATTTGAGCTTATTACAGCCGACGCCGCAAGGCCGCGGCATTACCCGAACAAAAACTGATAGGGGGATTCATCATTATGCCTTTTGTTCCCAAAAAGCAGGCTTT
>ERZ773194.1490-NODE-1490-length-25000-cov-21.582802_pt1 | contig 25000 bp, 19 predicted proteins | sample MGYA00511240_ERZ773194 | MGnify/ENA primary metagenome ERZ773194 (study PRJEB29015, sample SAMEA2737774) | human gut metagenome | biome: human gut; feature: human-associated habitat; material: faeces | place: China | collected 2012 ... | reverse complement strand
CCTCACGATTCTGCTTGATGATTTCAAGAATATCTGTCACAACTTCACCACCTTGGTTTTTTCGTTTATTATACTTTGGAAAATCGTTGCATTTTAATAATTATTGTCGTATTATTTATTGCGACAATAATCCTGTGAAGGTGTGACTGCTTTGGAAGAATACCGACGTATATACCGTTGTGCAGTCATAGGGCAAGCACCCATGCGCTTTCCATGGGGGTTTGATGAAGAAGATAGTGGCTGCCGGAAAATGAAAATCGAACTGGCGCAGCAGATCATGGTGCTGCATCAGTGCGGTGTGACACAGTTCCTGACCGCCTGCGACTGCGGCGTAGGTCTGTACGCAGCCGAAATCGTCAATGGTCTGCGGGAAACCACCGACCAAGACCTGATGCTTTTCTGCTACACACCACATGAGGAACAAGCCACAAAGTGGGCACCGTATCTGCGGGAACGCTACTTTACTATGCTGGAAAAATGCACCCATATTTCGGTCGTGTGTCCCGTGGGTACGCCGGATGCACAGCTGCAAGCCTATAGGAAGATCATCGACCTTGCCGATGTGGTGCTATGTATTCATGATACGGACTTGTCAGCAACGGACAGTGGGGAAAACAGAGCCTTTGCTTTTGCTGTGGAAAGCCATACGCCCACGCTGGTCTTGCATCCGAAAGAGCTGACCGCAGAGTGGGTCGGCGAGCGGTTCTATCCCAGACGGTCTTGATAACAGGATGATTAGCCCCTATTCACAACGCAGCAAGCCGGTTCGCGCCTTGCCTGCAAAACAAAAAAGCCGTAGGCACAGATGCCTACGGCTGCATGAGGAAAAGTTCGTTTTTCGTAAATCATATACAATTCACGAAACAAGTCCCTGTTTTGCTTGGCGGCACGGTAATTGCTGAGATCTCTGACGGAATTTTTGACGGAATTAAAACGCTGCCCGCCCCTTCCATGGGTAAGAAACATATGCTCTGAACAGCCTGCCTTTTATGGGCCAGAGAAGAATGGATATACGTCTGCAATGTCGTCCGAACATCAGCGTGGCCCAAAAGCTCACTGAGGCTCTTGATGTCCACACCATTCTCCATGCACCTTGTCGCGTAGGTATGTCGGAGGGCGTGAAAATTCCGATAGCGGATACCGCAGCGTTCCAGCAGCTTCCGGTATCGGTATTGCAGTGTGCGCGGTTCCATCGGCGTGTCCGTGTTGGTCAGCAGATAATTGTCTCTCTGAATGCTCTGGGTGGTCGCTTTCAGCAATTCCAGCATATCATTGGGAATGGCTACAAGACGCACAGAACTGCCGCTTTTCGGGGATTGCACCACCAGATGTGTCCCGGAAGCATCGCGTACACGGGCAGCCGAGCGCTCAATTCGCAGAAAGCCGGAGCGGTAGTCAATGTCGCTTTTGCGCAGAGCGCAGATCTCACCAAGTCGCAGCCCCGTGTTCAGCACCAGAAGGATACACAGCCCTGTGATGTCCGGGGCCTCCAGGATCTTCTGCGCCAGCAGGGCTATCTCGTGATCGGAAAATACTTCAATCTTTTTGCCGCGATATGCGGGCAGCTCCACATCCCGGCCAGGGCAATCACAATGACATTTCTTTTTCACCACTTTGAAAATTGTCTTTAGCAGCACACCAATATCCCTCGCGGTTTTGCTTGATAGACCTCGGTTCTGCAATCTCTTAAAATAGGCAGAAAGCTTTTCCGCCGTCAACTCATGGAGCATGACCGTTCCCAGATCTGGGACAATATAATGGCTGATCACATACTCGTAGCGCCCGACCGTTGAAGCCTTTAGCTCACCACGACGATCTGACAAAAAGAACGCAACTGCCTGGGCCACAGACATTTCACCTGTCAGGGTCGGCTTCTGTGGTATGACTCCTTCCATCTTCCGTTGCTTCTCACGACAGGCTGCATAACTTTTGGCATATACATAGCCATACTCTGCCTTGCCGGCAGGTGTCCGGCCGCGAATATAGCGGCCCTCCCACCGGCCATCCTTCCGCTTGTAAATGTTCTCTCCTCGCCGTGGCATAGTAATCTCCCTTCCTTCTGACGGTGTTTGTGACGGCAATTAACAAGATGCCGTGGTATCCTTTCTTTTGAACTTCCAGATGATGGAAACAATATAAAGCAATTTGAATCGCTATTCAGATAGTTCTTGCTTTTTCACAATTTTCCTGCATTTTTTGTTGACTTTTTTGGTAAGTCAATGTATAGTAAAAAATGGAATTGCGGTAACTTTTCTGTCGTGAATTGTATATGATTTACGAAATACCCAGAGCGTGTGCTGACACTTTGCAGTATGCACAAACCGCAGCAGCATCATTCATTTGCATCAGACAAGTAAATATGATCCGGTGACACCGTGTGGCTGTGTTGGTCGTAAAGATCTTTTTATATGCAAAAGATCAGGCAGCAGCCTAAAAGGAATTTGGGTTAGAAACCCTCTGCGGACGGCACTGTGAGCGCAAGGAAATGGTCGAAGCGGCGAAAGCTGTTGGGTAATACCGCCATTGGGAGGAAGCTTCTGAGAAGGTAGATCATGTACGAAAGGCGAAAGCCTTGTGGCGCGAGGGCAGGAGAATTGCACGGTCAAGGATCTTTGGTACACAGTGGCGCTCTCTCGCTGTGACGAGGGCAGGAGTATGCGCTGACGGTTTTTGTCAGCGTTTTTTCTTGCCAAAATGTCGCTGGTCATCCCCTGAGAAGGGGTTTGTCCGGCGTTTTTTCGTAATAAGGAGGAGTGTTACTATGTCTCAACGCGGCGGACGTCCCATTGATTTTCAGGCGTGGGCGCAAAACCAAATAGTCAAAAGGGCTGTAGCAGCACTGGAAGCGCGTGACGAAGCATTTGCCGAGCGAAACGCAGATACGCCGCTGCCGCAGCTGGCGCGGTATCTGAGCCGGTGTGCCATCTCGCTGGGTCACAGCCCATCCCCCAGCGAAGTGGATGGCGGTACGTTTATTGAGCAGCGTTTTGGCAGCTGGGCAGCCGCGATGGCGGCGGCAAGGCTGCCGCAGCCTCGTTCCATGCGCAAGCTGCGCGACACCGCTCGCTATAAGGCGGAAAAGGTGAAGCAAGAACCGTTGTTCCGCGAGGAGCGAAGGCAGAAGCGGCAGCGCAAGCTGGAGCAATCCGAGCAGCGAAAGAAGGAGCAGGCTATCAAAAAGCGTGCGGAGCGGGCTGCTAAGGCTGAATGGGCGGCGAAGAAGAAGGTGGAGGCTGAAGCAAAGGCTCTCACCTTGGCAGAGACCTCCGCTGAAGCCGCACTTGATACAATATCCGCAGCAATTACCCCCAGTCAAGCCGAGACAGTCTGAACGGAGACTGTCAGCTTTCCATAGGGGGACGGGGTTTAAGCCGCCCCGTCCCCCATCCTCAAATCCGCAAAAGGCAAGTCGAGACGGCAAATGCCGTTGTCTTTTCCATAGCGGGAGGGGTTTGCCGACCCCTCCCGCATCCTCAAAATCAACAGCCCTAACGGCTGAAGGAGAATTGACATGAAAAAGAATCTGAGATATATCATCGCGTTCCTGCTGGCAATTATGATGCTGTTGAGCCTGTGCGCCTGCGCCCAGACCGGCACTGCCGGCAATAGCGGCGAATTGGATCTGGATTATGTGGGAGAGGATACCGACCAACCCGAAGAGGAAAAGCCGTGGTATTCCTGGTTTACGGAGGCCTTCAGCTTCGGTAAAAAGGAAACAACAACTACCCCGTCCCAAAGCAAGCCTGACAGCGTGGCGGATTTCTATGCCCAGGGCTCCGGAGATGCACCGCAGGGCAACAAGGGCAATAAGACAGACCAGACGCCTTCTACCACACCTGAGGAGGATACCGCCAACAAGCCGTCCAACTCCGGTGGGAAAAAGGACGACAATAAAAAGGACGACCAGAAGGGCGAGGACAGCAATACCCCTACGCCTACCCCCGAGCAGAAGCCCGAAAGCAAGAAAAACACCGTCACCATTACCATTCGCTGCGATACGGCGGTGAATAACGGTATGCATCTGGAGAGCAAGTGGGCGGGCATCGTCCCGGCCTCCGGCGTGATCCTGCCGGTGACCACGGTGGAGATCGAGGAGGGTGACACGGTTTTTGACGTCCTCGCCTTTGTGTGCGAAAAGTACAAGATCCACATGTCCTACCGGGGTGGTACCTCCAGTGGTTGTTATGTTGATGGCATCAACAACCTCTATGAGTTCGACGGCGGCCGTTGGAGCGGCTGGATGTACTGCGTCAACGACTGGTATCCCAACTACGGCTGCGGCGTGTACTACGTCAAGCCCGGCGAGGTCATTGAGTGGAATTACACCTGCGATCTGGGTCTGGATCTGGATGGCGGTTGGTGGGAAGGTGCTCAGGATTGGAAGGATAACCATGACTGATACCCGGATGCGTTTCTTCGGGAACCTGCATCCGGCGGTCAGCATGGCGTACTTTGTGCTGGTGCTGGGCCTGACACTGGCCTGTATGCACCCGGTCACGGTGGTGCTGTCGTTTCTGGGCGCCAGCTGGTTTTCCATCCGGCTGCGAGGCTGGAGGGCCTACGGCCACACCATGCGGTTTGTGGGGCCTATGTTTCTGCTGATTGCCCTTGCCAACCCCCTGTTCAACCATCGGGGCGTGACCATGCTCTTTACCATCAACCACCTGTGGTACACGCTGGAAGCGGTGTGCTACGGTCTGGTGTCCGGCTGCTCCCTGTGCGCGGTCATTATGTGGTTCACCTGCTATCAGGAGGTCATGACCTCGGATAAATTCCTGTATCTGTTCGGCAAGCCCTTCCCCGGCACGTCGCTGCTGATCACCATGACGCTGCGGTTCATCCCACAGCTTCAGCAGAATCGCCGCGAGATCCGGCAATCTCAGGCCATGCTGCAGGAGGAGGGCACGCGGCTGCTGCAAAGGCTGGGCAGTGCCCTGCGGAACCTGTCGGTGCTGCTGACCATGAGCATGGAGGCGGCGGTGGAAACGGCGGACAGCATGAAAGCCCGGGGCTATGGTGCCAAGCGGCGCACCACCTTCCACCTGTTCCGCTTCGATGGCCGGGACGCCCGGACGCTGGGTCTTATTCTGGCGGTGGCAGGCGTCTGCATTACCGCCCGCGCCTTCGGTCACGGGTATATGGAGTTCTATCCCGCCATGACACCGGTGCTGCTGGGCAGCTCCAGCTATACCATGTTTTTCTTTTACGCCGTGCTGATGTTCCTGCCCGGTATTCTTGAAACAAAGGAGGCCATCAGATGGCGCTCTTACGGTTTGAACACCTGAGCTTCTCCTACCCGCTGGCTGACACGCGGGCACTGGACGACGTCTCGTTGGAGATACATAAGGGCGAGTATGTGGTGCTGTGCGGCCCCTCCGGCTGCGGCAAGACCACGCTGCTGCGCCATGCCAAGCCCGGCCTGCTGCCCGTGGGGGCAAGGGCCGGCGAGACCTTTTATAAGGACGCGCCCCTTTCCCAGCTGCCGGAGCTGACCGCCGCAGCGGAGATCGGCTTCGTACAGCAGAACCCGGATAACCAGATCGTCACCGATTTCGTATGGCATGAGCTGGCCTTCGGCCTTGAGAATATGGCACTGAGCGTACCGGTGATCCGCCGCCGTGTGGCTGAGATGGCCGCTTTTTTCGGCATGGAAACGTGGTTCCGCGCCAAGACCACGGAGCTATCCGGCGGGCAGAAGCAGCTGATGAATCTGGCCTCAGCGCTGGCGATGGGGCCAAAACTGCTGATACTGGACGAGCCCACCTCCATGCTGGATCCGCTGGCGGCCCGCAATCTGCTTGCCACCGTCCAGCGGATCAACCGCGAGCTGGGCGTAGCCATCCTTTTAACGGAGCATCGGCTGGACGAGGTATTCCCCGCCGCTGACCGTGTGGTGACTATGGATCGGGGCCGTATCCTGTCAGACGGCGCGCCGGCTGAGATCGCGCGGCAGCTGTCCGGCAGCGCGGAAAAGAGCCGCATCTATTTCGGACTTCCCGCCGCCGTCCGCATTTTCAGCGAATTGGGGCAAACGGACGATCTACCCCTGACGGTACGGGATGGCCGCCGCCGCTTGGAGCGGCTGCTGCCCATCGCGGAGGAGAATTCCGCGCCTGAAACCGCGAAACCTGAGAAAGAAGCAAAGCACCCCGCCGTTTTAGAGGGCAAGGAGCTTTGGTTCCGCTATACCGAAAAGGGCAAGGACATCCTGCGGGGCACAGATGTAACGCTTCATCAGGGGGAACTGCTGTGCCTGCTGGGCGGCAACGGTGCAGGCAAAACCACGCTGATGCAGGCACTGGCCGGCTTCCGAAAGCCCTATCGGGGCAAGGTGAAGCTGGCAAAGGGTCAGCGGCTGTGTGTGCTGCCCCAGAACGCCCGGTCGCTGTTTGTGGCCGACACGGTGGAGAAGGAACTGCTGGACAGTGCCGAACAGGACAAAGCCAAGGCCGCGCAGATGGCGGAGAAGCTGGAGCTGACGCCCTTGCTGGCGCGGCATCCCTACGACCTGTCCGGTGGTGAGATCCAGCGTCTGGCCGTGGGCAAGCTGCTGCTGCGGGAGGCCACGGTGCTGCTGCTGGACGAGCCCACCAAGGGGCTGGACGCCTACGCCAAGGCGGAGCTGGCGCAGCTGCTGCTGACGCTGTGCCGGGAAGGCACGTCCATCCTGATCGTGACCCACGATGTGGAGTTCGCCGCCCGGTACGCCACAGGCTGCGCCCTGATGTTTGACGGGCTGCTGCTGTCTGAGGGCGAGCCACACGCGTTCTTCGCGGGCAACCGCTTCTATACCACCGACGCCAACCGTATCGCGGCGGAGCACTTCCCCATGGACATTACCTGTGAGGAGGTGATCGCGTCGTGTCAAAGCTCTTTGTCAGCCGCCGCACCAGAGCCGCCGCGTGGGTGATCCTGCTGGTGCTGCCCGCCCTGATGGCGGCCTTCGGCTATTACCACAGCCACCGCCCCGCGGTCAATCCGGTGGGGTCACGCACCTTCTGGGACTACATCATATTAAACTCGGATATTCTGCTGGGCCTGCTGTTCCTGCTGGCGTCCGCCATCCCCTTCATACTGGTATTCGATAAGAAGAAGCCCCAGGCCCGTGAGCTGGTGCCTATCGCGGTGATGGCGGCCATTGCCGTGGTAGGCCGCACCGTGTTTGAGATCATCCCGCTGCCCAACTTCAAGCCCTGCTCCGCCATCATTATCATTACGGCGGTGGCCTTCGGGCCGGAGGCGGGCTTTCTTACCGGCGCGCTGACCGCCTTTGTCAGCAACTTCATTTTCGGACAGGGTCCGTGGACACCGTGGCAGATGTTCACATGGGGGCTGGTGGGCTTTCTGGCGGGTATCCTGCAAAATGCCGGCGTATTCAAAGGCAGAAGCCGCCGTCACTTTGCAGCGCAATGGTGGGACAGGCTGTGCCCGGAGAATACCAACCGGGGCGATTTGCTGCATTTTGTGCGGCAGCTTACCGACCATGCGCCCCTGCGTCTATGCCTTTACGGTTTCCTGTCCGGCTTTCTGTACGGCTGGATCATGAACCTGTATTTCATCATCGGGTATGTAAGCCCCCTTACATGGCAGACGATAGGCGCGGCCTATCTATCCAGCTTTTTCTTCGATTTCTGCCACGGGCTGTGTACGTTTCTGGTGCTGTGGGCGCTGGGCGACCCGTGGGTACGGAAGCTGGAGCGCATCAAGATCAAGTTCGGCCTGACGGCGGAGGAGCGGAACTATGTGCTGCCGCCCTCCACATTTGAGATAGCGAGAGAGAACTATGAGTGAACGAAAAACCATCATCAGGACGGTGGGGCTGAAGAAGCACTACACCGTCGGCGGCAACACGGTCCGCGCGCTGGATGGCGTGGACATGTCCGTGCTGCAAGGCGAATTTGTCTGTGTCGCAGGCCGCAGCGGCTCCGGTAAGTCCACCATGCTGAATATGCTGGCAGGTCTTGAGCCGCCCACGGAGGGGGAGATCATTGTCCGAGGCAAGCATCATTTGGAGGCTATGGACGAGGAGCAGCGGACAAGGTTCCGCCGCCGCTATATCGGCTTCGTCTTTCAGAACTACAATAATTTGCCCCAGTATACGGCACTGGAGAATGTGGCACTGCCGCTGGCCATCCGGGGCGTACCGGAGGATGAACGGAATTGGCTGGCGTGGCAGGCCTTGAGCCGCGTGGGACTGCGCGGACACGTAGATCACCGGCCTGCGGAGTTGTCAGGCGGTCAGCAGCAGCGCGTCAGTATCGCCCGGGCCATTATTACGGAGCCCTCCATCGTGCTGGCGGACGAGCCTACCGGAAATCTGGACAGCCGTACCGGTCAGGAGGTCATGGAGTTGCTGTGCGAGATCTTCCGGGAGCGGAACACCACTTTCATCCTCAGCTCCCATGACCCGCAGATGCAGCGTTACACGGATCGTACCGTCTATTTCAGCGACGGAAAGATAGAGATAGAAAATCACCACACCGGAGAGGAGAACGCACAGTGAAAAGAGAAACGGTAAAACGGGTACTGGCCCTGTTGATCTGCGTATGGATGACAGTATCCCTGCTGCCCGCCGTCGCTATGGCGGAAGAGGTCACAGAGGAAGTGATAGATGACAGCACCATTGAGGCTTACACGTCTTACGAAAACGGAGAGGATGCCGGCGTCAGCGGGGTCTCGGTTACAGACGAAAAGCCCAACACGGATATCAAGGTCATACCCAGCGACGCCAACGCCCTGATCCTGATGGATACCGGCGCACAGTCCCCCAAAGGCGTTCCCGGCCAGGTGGTGAAGATCGTGCTGCCGCTGGCGGTGAACAAGGAGTATCTGCCCAGCGAGAAATACATGCTGCGCAACATCAACATCTATCCCGATGTGCCTACCGACGCCAGCGTGTCCAACTGGCCCTTTGAGCTGATCTACGCCAGCGATGTGCAGCACTTAAAGGATATGTCCTACAACTCCACGGCGGAGGTGTGGTTCGAGTTCAAGGTCAGCGAGTTTGCCAGCAAGGGCCGCTACGCTGTGCCCTTTAAGATCAACGCCACTGTGTGGCGGGAGGACGCCGTGAACGGCACCACTATCACCGAGGACGTGACCTTCAAGGTCAGTGCCTATGTGACCGTTACCGACAACGGCAATATGTCCGGCGTTACCACCTCCTTCGGCAGCCTTCAGGTGGCGGGTACCAATGCGGGCGGCTCCTATACCGTGCCTACCGGCACACCCAATCAGACTATCTCCATGCGGATCCCCGTGATCAATGTAGGCGGTACCCTGACCAGCGTGACGGTCTATCCCGTGGTGTCCGCCGCGCTGGACGAGTTCCCCTTCGTGATCGATTCCACCAATTTGGGCAAATATTTTGACTACTGGCCAAGCGGCGAGGTGAAGTATCTGGACTACACCTTCACGGTGTCGCCCTTTGCCACCTCCGGCAACAAGTCCATTAAATTCAAGGCCAACTATTTCGAGAACAGCGCCCCTGCGGAGGGCTCCTTCTCCACGCAATTTACCGTGATCGACGGCTATGACGCCTCCGCTATGTCGGTGATGGTGCAGAGCTATAAGCTGTATGTGGACGATACCGAGGTATCCGGCCTGATGGCAGGCGAGGAGACGGAGCTGCGCCTGACCCTGATCAACAACTCCAAATATGACACGGCCAAGAAGATCATCTCCAGTCTGGTATTCACCAATTCCCCCGGCCTGACGCTGTGCGTAGGCGGCACGGATACCGCCTATGCCGATTCCATCAAGCCGGGCGGTACGACGATCCTGAAATACAAGATCATGGCCAAGCAGGACGCGGAGGTTGGCCCCGCCATGCTGGGCATCAACCTGACCTATGAGACCACCGAGGCAGTGGCCGGTAAGGCGGCGCAGAACATCATGCTGCCGGTCAGCCAGAAGATGGATGTTCTGGCCGGTACGCCGGAGGTGTACGGCACACTCAGCAAGGATAAGGAAGCTACCATCTCCGTGCCGCTGACCAACATGGGCCGCGCCAAGGCTATGAATATCCGGGTGCTGGCCACGGACGGCATGACCGCCTCCACCCCCTGTTATGTGGGTGACCTGCTGGCAGGCGGCTCCACCAGCGCCGATGTAACGGTGGGCTTCTCCAAAATCGGCGCGTTTGTGGGTAAGATGATCCTCCAGTATGAGGACGCCAACGGCGAGACGTATTCTCAGGACATCTCCGTGCCCCTGAGCGTGGCGGAAAGCTCTGCGGATACAGATGTCAACAGCGTCAACGCAAATAAAGACGGCACAGGCAGCCGCTGGTGGCTGTGGCTGCTGATAGCGATCCTTGCGCTCATCCTGATCGGCATTGTGGTCTATGTCATCATCCGCTATAAACGGGGTGAGATTGGACCCGGTGCCGAAAACACCGCTGCCTTGGACGATTTTGACGACGACTTTGACGCAGACGGCGGCGCACCGGACATCGGGGAGAAGCCGCTGACCTACGACGGAAGCAATAAGGACGGGAATGTATGAAGCCAAAAGACCTGTTTCGCTACGGCTGCACCAACCTGTTCCGACGAAAGACCCGCACGGCACTGACAGCCCTATCCATGGCGGTAGGCGTCATGTGTATCGTGGTGCTGATCTCCGTAGGTCTGGGCTATGAGCAGGCGTACCGCGAGAGCATCGAGGCACTGGGCAGCCTGACAAAGATCGATGTGACGCCTGCCACCAGCGATTACGGGCGCAAGGCACTGCTGAACGACAAGGCACTGGAGGCGTTCCGGGGCATCGACGGTGTGGAGGCGGTAACGCCGGTCTATCAGCAGTCCGCCTACATCGTGTCCGGCAACTATGTCAACATGGTGCGCGTTTACGGCATTGACATGACCACGGCGGAAAACTTCATGCTGACGCCGGAGCGGGGCGTTATGGCTGGGGACGGCACGCGCCTGCATCCGGAGGTGCTGTTCACCGACGATGTGGCCGCCGGACTTGCCAACAAGGCGAAGGACTGGGAGCTGGCGGTGGATGAGAACGGCAACGCCCTCATCGATCTGCTGGAAGTGCCTGTCCGCATGACCTTCGATTCCTCCAGCCTGACCGGCGAGCCGAAGGCCGACACCGACGGACGGGCACTGCCCTCCAGCAATCTCTATACCCTAAGGGTGACGGGTATCTGCTCCACCTTGAACAATAACTTCGCCACCGCCGCGTTCATGTCCTATGACCGCTTGCAGGAAATGACGCAAGCCAACGCCAATTACATGGGTGCGACAACTCAAACCAAGACGGCGGAGGAAAAGGCCAACGGCCCCACCTACGACTTGGTTTGGGTGAAGGTGAAGAACGTCAACGACGTGCAGCGGATCGTCAAGCTGATCCGTGACACGGGGCTGAACACCTATTCGCTCAATGATATGCTGGAGACGGTGCGCACACAGTCCCGGCAGATCCAGGGGATGCTGGGCGCGCTGGGCGGCATCGCCGTCCTGATCTCCGCCATCTGCGTGGCAAACACCATGATGATGTCCATTACGGAGAGAACGCACGAAATTGGCGTGCTGAAGGTGCTGGGTACCGTTCGCAGCGACATCTTCAAGATGTTTCTCTCGGAGGCACTGATCGTAGGCGTGATCGGCGGCGCGGCAGGCTTGGTGCTGAGCTTTATCGCCAAGTGGCTGATACCGGTGATCTTCGCGTCCCGTGAGCTGCGGTGCGTGCTGCCCTGGTGGCTGGCGGTCTGCGGCGTGGTGTTCTCAGGCGCGGTAGCCATTGCCGCCGCATGGATCCCCGCGCGCAAGGCAACGCTTATCAGTCCCAACGAGGCCATCCGCTCTGAGTGAGGTAACGATATGAAAAAGATATACTGTATAGTGCTGACCGTACTCTGCCTCCTGCCGTGCTTGGCAGGGTGTGGGAAAGCAAATGCTGTCAATGAAGAGCCGCTGATCCGCAACTTCGTGATCGGCAACAGCACGGCGGAGATCCAGACCCACACGGAGGATGGCGAGACCCGCTATGTGATCGCCATTACGCTGCCGACGGACACGGATTTCAAAAACTGTGCCGCAAATGTAGAGCTTGCCCCGGATGCGGTGCTGGATATGAACAGTCCCTGCATTGTGAACGAGTTGGGTGGGCGACCCATCTTGAATTTGACGTTGGCAGAGCGTGATTTAGTGGTTACCTGCGGTGAACAAAGCCAGACGTACAGTTTTCAGGTCGGATTAGAATGAGAGATAATTCAATGAAAAAGATATCAATTATTTTTACAGTGCTTATTATCGCACTGCTATTAACGCTGACAGCCTGCGGACAGCAGGTAGACGAACCCGCCAGCTCTGATGGTGCATCGACAAACGCAATATCTTCTGTAAATGTTAATGGGAAGGAGTGCCGCGTCGATGCTGTGAAAAACCCCGGCGGCCAGGAAACCGGGATGCTGTTCAGCATTTCCATCCCGAAAGCGGCAGTTCAGGATGAGACGAACGTCACACTGACGCTGGAGCTTGGCTCTGGTTGGTCGATTTCAGAGGATAGTAATTGTATAGTCCAGATGGATGGCTGCAATGTCATTGTGGATTTGAGTGAAGAAGCGCCGGTAATTATCGTAAAGGCTGAAGCCATGGATAAGACACGCTGCTACCATCTGGCTGTAGAATAGCAGGAAGTTTTATGTTTTCTGTTCTGATTTTACGGAGGTGATGCCAGTGGGTTAATTGAAGAACCGCAACGATATGTAAAAAAGAAGATTTTAGAAAGGACAGCATATGAAAAAAATGATTTCTCGGCGCCTCGTAGCGCTCTGCATGACGTTTGCCATGATGTTCTCTCTGCTGACTGTTGTTCACGCGGAAGGCTCTAACGATGGTCTGTCTGCTCCTACTACTCATACCGAGGTAGCTAAGCCGGCCACGATCAACTCCATTTCTGTTGGATCTGCGACTGCCTATTATGAGACGGACGATAACACCGGCAATACCACTTACATCCGTGCCTTGCTGACCGGCAAGACCGAGTATGACCTGAAGAACGCTACGGTTACGGTCAATCTGACGAACAGCAGTACTGCAGTTGCCTTGGATGGTACGGCTATTACCGGTGGTACCACGTCTCGTACCTTCACAACGGACTTGATGAATAAGGCACATACCCTTACCATCGGCGGTGTTGATTATATTCTGGCAGCAGGTTTACCCAGCGGTCGGGTTTCCATCGACTCGAACGATCCTCTCGGCTTGGGTACTGTGACAATGGCCGGAACGACCATGGATGTCTATGGTGCCAATGTTCAGAACCCCTTCATGGGCAACACCTATTTCGTTAATAGAAACACCAACTGGACCTTCATTAACTATTTCATTTCTGGTGTTTTGCCTACGGGCACCTCTCTGAGCAGCGTTGCCACTGCTTATACTCTTAAGAGTGGTGCGAAGATCTCCGGCGCTGGTGCCACTAATGTTACTGCTACAAGCTATACCTTTAACTTCACTGCAGGCAATATTCTCACCGTTGCAAACGGCACCGAGAGCCGCAATTATGATGCGGAGCTGGCTATCGCTGGCCAAAATATTATCGTTCAGGAAGACGAAGCCGGTAATCGCAACTATGATATCAACTTCAGCGAGGTTAAAGCTTCCGATTATTACGTTGACGGTGTTAAGACTCATGTTGATGAAATCGTGACCGCTTGGGAAGCCTATATTGCTCAGCCCCACAGATTTGACGCAGGTACCAGTGTTATGGCTATTCTGCAGGCATTTGATACGTGGGCAACTCAGACCGAAAATCCTGTTACCGAAAATTACTATTTCACCGGTGCCTCTGATTTCGGCGGCGGAACCTATCTGTCTAAGCTGAATAACCTGAATTGGAACGATTGCGGCAATCTGGCTGGATATATGTATACCAACGATGCCAACGGTTACTACTGGACATCCGCCGGCAATCATTCTACAATTCCCCCCGTTGGTGCTGCTGACATGGTCTTCACCAGCTCTACGCGAATTGTATGGTTCTATACGGTGAACTATCAGAACTGGTTCTAATATCCACAGAATGGCGTGTTAATATGCGCTAAATGACTCAGATGTGTGGGCGGGCGGAATCCGCCGCCCGCCCACACATCAATCTTTCTAAATGGAAAGGGGACCCCCAACAATGAAAGCAATTCGGCGCATCCCGGTATTCTTACTGGCCTTGATGATGCTCCTTTCCTGTATCACGCCGGCACACGCGCTGGAGTCCCAGTATACCCTGTGGCCGGTTTTCAGTCCTATTTATGATGATTACTATATAGCGCGCCAAGGATTTGTCCACTTTGAGGGATGGGACAAAGGCGTGTTTTTCACCGCAATCAAAAACAGCTATGTACAGCTAACACTACCAGAAGGAACGGGCGATTTCAATTTGACGCCCTCGTACTATACCGCCACGGCGGGTGCGCCTGGCTGGGCAGATACAGGCATTCGCTTTGAAGATAGCACACGACGGTATCGAATCGAGCCGGTGGTCAAGGGAGCAGCGGACTATTCTCAAACACAATTCTGGCGCTTCTATGATGCCAAGTCAGATCGAAGTTTCGTGTTGCCTGTGATCACCATGGTTGAAAACCCCTCCGAAACCGAGAATACTGTTGATAAGCTTGAGGCATATACTGCCCGAGTGGAAAAGTTGATTTCGACCATGAAGCAGTTCGACGAGATATTCGACGCCTTGGTAGACTCGCAAAACAGCGCGTCAGTGCAATATGGTGGTCGCCATCCCAGTGATGTCAACCTGGCCTGTATTGTGGCCAATATGATTCAGACAGGGTTTGACATCAGGATCGCATGGCTCGATACGCATAGCTATTGGGTAGAGGGTGCTGGCTGGGCAACAGCTACTGCTGAAGACATTATTAAACATTGGACGACCTATAAAGCGCCAGATACGGGTGACAAGCCCGCCTGCAATCCTGGAGATAAGATATCACAGCAGAGGCTAAAGGAATTGGACATGCTTCTGGATGTGATTGCTCCCTATTATCTGAATTATTTAGAGAATCACCGTATTGTAGAGCCTACTGTCACTTACTATGAAGTCGGCGGTTCACGGGGCTTGATTGACACCGCCAACAAAACCATAACACTTCGTTTACCGAAAGATACCGACTGGGACAAGCTTCCCGCGCCTACGGTTGAGACAAATGATGAGTGCCAGTTTGTCCAAAATCTTGGCAGTCTGAAGGATGGTCAGGCTATTGCCACAGTGACACCGGGTGACCGCGCAACGGGAACCTATTACAACGGCAGCGACACTACCGGATACGGATTCAAAAAGAATCTGAGCCAAAGATGGACGATCAACGTCGAAGAGGGAGCTCCTTACACAAAGGTACTTACCTTTGACATTGAGACAGACGGCGGCAAGGTTCGCTCTGCCCGCATCACGGATGGCGTGAACGGAAGCGACGGGACGATCAAGCTGAATCTGCCCGTCGGAACCACTTTAAACGCTCTGTCCCCTACGGTAGATTATGCCGGCGAGGGATTCTATTATACTGTTAACGGCCAGCGAAGTGACCAGACCGAAAAGATCGACTTTAGCCAGAAGATCGAGCTGGTCGTCTATAGCACAAAGTATGGGACAGAGGCCAGATATGACGTTTCTGTCACTGCGGAAGACTCCACGGAAAAGGACATTCTTTCTTATAAGATTGGTGATGCGGTCGGTACGATTTCCGGCAATCGTGTGTCCATAACGATTCCGTATGCCACAGACCTTACCGTAGCCGAGCCGGAGATAAAGTATTCTGAGTTCGCGGAAGTAACCCAGAAACCGGCAGAGCTTCAGCTTGGCGAAAATCACTATACTGTAACCGCTGAAGATAGAAGCACTCAGGACTATATCGTGACAATAACCCGAACTCCGGCGGCAACAGGGCGGCAGATTACATCCTTCCGCTATGGTGGATATGTAGCCACGATCAACGAAGGCACGGCTGAGATCACCATGACGCTGCCAAAGGGCATCTCTCCTGTTTTCGCGCCGACCATCGAAACCTCCGAGTTTGCCACGGTTTCTCCGGTCTCCGGTGAAGTGCAGGATTTCAGTTCGCCTGTCAAGTACAAGGTCACGGCACAAAACAAGACATCAAAAACCTACACTGTCAAAGTCACAATGTCTGACGAGGCTACTCCAAATCCGTACAAAGGAAAGCTTGAGCAGATACGCGACAATATTATTAACCGGTATAGAAGCGAGGCCAATGATGATTGGGAGTGGATGAATCTTGGGTTCTATGAAAACCGGAAAGAGAACTACAATACCAGCACTCACAGTTTCGACATTGCCTCAAAACTTGTGAAACTCAACACAACGACAAATGTGGCAATGACCGAGATTGACCGCACCATCATGATGCTGACCGCCCGTGGCTTTGACTGCTCGAAGCTCTCACAGTATAACAATGGAGAACCGTACATCGACAGCAAGGGCAACAAGATCGACGACCTTGCTGCAGTTCTCTACAATTATTCCGGGGATTATACCATTAACGGCCCTATTTTTGCCTTGCTGGCTTTGGATATGGGAAACTATAGCGTTCCAGACAACGCCCGATGGACACGAGAGGCTCTAATAGATGTCATTCTGAAATACGGCAATTATGACGAGTTCGGTATTGACATGGTGGGTGCCATCATGTATTCTCTGGCCCCCTATCAGGACGATGAGGCTTATGGCGCGCGGGTAAAGGAAAAGCTGGACAAATGTCTGGAGCTTATCCTGAGAAAGATGAATTCCGACTTCTCCTTCGGTGGGTGGGGTACGATCAATAGCGAGTCTGCCGCATGGGTCATGATGGGCCTTTGCAGCATGGGCATTGACTGGAATGCCGACCCCCGGTTCTCTGATGGTCAGGGTCACAGTGCGCTCCAGCACTGGATGGATAACTTCGCCAATGTCAACGAGGGGTATTTCCACCATACGACCAGTGTGCGGAATAACGCCCTGGCAACATACGAGGGCTGCTATGCCAGCCAGTGGTATCTCAAGTTTTTAGAAGGCGGCGGTCAAGGAAATCCCTGCTATTTCTATTACCACCGGTTTGACTTTGCCCGGCAGATGTCTACGGACGCTTCCATCACCAGCTTCGAGATCGAGGGCAAGCCGGGTGTTATCACCGAGGGCGGCGAAGGCGGTGAGAACACCATCACTGTTACGGTGCCCAACGGTATGCCCTTGACGAACCTGACCCCAACCGTGACGATGGCGGAGGGAGCGACGCTTCTTGCTCCGAATCTTCCCACGACCTTCGTAGAGGGCGTCAAGCAGCCCTTTACCGTGATGGCTGAGGACGGGAAAACCACTAAGACCTATTACGTCACCGTGAACTATGGTGATGTGGGTGCTGCCGGTGCCGAGCTGGATGTCAACAGCATCAAGCTGCAAAACAGCGTGCTGAACGCAACGGACATTTTGGAAAAGAAAGTCACCAACGCATCCGATGGCGCAACGGAGATCCTGCTTACGGTGAACGCCGGTGTGGATACCTCGAAGATGTATCTCAGCGCCGGCCTCTCTTACAAGGCGACCTCCAACCCGTCTTTAGATGGCAAGAAGGTGATGGACTTCTCTGACTGGAAGACCTTCACCGTGACCTCCGGCGATAAGACGGTACAGAATACCTACCGTATTAAGGTCGTATCCAAGGCGCAGGCGGAGATCACCAGTTTCCGTGTTCAGGCGGTCGGTGAATGGTACAATGGCGTCGTTGACAACGCCAAAAGCACCATCACTGTCACCGGTGTGGACGATTCCAAGCTGACCAGCACCAAGCTGGTGACGGACATTGAATTCACCGGCAAGACCTGCTCACCGACCTCCGGCATTGCGGTGGACTTTGCCAACGCTGCCACGTTCACGCTGGGCGGCGACAACGATCTGGCCAGCCGCACCTATACCGTTACCGTGCTGAATAAGAGCGGCCAGCCGATCTCCGCCAAGGGCGGCGGTGGGAATGATACGCCCGCCACCAGCACCGCGAAAATCACAGGCTTCTCCGTTTTGGGTGTGGATGGTGTGATCGACCAGAGTGCCGGAACCATCACTGTCAAGCTGCCGGTAGGAACAAATGTCACGGCGGTAGCACCGGTCGTTACCGTCCCTGCGGGAGCCGTGGTCAGTCCGGTGTCCGGTGAGGTCGTGAACCTTACCAGCCCACTGACCTATACCGTAACGCTGGGCGCGGAAAGCAAAAGCTATACCGTCACCGTTATCTTTGAGCGAAGTATTTCCCAGCAGCTTTGGGATGCGGTGGCAGAGAATAGCGACGTAGCGGATCACCAGACCAGCTACGGACACAGATTTAACTAAACAGAAAGGAGAGAGCCATGAAAACAACGAAATGGCAAAGGACAGTATCACTGCTCCTTTGCCTGCTCATGGCGATGAGCTTCCTTACGGTTGCTGCACCTAAAGCGTATGCGGCGGATGATGTTACGGCAGCGGCAAGTGAAGTAACCTGGCCGCAGATCACAAGCTTCACAGTGACAGATGGCTACCTGTATGATAAGAGTAATGCATCCTCGAGGACAGCCGCCTGCGAAGTAGAGACGACAGAAGCGGAAATTGTGAACTACACAGAACTCAGAAAAAGTGCCAATGACTACTTAGGCTTGGCCGGTGAGATCCGCATCAAGGTGAAGTCCCCGGTCTCTGTTGCGGATGGTAGCCCGACAACGACACCGGCAAAGGCTCCTGGTTTTCTACGTTTGCTGTCTGGCGGCTATTCTATGACTGCGAGCAAGGATGCGACCGTCGTTACAGACAGGAACCTGACCACTGCGCCGAGCGCCACAGACCCGAATACATACCGGAGCTCGAATAACGATGCTGTGCGTGTAGCGATTCAGGATACCGGCAAGAAGTGGTATTACTATGATCTGGTTGTAACGATCGACACACAGAGCGGCGAGACCAACACCGCCCCCACGATCAAGGAGGGTATGGTGAACCCCACGACTGCCGACGCCACCGTCGGTACGGCATGGACGCTGGATCTGACCACCATCTTTGAGGATGCGGACAATGATACGCTGACCTACAAGGTGAAGGTGGGCGATGCCGAGGCTATTGCGGCAGAGGCCAATTACAGCTATACACCCACCGCAGCCGGCACGACCAAGCTGGTGTTTACCGCCAACGATGGCAAGGCCGACAGCCCTGAGTACACAGTGACGCTGAATGTTACGGCAGCGAGCGAAGAAACCTATACAATTACCGCCGCAGTCGATGGCGCGTATATAATCAATACTGAAAATGTGACTCAGCCGATGGGAACAACGGAGATTACCGTAAATGGTACGTCTGCCAGTGAAGCAAAAGTAGGCGATCTCGTTATGGTCAAGGCCATTCCTCAGAAGTACAGTTACGTTAAGACCGACTTATACGATGCCAAGTTTGACCGTTGGGAAGTGGTGGCAGGGCCTACCGGTTTATTGTCTGACGCTGAATTGAAAAATGCGGAGCTGACGTTCAATATGCCGGCAGCGACTGTCTCACTTAAAGCTGTGTTTGTGGCAGTCGGATCACAAGTCACTTTGACCGCAAACAATTTTGATGCGGGTGATGTGGCATTAAAGATTGGAGACTGGCAAACGGTTGCATCGACATACGATTCCACCTCTGGACAGCACAAGTACAACTCCGTTACTCGGACAGTGATTGCTGGTGCGAAAGTCTCTGCGTATATTGATACGGCCCCTACAGCTAATGCTGGCTTCAAACTGGACAGTTGGGAGATCAAAAACGTAACAAAGAATGAGATAGTAGTTCCTGAATATGTAGCATCGAATCATCCTGCAGACGGAAGTTCCTACATGATACCTTGTTTTACCGTTGACGGAACCTCAGACTATGAGATCAAAGCCATCTTTAAAGCGAAGGATTATGGTGATGTGAATGTCACGGTAAATGATGAGAGCATGGGTACTGCCACCGCTCAGATCGGCACAGAAGAAGCGGCTGCAAGTATTAAGGCCGTAGTTGAAGGAACGGAGGTCAAGCTGCAGGCGCAGCCCAATCCCGGATATATTTTCCAGAGTTGGAGCGCGACTTATGGTTCCGATAACACTCAGGTTGCTATTGCGAACAGCACTGCAGCTCAGACAACTTTCGTTATGCCGGAAACCAATCATCAGCCCGTCAATGTGGTTGCCACTTTCGTGGAAGACCCCAACTATTTGAGTGAGGAATGTGTTCTGGAATCGGTGCTACTGTTGGATCATAGCGGTAATACCTTTGAAGGCGATCAGGATGGCACGGCATTTACAGTTACCCTGCCGGCTGATGCGGACGCATCCAATCTGGCCAATATGGTTCTTAAGCTGACGTATTCCAAGAATGCCAAGGTCTTTAGAGATGGAGATACAGCAGCGTGGAATGCGAACGGACAAGCCTGCAATATGACGCTGGGCACAGTAACAAAGTTCGTCGTGCGTTCGCAGAAGGATCTTACGGAAGGCAACGAAGGTCCTACCCGGGAGTACACCATTACCATCAAGAAGGCCGCCGCACCCAACGCCCCCACCCTGTCCAACGGCTCCGCCACCCGCACCAGCAAGACCGGTGCAACCGTGAAGTTCACCTCCAGCGAGGCGGGCAACTACTTCTATAAGGTGGTGGATCACGGTGCGGCAGTGCCCACAGTGGATGAAATCATGAAATCCACCACTAAGGGTACGGCCAGCGCGGGTGAGACGACCTTCACCCTCAGCAATCTGATTGAGGACGCCCGTGACATCTACATCGTTGTTGTGGGCGCAGCCGGAGGTGAGAGCGCACCCCTGAAGGTGGAGATCCCCGCCTATGGCAGTGGCACCGATACGCCGGATACCGGCGCGTATAAGATCTCGATAAGCGCACCCAAGGGTGGTACGATCACCACTAACCGCACCAAGGCGGATGCGGGTGACGAGATCATCGTTACCGTAACGCCCGACAACGGCTATCAGATGGTGTCTGGTTCTCTGACCTATACGCTGGAAACAGCGGGCGGCGAAACCAAAACCATCACCAACGGACGCTTTACCATGCCTGCGGGCGATGTGTCTATCACCTGCAAGTGGGAGACGGCCACCACGACGGCCAAGGGCATCACCAGCTTCTCCATCAGCGGTGTGGTCGGTGCGGTGAACAACACCACCAATACCATTACCATCACACTGCCCCGCGGCACAGATGTGACGAAGCTGACCCCGGTTATCGCCACAAACGGTGTCAAGTCCCTAACGCCCGGTAACGGTGAAACGGTGGACTTCACCAATGCCGTGACCTACACCGCCGCCATGGAGGATGGCAGCAGCAAAACCTATACTGTCACGGTCTACGTGGACAGGGGGACGCTGGCCGATCAGTTCTGGGATAAGCTGACTGATTTCGCCACCCAAGTTCCCTGGTGGCAGTATGCCGAAAAACAGCAGAGCACCAGCAAGTATCCCAAGTATTGGTAAGTAGATGGCTCCCGACCCCGCAGACACCCTGAAATACCAATCGCAAAACGAACAAAAGAGCAGCCATTCCTAGGAATGGCTGCTCTTTCTCTGTAATGACTCAGGCACGGGCGTGATGGGCGTTGGCCTCCCCGTGTGCCTGAACCCCGCCTACCCCCACGGCATGACACTATGGGGCTCTGAAGGGGCTGAGTGCGACTGCGAAGGCAATTGCTATACGCCGCGCGACTCACGAAACGTAAATACGCATTTGATGTGTCAGAGCAGGGATGCCAGTTAAGCATTGAGCCAGTTGTCGAGAATAGGCCGCACCGGTTGAATAAATGAAGGAAGACCACTTGCCGAAAACAGCAGGTAGCCTTCCCTTAGATAGAGAGTGATTTCCTTGGAATTTGTCCTTCCGAACGTATTGACAATATACTCGATTATGCTACGCTGGGATTAGGGGGCAGGTGCGGGGGTACGAAGTTACATTTCCCCGCCTGAGCGTGACTGTCTAGGCCGCTGGGGTCACTGCGGAGTTGCGGAAGGCACGGTGCTCGTGCCACTTCCTTGCTCAGACCGCTTTTTGAGCCCCAAATCTCCATCTGAATACTCATTAATGATGGTAGAAATTTCATCGTCAACACGGAGAACCGTCATAGAATAGTATTGTAGGCTATTTCGCCAATCCTTTCTGCGAAAAGTTTGCTTGAGATCTTCAAAAGCTTGCTCGCAATTCAAAATGATTATAATGTGTGCCTTTAATGCGTATGTGTTAGCAAATAGATTTAAGATTATGTCGGAGGCAAGTACATCTTCCCCTTTGAAGTACTGAAAATTCCACGATTCACCACCGTCTTTTGTGCCAAGATTATAGGGCACACACTCATAATTCCTTTCGCCGCTGGTGTTGTTATTTGGCCTAACAGGCGTACAAGTTGAAAGCTCTCTCATATCACCGTCTATATCAAAAGTATCTCGCACAAAGCAGGTAAGGCGTGAACCATAATAGATTAACTGCCAATCTCCAACCAGTTCAATCAACTTCCGCGTGTCTTTTATATACCGAGCCAAATCAATATTCAATCCAAGTATATACGCAACTCTATTCCATTCTGGTTTTGATTTCACGTTGTCAGTCCTCAGAAAACGAGAGAATAGGCTGGAAGATAGTTCGAACTCGGTTGCAATATCTACCTGCGAGACTCTCGGATTTTGTTGTAGGAACAAATTAATTACATCTTTTACTAACTGAGCATCTTTGGGAAAATTGTTCTGGTCTCCAGTGGCCTCTACCATAAAGTTATAGTCATCTTCAAATTTTTCTAATTCTTTTGACAGCTTTGCATCTTTGCCCATATACAAACCTCCAAATTTGTTTGATTAATAGTACCACAAGAACGAAAAAAAGTCAACGTAAGATAAGCGAAATGACGTTTGGCAGAAATGATTGTATTAACATTTTGAGCGTTATGATTTATTTTTTTACATCTATATATTGACTTTTATCGCCACCTGTGTTATTTTAGAGGAGAAGACAGATAGTCTTCAAGTTATTTTTCTGAAATGACGGCAAAATACGGAACGGCTCATTCGAAATTTACGCCTGCGGAGATGCTGCTATCTACGAAACAGGAAGTGGCTGATAGCCATCAGAGCCTTAAGCAAGAGGTACGGGAAGGCCGTCTCGGAATTTACGCCTGTGGAGATGCCACCATTGACGAAGCAGGAAGGTTGAAAGAAAGGCCACGGCCAATAAAAAAGCACCTCCCGCTTGCCGGCGGGAGGTGCAGGATACAAGACAGCGAGAAACCATCAAGTACCAGTGCAAGGTTATTTTATCATGGTTTCTCGGAAAAATCAATTAGAAAAGGAGTTACCATGAATTGCATTTTACTCGACCGCCGGGACTCGGCGAAATACTTAGGGATCTCAGTTTCGAATCTTGACCGCCTTCGTGCAGCGGGGGAACTTCCTGCTGTCCAATACCGGCGTAAGGGAAACGTCCGTTATCGCGAGGAGGACTTGAGGAAATTTATTGAGCAGCGGGTTGATAACGTGGATCGCGGCAGAGCGGATTTTCATCCCAGCTTTCGCGGTGGCAACGGAAAGAGGGGGCGTAATTAATGCCTCGAAGGAAAGAGAAGACAGTAATCCGAAACGGGATTGAATACTATTATAAAAGCATTCGCGATGAACGTGGTAAGTATATCACTGTTTATGGCCGGACAATTGCGGAGCGCGACGAGAAAGTAAAAAAGCGGGAGGCCGAGATTCGCCTTCGTCGCAAAATTAAGGAATTCCCAACCTTCAGCGAACGTGCGACGGAGTGGCTCTCCGATAAGTCCAAGGATCTCAAACGGAATACCTATAATAATTACGAGCAAATCATCCGCACACATTTCATCCCCGTACTTGGTAATAAGCGCTTGATTGACATCACCGGCGAAGATATAAAAGCGGCTATGGCTGTAGCAGAGGCGCAGTCCGCGTCCGTTTATCGCAAGGCTTCTATGCTAATCAAGCAGATTTTTGCCGATGCTCTTACCTGTGATTTGATCCAGGTTGACCCGACGACAAAGCATACCTTTAAACGCGTAAGGCACGAAAAAGAGGATACAGGGGAGGAATACTTGACGGATGCGCGAGTTTCCACGCTACTCGCTGCGGTCAAAGATATCTATCCTTTAGAAACGTTCGTTAGGCTGGGACTTTATGCCGGACTGCGGCGCGAGGAATCTCTGGCACTCCAATGGGACTGCGTTGATCTCAATGCGGACACTCCGCAGATCGAGGTTACGCGTACATGTATTTTCTGCCACAATCGTCCGGAGATTTCCAATGTGACCAAGACCGCAGCTGGCCACCGTAATATACCTATTCCAGTGCCCCTTTTCAATCATTTGAAAGAAATCAAAAAGAGCATTGCCTCTGATTTTGTTATTTGTAATAGCAGTGGACTTCCCTTGAGTGAGACTCAGTTCCGGAATATGTGGCGAAAGATAAAGCGACGCAGCGTTGGACCGGACGAATATATCCGCTATAAACAGCATGGAAAGAAGTCTCATTCCGTCAATCGGGAAGCAGGCCAGACTGCTGCCCACAATCCCAATGTACGCTATATCATTGACTTCCCGGTTAAAACACACATGCTTCGAAAGACCTATATCACAAACCTGATTTATAGTGGGGTCGATGTTCGCACGGTAATGGATTATGCCGGGCACAAGAATCCCGATGTTACCCTCAAAATCTACGCACAGGCCAAGAGCGCAGAAAAACGGACAGAGTCTGCAAAGCAGATCAATGAGGTTTTCCCGTCCGATCCTACCACATAACTATCCCCCGCAGGCACCATACGCACACCTTAAAAGACAAAATCGACGACAAATTTCATTCGTCAAACCCGCAAGTCGTTGCAAATACAAGGGTTTCTGTCAAGTGAGCGCAAGAAGTACGGCCTGAAGGCCGCTCGTCGCGCACCTCAGTTCTCCAAGCGCTGATCGGACGCAAATTCACAACTCAAAAGCTCAAAAACCCCGGAAAAT
>ERZ773194.1484-NODE-1484-length-25051-cov-4.283645_pt1 | contig 25051 bp, 25 predicted proteins | sample MGYA00511240_ERZ773194 | MGnify/ENA primary metagenome ERZ773194 (study PRJEB29015, sample SAMEA2737774) | human gut metagenome | biome: human gut; feature: human-associated habitat; material: faeces | place: China | collected 2012 ... | reverse complement strand
CGAGAGGTGGATCCAAGGTCGTTCCATCTAATGCTAAAAGTTGGTTCATCTGGGGATGAGTGGGAGTCGAAGTCTGGTTTCAACACAGTCTCCGATGATGTTCCGTTCACAAAACTGGTCCTCATTGCCAATGCCGATAGTATAATAAGAATTTGCTGCATTTTGCAGTAGATTCTCATTAGTGGTGTCATATGGAGATAAAGCGCGACAGATACCTGGACCGGCTGATAGCACGTAAGTGGAATGGTTCTGTCAAAGTGGTCACGGGGATAAGGAGATGTGGCAAATCATACCTACTGTTCAAACTATTCAGAGACCACCTCATCTCGGAAGGTGTGCCCGAGTCGAACATAATCTGCATTTCGTTGGATGACATATCGAACAGACACCTTCGTGATTCCGTGGCATTGTACGAACACGTGGTCTCAGAACTGGAATCCACGGACGGACCTTGTTATGTTATCCTCGATGAGATACAATACGTCGATGGTTTCATCGACACCATCAACGGACTGCGTCATATCGATAATGTGGATGTATACGTCACGGGAAGCAACTCCAAATTCCTGTCCACCGATGTCCTGACGGAATTCCGCGGCAGGGGCGATGAGGTCCGCGTTCGCCCGTTCTCCTTCTCCGAGTTCTGTTCGGCATATCCCGAAAAAGATCAAAGGTCTCTTTGGCACGAGTATATGACCTTCGGAGGGATGCCCGAACTGCTGAACAAGCATGATGACAAGCAGAAGATGGCCTACCTTGACAGTCTGATCAGGGAGGTGTATCTGAAGGACATCGAGGAACACGATGATATCCGCATGCCTCATGAGATGTCTCTTGTCCTCGATCTGCTCTGCTCTTCCACAGGATCCTTGACGAATCCGTCCAGAATCAGAGACACTCTGTCGACGGTAAACGGTTCGAGATTGACCGCCAATACCGTGGATAGGTATCTGGATATACTCTGCGATGCCTACCTTTTCGAGAAGGCCTCCAGATACGATATCAAGGGGAGGAAGCTTCTCGGAACCCCATACAAATACTACGCTGCAGATGTCGGACTCAGGAACGTCAGGCTGAACTTCAGACAGCAGGAACCTACGCATCTGATGGAGAACATCATCTACAACGAACTCAGGTCCAGAGAACTCAACGTGGATGTCGGACTCGTTGAGCAGAGGGTGACGGTCGAGGGGAAGCAGGAATATCGGCAACTGGAGATAGACTTCGTTGTCAATAGCGGCGATTCGAGATGGTACATCCAATCCGCTTATGGAATCCCGGATCATGATAAAATGGTCCAGGAGATGAGACCGTTCAGGAACGTATCCGATTCGTTCAGAAGGATCATGGTTGTCGGCGATGATATCCGCTCATGGACGAACGACGAGGGTGTGTTGATAGTCGGGATAAGAGAGTTCCTATCCGACGAGAGCCTGGTACAGTGATTGATATCGCCATAGCATTGTAATGAGAATCTACTGCAACTTGCAGTAGATTCTTATTAGAACATGGATGCGTTCAGTCATCTGCCTGTTCGGAATGCACACATCATGAATGAAGGCCCCCTCCGGAGAGAGGGCCGGGTTTTCCTGGATCAATCGAGGGCGACGGAACCCGCGACGCGGAGCTTCCCGCCTTCGAGATACATTATGGTGGCGACGTCGCCGGGCTTGTGGATGATGTCGGATTCGAGTTCGAAGACGACATCGGCCTTCCTGAAGTCCGCTCCGTCGTCGACGGAAGCGATCCTGCAGGGGACCATCTGCATCCAGTGGCCTATATGGACGACCATCCCCTCCTTGAGAGGAGACGGCCAGTACTTGACGAGGGAGACCTCCCCCTCGACGCGGCGGGACATCTTCACGGACTGGTCGGTCGTGACGACGAATCCCCTGTCCAGCTCGTCGGATTCGATCCCGCGGAGGGCGAGACCGACGTGGTCCCCCTTCACGGCGTCGTCGGCATCCAGGTCGTGCTTCTGGATGGATTTGAGGATGACCTCGCGGTTGATGGGGAGGACCCTCATCTTATCGTGCTTCCTGAACCATCCGTCGATGACGGAACCGAGGACGACGGTTCCGACGCCCTTGACGTTGAAGTGGCTGTCCACAGGGCAGGATCCGCAGGTGCCGTCGCCGGGCTGCCTTCCCTCGGCCTTGGCGAGGGCGATGAGCTCCTCCCTCAGCTTGATGGGGTCCTCATCCCTGTACTCGTAGTTCTCCAGGCACGTTCCGGCCAGGAGGGGCTTCAGCTGCTCGGGCTGGATGTAGTTCCTGAGGACGATCCATCCCTGCTTGATGCCGAGGCTGTCGGTCATGACGATGGTCTCGCCGAGGAATGAATCGATCTTGTCCACCACGAGGATGGCGAACTCGGACATGGCGACCGAGTAGAACAGGGAGGACAGCTTCTCGGGGTACTTCGAGGGCTCGATGAGCGTGAACGAGTCGGTTCCCGATTTATGGTCGTAGAAGGTCATGTCGGTGACGGTTCCCTTCTTGCCGACCTTGCCGGCGAAGTCCTTGGCGCCGAGAACGGCTATGTTGAGGTTTCCCATTCAGATCTCTCCGTCGTCGAGCAACCTCACTCCGGCCTTCTCCAGGATCTCGACCGCCTTGGGCGTGTCGTCGACGCGGATGAACAGGATGCCTCCGGCCATGCCGGAGTAGTAGTAGCCGTATTCGATGTTGATGCCGTTCTTCCCGAGGACCTCGGCGGCCTGGAAGAAGGAATCCGGAGCATCCTGGACGGAGATCGCTATGATGTCCGTCTTGCGGACGATAATCCCCTTCTCCTTGAGCTTCTCGTACGAGTGGTCCGGATCCTCGACTATCGCTCTGAGGATACCGAATTCGGCGGATTCCGCCAGGTTGAACGCCCTGACCTTCACGCCGGTGTCCTTGATGATCCTGTTGATCGTCGCGAGACGGCCGGGCTCGTTGTTGACGAAGATCGAGAGCTGCGTGATTATCTTGTCGTCTATCATTTCAGATCCTCCTCGTATCGATGACCCTCTTGGCCTTGCCCTCGAATCTCGGGAGCTCGCCGGGGCCCTTCAACTCCACTTTGACATAGATGTTGAGGTACTTCTTCAGTTCGCTCTCGATCCTGGCCTTCAGGAGCTGCATGTCCTCTACTTTGTCGCTGAAGGACTCCTCGTTGATCTCGACCTGCACTGTCATCTCGTCGAGGGAACCCTCCCTGGAGACGTAGATCATGTACTGATTGCCGACCTCGGGGATGCGCATGAGGGTGTACTCCACCTGGGACGGAAACACGTTGATACCGCGGACGATCAGCATGTCGTCGCTCCTTCCGGAGATCCTGCCGATACGCGGCGAGGTCCTTCCGCAGGCGCACTCGTCCTCCATGAGGCAGGAGATGTCCCTGACCCTGTAGCGGATCATGGGCATGGCCTCCTTCTTCAGCATGGTGACGACCATCTCGCCCCTGTCGCCCTTCTCGACGGGCTCTCCTGTCTCGGGGTCGATGATCTCGACGTACATGATGTCGCTGCTGACGTGGATTCCGTTCTTCTCCTGGCATTCGGTGAACATGGGTCCGGCCATCTCGGAGGTCCCGTAGATGTCGTAGGCATCGATCCCCAGATCGTTCTGGATGTGGGTGCGCATGCTCTCCGACCAGGGCTCCGCTCCGAGGACGGCCTTTCTGAGCTTCGTGTCCCTGCGGAGGTCGACGCCCATGGATTGGGCGACCTCTCCGAGGTGGATAAGGAACGACGGGGTGCAGGCGATCGCGGTGACGCCGAGGTCTTGGATGAGCTCGACCTGCCTCTGCGTGTTCCCTGTGCTGGACGGGAGGACGGTGGCTCCCACTGCCTCTCCTCCGTAGTGGATCCCGAGGCCTCCGGTGAACAGGCCGTATCCGTATGACACCTGGAGGACATCGCCGGGTCCGATGCCGATGGATGTGAGCGAGCGGGCCAGGGCGTCGGTCCAGTAGCCCAAGTCGTTCTGGGTGTAGCCGACGAGGGTGGGCTTCCCGGTCGTTCCGGAGGAGACGTGGTATCTCACGACCTCGTTCTTCGGAACTGTGAACATCTTGTCCGGGTAGTTGTCGCGCAGGTCCTGCTTGTACATGAAGGGCAGCTTGCGGATGTCCTCCAGGCTGTTGATGTCATCCGGGTGCACTCCCTGCTGCACCATGCGGTCGTGGTAGAACCTGTTGAAGGAGTACAGCTTGTAGACCAGCTCTTTCAATTCGCGGTACTGAAGCTTCTTGAGCTCCTCGGTGGGCATGCATTCGATTCTCGGATTCCAGTACATATTACCCCTGCACCAGTATGATGCCCGTGTAAACCCGTGGGATATAAATTAGATTACATGGGATTAAGCCTCTGTGAAGAACGATCAGACAGAGGCTTGGGATTCGTTCTATCGGGGCAACGGCCGTGCATGGAGGGGCAACTGCGTCATGCCCGATCCCCTGAAGGGAAGGGGGAGGGCGTTGGACATCGGATGCGGCAGCGGCAAGAGCACTTCCACGCTCATCGACATGGGATACGAGGTCTCCGGCACGGACATCTCCCGCGAGGCCGTATCCATCTGCACGGACCGCTTCGGTTCCGGGATGTTCCTGGAGGGGAGCGTGCTGTCCCTCCCATATCCGGATTCGTCCTTCGATTACGCCGTGGCCGTCCACGTGCTGGAGCACATCACGGATGTCGATATGCATCGGGCGGTCTCGGAGATCCGCCGCATCCTGAAGCCCGGAGGGTACCTGTTCATCCGCGATTTCGCCCCGGGGGATATGAGGGAGGGGTCCAGAGCGGATTCTGATATCGTCTACATACACCGGAGCCCGGAGGACATCCTCGCGTTCTTCGACGGATTCTCGGCAGTCTCATGCGAGACCGTCGAGAGCCGCACCCGCTTCGGATCCGTTAGATGCAGGGCCGAGCTCCTGCTCCGGGAAAACGATAAGAACCCGGGGCAGTAATCCCGCATCCATGAAGTGCCCACGCTGCGGTACAGAAAACCCTCCCGAGACGCTGTTCTGTGAGAACTGCGACTGGAGGATGGATATGAAGTTCAGGCCGGATAAGATGCGCAACACCATGGAGCTCGCGGGCTTCACCGTCATCCTCGGTCTCGCAGCGGTGATCTGCTGCTTCCTCGACAACGCCTCCCTCGTGGCCGCCGGCGTCGGAGCCGTGGCGATGGTCCTCGGAGGGTACTCGGTGAGCATGTGCAAGCTGATGGAATCCGGTTCGAAGAACAGCTTCTACCTCTCCGCCGCAGGACTCATGCTCGGAGTCGTCGGATTCATCGTCGGATTCTCCGGTGCTGTCGGGGCGCTCTGATGGCGGTATACCGCGGGAAGTACGTCCTCGAGGGGCTGGGAAGCATCAGCCCCGAGATGGAGCACAACCTGGACATCGCCTACGATGTCTGCATGTCCTATCGCAAGGACTTCCCCTGCGAGATGTGCGGCAGGTGCTGCCACCAGCCCCATATCATAGTCAGGCCCGACGAGATCGACCGTGTCTCCTCCGCCGCAGGCATCCCCATCTACGATTTCATGAGGGATTACCTGGTGAGGACGGACGACGGCAGGTTCCTGTTCAAGAAGACCGATCCCTGCGCCTTCCTCGGCAAGGACAACAGGTGCAGGATTTGGAAGGACAGGCCCCAGATCTGCGACGATTTCCCTTACGCGGTCTCGATGTTCATGAGCCGCGTCTATCTGGCGCTCACGAATCCCGACGCCGACATCATGGACCTGATCTCGTACATGGACGATTCATGGCCCTGCTCCCGCGTCATCCGCAAGGATATCGCGGAGAGGATCGAGGCCGTCCGCAAGGACGTCGTCGCCCAGCGATCGGATGCTCCGACATGAACTCCAGGAGGCTCTCGGCGTACGCCTTGACGGGTATGCCGTGCCCCTGTCCCTTCAGCAGGAGGAATCTGCTGTCGGGGATGAGGTCGGAAACCTTCCTTCCTTCGTAACAGGGGACCATTATGTCCTCGTCCCCGTGTATGACGAGGGTGGGGACATGGATGTCCGGTTCGTGCCTCTCTCTATCGCTGACATCGATGGCCATCAGCTGATGCATGAGCTTCACCGGATCGTCCGGATCCTTCGGAAGAGGGGGATCGCGTCCGGCGGCTTCGAACCTCTTGAACGATTCCTCTGTGAAGCAGAACGCGTTGATGGCCATGTAGAGGACCTTCAGCGGGATCTCCCCGTCGAGGACCAATCCGAGCATCCTGTCCAGGACGTACTGGGATCTGGCGGGTCTGTCGAGATAGGTTCCGATGAGGGTCAGGTCGATCAGCCTGTCGGGATGCCTCGATGCGAGGTTCCTCGTTATGAGGGATCCCATGGACCATCCGACGATATGGGCCTTCTCCAATCCGAGGGCATCCAGGACGGCGATGACATCGTCCGCCATGTCCGACATGGAGAACTGCCCCGAATACTCCGTATCGCCGACCCCTCTGTTGTCGAGAGTGATGATGCGGTATCCGGGAAGGCATTCCGGAGCCTTGGACCAGTAGCCGCGTCCGGCGGCGAATCCTCCGATCATAACGACGGGTTCTCCCGTCCCAGCGGAATCGAAGCATATCCTGGCGCCATCGGCCTCGGCGAACATGCCCCGGCAATCCCGTATCGACGATAAAAACGATGCCACGTCCCCGCAGTCCAGGTTATCTATCATGAAGCCGTTGCACATCCATCATGTCCGAGCCGCAGAAGAAGATCCTGATGATCGTCCTGGACGGGATGGCCGACCGTGCCTGCTCCGAACTCCGCGGGATGACCCCGTTGCAGTACGTCAGGACGCCTAATCTCGATTGGTTCGTCGAGCATGGATCGTCGGGACTCTGCGACCCCATAGCCCCCGGCATCAGGGCCGGGAGCGACACCGCTCATCTCGCCCTTCTGGGGTACGATGCCAAGGAGGTGTATGCGGGCAGGGGGCCGTTGGAGGCCGTGGGTGCGGGATTCGACATGCAGCCCGGGGACGTGGCCTTCAGATGCAACTTCGCCACGGTGGACCAGGACATGGAGGTCGTGGACCGCAGGGCCGGAAGGATATGCGCTCCGGAGACCACAGAACTGGCAGAAGCAGTGGACGGGATGGTCATCGACGGCGTCAAATGCATCGTCAGGGCCAGCACCGAGCACCGCGCGTTCCTGTTGTTGAGAGGGGACGGCCTGTCTCCGGATGTCACCGACATCGATCCCGGAAGAGAGACACATGTATCGGAATGCGTCGCCAGGACAGAGGAGGCCCGGTTCACCGCGGATGTGGTCAACTCTTTCATGGAGCAGAGCCGGGCTGTCCTGAAATCCCATACGACCAACAGGAAGCGCATCGCGGCGGGACTGCCGCCTGCCAACATCCTGCTCCCCCGCGGAGCCGGAGGATGCCCGTCCATCGAGCCGTTCCCGGAGAAGTACGGCATAACCGCGGCATGCGTCGCCGGTGTCGGATTGGTGAAGGGCGTCTGCAAGGTCTGCGGGCTCGATGTGTATCCTCTGCCTGGAGACTGCGACGGCTCGATCCATTCCGACCTGCTTCTGAAGATGGAAAGCGCCCTAAGCGCCCTGGACGAGTACGACTTCGTACTGATGAACATCAAGGCCCCGGACATCGCCGGTCATGACGGGAACGCCAAGCTGAAGGCGGAGATCGTCAAGAGGATAGACGAGGCCGTGGGGATGTTCAAATCGGAGATGCCCGAGGACCTCGTGGTGGTCATAACCTGCGACCACTCCACCCCATGCTCGTTGGGAGATCACAGCGCCGATCCGGTCCCCCTAGTGTTCTACACGAAGGACATCATAAGGGATGATTCAGTGGAGTTCAGCGAGACGGGCTGTTCTAAGGGATTCGCCGGGAGGATCCGCGCAATGGACATCGTGCCGATCTGCATGGATCTGGCGAACCGTACGGAGAAGTTCGGTTCCTGATCGGAGGACCTGGCCGCCGGCCGGAGCCGACGCAGGGGTCACTCCCTGTCCTTGAGAAGTTTCTGCATCTCGGCCAGCTGGGCGCGGAGGAGGCAGATCTCGGATTCCATCCTGGCGATCCTGTCGGTCTCGGGATCCGGGAGCTCGTTGTGCATCAGGTCGTCGTCCTTGCACTTGATCCCGGCCTTCTTCACGATAGTGCCGGGGACTCCGACGACGGTGCAGTCGTCCGGAACGTCCTTCAGGACGACGGAACCGGCTCCGATGCGGACGTTGTTCCCGATGGTTATGTCCCCCAGCACGGATGCGTTGCATCCGACGACCACGTGGTTGCCGATGGTCGGGTGCCTCTTGCCCTTGTTGGTCGAGACGCCTCCGAGGGTGACGCCCTGGTAGATCATGACGTCGTCCCCCACGATGGCGGTCTCGCCGATCACCACCCCGGTGGCATGGTCGATGAAGAACCTCTTCCCGATGGTCGCTCCGGGATGTATGTCGCACCCGGTGATCCTGTGGGCGTAGGTGTTGACCTCCCTGGCCTCGTACTTCCTCCCCTCGTTCCAGAGCCTGTGGCTTAGCCTGTAGAGGCTGACCGCCTGCAGTCCGGTGTGGAACTTGCGGGCGTCCTCCTCGTCGACGATGGCGGGGTCCTTCTCCATGACGGCAGCCAGGTCGTCGGGGTCTATGTCGTATTGGATCTCGCTCATTGATCGAATTCCTCCTTGTCGTCCCTCACGAAGTCGACGGACGGACAGGGTCCGAAGCAGTCCCTGCAGAATATGCAATCGTCCTCGTGTATCTTCACCTTGCCGTTCTCCATGTAGAGGGCGCCGGGATCGCATCTGGCGGCGCAGAGGCCGCATCCGACGCACTGCTCGGCGCGAATGATGACCTGGAACGCGTGGTCGATATGCATCCTGGCGTCGTTCTCCACGTTCGCCTTGGCGATGATGGAGCCTTCGCGGTAGATGGTCGTGAATCCCGCGTTGATGAACTCCCCGTCGGGGTCCTTCTCCACGATCCATGCGAGGGCATGGCAGAACGGTTCGATGGCATCGAGATCGATGGGCCTCGAGAGACCCGCTTCGATGCTGTATCCCATGGTGCAGGGGCTGAATCCGTCCTGCACCTTCATGATGAGCGGTCCCCTCTCAGGGGTCTTGGTCTGCCTCGTGAGCTCGGAGACGCCCTTGCCGGTGATCCTGCTGACCTCCTCGCGGATGGACTTGGGGGCGTTCTTCCATCTCCAGAGCCCGAACTCCTTCCATTCCGGCGGGAGTCCGCGCTCCTCCATGTACTTGTCGAGGAACGAGTCCCACTGGTCCCATCTGTCGCTCTTGCCCGCGATCATCTGGAATTCCGCCAGATCGGAAGCGGGACAGAGGAAGCAGCCGATCCTGTCCAGCCCGCGGGTGTACCAGACGTTGTACGGTTCCTTCTTCATGAACAGATAGAGCCAAACGTGCATGGCGCACCAGTTCTGGATGGCGGATGCCCCGACCTGTCCGGGCGTCCAGGGGTTCCTCCAGATCCTGGGCTTCGCGTTGCGAGCCTCGGATTCGTACTTGCGCTGTCCGATGAAGGACAGGACGCCGTCGGGGAAGTTCTTGGTGATCGCTCCGACGGTCGGTCCGAGCTTGTTGGTCTTGCAGCACCATCTGTAGTCCTTCGCAGGCGGTCCGAAGTACACGAGATTGCCGAAGAACGCATCGGCGGGCGCGTGCTCCTCGATGAGCTTGAGGTTGTGCCTTCTGCAGACGTCGTGGACGTGGTTGACGGTCTCGTCGAGCTCCAGCCCCGTGTCCACGAACAGGACGGGCAGGTCGAGTCCTGCATCCAATGTCAGGAGGAGGGTGACCAGGCTGTCCTTCCCTCCGGAGAACGATACGATGGCGGGCAGGTCGTGCTTGGCGATGGTGTTCTTGATGAATCCAGTGGCCTCCACGACCCTCTTCTCGATGACGGCCCTGTTGGCCTCCACGACCTCGTCCCATGTGTGGGCGGCGCCTACGGGTGCGGCCTCCTCGGGCTTGTACCATCTCGTCTTCACGGCTACGCCCTTCGTCGCTTCGACCATCTCGGGCCCGGACATCCTGGCCATCCCTGTGGCGACGATCTCCCTCTCGGGCGAGAGGATGATGATCTCGTCCCCCTCCTTGATGTCGGGGGAGGCGTCGGTCACTCCGGGCGCCATGAGGTTCTTGCTCTCCTGGACGAATTTGATCGCTCCCGGATCGCAGACGACCCATCCCTTGGATGCCACCTTGGGGAGTCTGAGCGCGCCCTGCATCCTGAGGATGGCCTTCCATCCGATGCCCATGTCGTAGCGCACTGTTGCGACGATGACGCCGTCGACCACGACCTCGTCCATGCGGTCGAGGGCCGGGGCCTTGCTGAGGATGACCACATGACCCTCGGGCAGAACGGCGAGGCCGGATCCCGGGCCGTAGTCCTTGTCTAGGAGGGCCCTGATCATCTCGATGTCGAAATCGAAGGCGGGTCTCGCATCGCCGGGAGGCGTCAGGACCATCTCTTCCGTCGGGGCGGAGCATACAGGACATTCCTTGGATTCCAGGATTGGAAGGTTGCAGCTGCGGCACCACCTGAGGTGGTTCTTCCCGAGACGTATAGCGCCCATAGTATCGACCGGGCTTAGGATTGCGCCGTATTTATAGCATGGAGCCTGAGAGCTGGGGACCAGCGGCGTTATCGGTCGGACCATGGGCGTGAAGACGCCTGTGCGTTCCCGCACAGGGTTTCCCCCTCGATGGACGAGGGTAAGGGGTCGGCTCTCGCCGACGTTCGTCAGACCTCAGGTTCTTCTGAAGATCATGACCATGAGTGCAGCGACTGCGACCGTGACGCCGGCTATCGCGGCCACGGAGGCAAGGCCCAGGCCGGAACCGCCATCCGAATCGGACGATGCGTCCGTGTCAGAGTCGTCTGTTTCGTCGTCTGCCGCAGGTTCATCCTTCTGAGTGGGCTCCGAAGGAGCTGCAGGTTCGGAAGGATCCGTCGGTCCTTCGGGTTCATCATCCTTCTCCGACGGTTTCGAAGGATCCGCAGGCTCGGAAGGTCCTGCCGGATCGGTAGGATCATCATCCGCGGGATCTACTGTCCAGACAGGGTAGAAGACCATGTTTTCGGTAATCTCTACTTTCTCTCCGACCTTGTAGAGGGCAGCCCCTCCATCCTCAACAGCCCAGCCCTGGAAGGTGCATCCCTCCTTTGTCGGTCCATCGGGCAGTGTCACGGTTTTTCCCGCCTCTATGAGATTGGGTGTGCCGTCGATTATCACCTTGTACTTGGCTGTCGGTGTCGGGGTCGGCGTGGGTTCCGGCGTGTATACGGCTTTCCAAACCGGATAGAGATCCATGGAGGAGGTCGGAGTGATCCTTACTCCGACATCGTATCTCTTTTCGCCTCCGGAAACTATCGCCCAGCCTTGGAGCTCGCATCCTGTTTTGCTGTCTGATACGTCCATGATCGTCGATTCGCCCTTGTAGACGGACTTCTGCAATATGGTGCCGTTGTTCAGATGATAGGTGATCGTGTATTCGGGGATCTTCTTCCAGACCGGGTAGAGGTTCACGTTCCTGACGATTGTGAACGTGTGTCCGGGCTTGTATGTCGCATTCCCATTCTCGGTCTCGGACCATCCATCGAATGTGAAACCGTTCTTGCTCTCGGCATTGTCGAGAATGGTCACTGTCTCGCCAGAGAGATGGTTCTCGACCTTCTGAGGAGTCGTCTTGTAAGTGACGGTGAACGTCGGGATCGCCTTCCACACTGGATACAGTGTGACATCGGCTGTCATCGTGATCTTCGAGCCCACCGTGATGATGTCCGTTCCTGCTGCCGTCCTGCTCCATCCCTTGAATGCGAAGCCGTCCTTCGCATCCGGGACATGTGATACGGTCGCCTCGTCGCCGTTATGATAGCTCTCGACCTTCTTCGTCGGTTCTACGACGTATGTGAGCGTATGCTCGGCCGCCTCCCAGACAGCGGTCAGCGTGATGTTCCGGGTCACTTTGAGCTTGGCTCCGTCCTTGAAGGTGGTCGATCCGTCGCTCCATCCCTTGAGGATGGATCCGGTCTTGCTCGCATCGGCATGGATCGTGATCTCGTCCTGCTCCTTGACGGCTCCTCCCGCTCCGGGGATCGCCTTGCCGTCCGATAGATAGGCGACGGTGAAGGTCTGCTTGTCCTTCCAGGTCGCATTCAGTGTATAGGTTCCGAACAGAAGGGCCGAATCGCCCTTGAACAGGGGTCCGATGCCTTCCGCCACCCATCCGGTGAAGAACCTGTTCCCATCCACGGGGTCATCGACGTTGATGACGGTCTTCTTCCCCTTGTCCGCGTTCACGGTTCCGAATGTCGCACCGTCGGCGACGAGCGAGACCCCATGGGCGGTCTTCTCCATGATGACAGGCGTCAGACGGACAGACTTCACTACAGGGAACGAATCCCCGCTGCGATAGACCGTGTCATCCCCGTCGATGCGCCATCCGTCCAGGAGCCTGTCGGATGGGAGATCAGCGGGTTTGGCGCTTCCGATGGTGAAGGTCATCCCGTGTCCGTAACTCTCCGTGGTTCCGAGCTGCGTACCGTCTATGTTCTCGTATTGAACGTTGTAGACATACTCCTCGAACGGCTCCCATACGGCGTAGAACACGGTCTTGTAGAATATCCTGATGTAGGAGCCGGTGGGATGGACGGTCTCCGTGGGATCCCCGTTCTCCACCCACCCGATGCATCTATAGTGCTCGGTGTTCCTCAACGAAGGGAACTTGCTCATCGCATTGAAGGACTGCCCCATGTTCGATGGGATCTCCTCTGTGGACGGGATCCCTTTGGTGGTGATGAATGTCATGGAGAAGTTCGTGTTCACAGGATTGAGTTTGAGCACATCGAGTCCGAGTTCCCCGATCACGGCCCTGTCGATCGATTGTCCGAGCATCCTGCCGGTCTGTTTCTCCTTCCAGCCCAGCCATGCCGTGGCACGCGGATCCCCTCCGGACAGGTCCGGCAGTTCTATGACATCCGTCTTGATCTCAACGGTCTCATCCGTCAGATAGTCGGGTTTGTAGTCGAGCTCGATCGTCCTGTATCCGATCGTCATGTCCTTCCCGTCGATCGGGGTGAACGAGTAGATGTCCCCGTCCGTCCCGATGACGTTCGTCGCGGTACCGCGCTTCCCGTCGGCATCGGCGATCTGGAGCATCCCCTGGCCCAGATACGATGCCGTTATCCTTCCGTCCGTGTAGGTCACGGCGTTCAGGTCCCCGTCCAGATCCCCCACCTTCAGGAGCCTGCCGTCGGGCAGCAGGCGTTCCGTTTCATCAGGATCGACCATCGCGATGGCCTTGCATCCCGTGTCGAACGCTGTCGGATCAGCACTCACGTCTCCGCGCAGGTCTATCAGCTTCAGCGACGTGCATCCCTTGAACGCTGCCGATCCGATGGAAACGGATGAGTCGCCGTATCTGGTGACTGATTCCAAGGCGGCGGCGTTCTCGAACGCCCCGGCCCCTATGGAGCCGACCTTGGCTGTCAGAATCACCGAGCGGAACCCGGCTCCTTTGAAGCAACCGTCCTTGATCCCGGCGGAATCGACTATGATGTCAGTTCCTATGCCGGATGCTCCGTAGCCGGTCTTATCCGCATCCTTGATGACCTTGTATGCGGTCCCCATGAACGTGTACGTCCCCAGGTTGTCTACGCCGGAGACGTCCAGTTCGTAATCGGAGAACGTAACTGCCTCCCCCGAGGAATCGTTGGTGGACGCCGCCACATAAGCGAAGCCGATCATCAGCATCGCGAGGCAGACGGCGATTGTCGTCGTTCTGTTCATCTTATCGCACTCTCCGCACAATGTGTGCGGATACCGTTTGGATTGGTGCGGATATAGGTCAGAGGGCAGGGATTACGATGTGCTAAACTTAGTGCAATCTTAGATTTTTATACTACTGAAATTAGAAATATGGTACTTAGAAAGGACCTGTTTCCTGCCGTCGGATGAAGGTCCGATGAGGGGTTCCCGCCGTCCTTCGAAATATACATTTTAATAATGATACATTATCTGGCACATTGGGATGCAAATATGTTCGGGTTTCGTCGCCGCAAGTCCGAGGCAAGGACCTATAGCCCGCGCTACGTCTCGTCTCTCCAGAAGGATGTCGACAAATACCTCGGCATGAAGCGCGAGGATGTGGAGAGCGATTACCGTGCGAAGAAGTCGGTCCATACCATCGTGACTATCGGCTATCTCGAGTATATCGAGGATGTTCTGACGCTCACCGACAAGGGGCGCATGCTGATGCAGAACATCTCTCATGATGAGAGTCCGGATCAGTGATTTCGACTATCGTCGAGGTGCCTGACGTTCACCGTTGTGATGCCGTAGCCGGGGCTAGGCCGAGAGTTTTGAAAAGATACCGACGGGTGGAACCCACGGTTCCATGGAATCGTCGGACCCTGCCGATATGCGGTATGCGACAGGGTCCGATTTCTGTTTTTCAATCCAATCTGGCCTTGAGATAGGGCGTCCTGTCGGTTCCGGGCGGGATTGTAGCATCGAACACGGTCTTCCAGGTGAAGTTCCCGTGGGAGCTGGGATCGAGCGAGGATCCGGCGGCGTAGGGGATCTTGACGATGTGGTCGGCCTGCATCCTGGTGGCCACAGCCCATTCGACCTCCCTGTCGTCGAAGATGTCGATGTCCTCATCTACCACGATGACCTGCTTCATGGAGGTGTGTCCGGACAGGGCGGCCATGCCGGCGTTCACCCCGTCGCCCATCTTGTTGGATCTGATGGATACGACGCCGTTCAACCAGCAGCATCCTCCCTCGGTGAGCCTGACGTTGCGGACGCCGGGAACGGCCGATCTGACGGACTTGAGGATCATGGGCTCCCTGGGAAGCCCCATGAGGAGGTAGTGCTCCCATCCTCCGGGAAGCAGGATGTGCATGATCGGGTCCTTGCAGCTCCAGATCCTGTCGATCTTGATGACGGGCTGCTTCCTGACGAAGTCGTAGGTCCCCGTGATGTCCACGAAGGGGCCTTCCTCGGTCTCATCGAAGGTTATCCTTCCTTCGAGCACGTAGTCGCAGTCCGCGGGGACGGCGAGACCGTTGTCGCAGCGTCCGAGGCGGAGAGGGGTGCCGTGTCCGGCCTGATGCATGGCGGAAGCCACCTCCAGCTCGTCCGCTCCGAAGTCCATGGACGTCGCAGCTGCGAGAAGGACCTCGGCCTGGGCGCCGATGCAGATTGCGATCCTGAGCTCGTCGCCCTTCTCCTTGGCCATCTTCCTGATGGTGAACAGATGGCGGGGGACCAGTCTGACCGCGATGGTGTCCGGACCCATGATCATCATGCGATGGAACGAGACGTTCTTCATCCCCTCGTACTCGGTGACGATGATCCCGGAGGAGATGTAGCGCCCTCCGTCCTCGGGGAAGTATCTGGGGATGGGGAGCTTCGTGAGGTCGAGCTCGTGCTCGATCTGCCTGAACTCCGGGTCGTCGACCATCCGGCAGGGGGCCGGATGGTTCACCGCATCGAGGATGTGGGTGACAATCCCGTCGCGACCGATGTTCAGCGCGGCGGCCATCTTCTCCCTGGTGGAGAACCTGTTGCCCAGGGCCCTCCCTCCGTCCAGGTTCTCGAACAGTATCGAGGCGCCCTGATCCTCCATGAGGATGCGGGTGGCGGAGCAATCGTCCCTGGCGACGCGTTCCGTGATGCGTTTCGCGTCCGAGGGGACGGAATCCTTGACTGTCATGGGCGGACAATCGCCCCCGGCTTATAGGATATTTGCGTCGGTCATCGGAACATCTGGACGATGAGGTTGGCGAACATGCCGACTACGAGCGCGAAACCCGCTGTCATGGCCGAGACGCATATCGTCTCCTTCCAGCCGATCTCCCTCCACATCGTCGCCATCGTGGCGATACAAGGCACGTATATCGCCATCACGGCGCCGAACACGACGAACTGTCCCGGGGTCATGAACTCCGCCAGCGGGACACCGGCGGCCAGGATCTGCAGCATCCCCAGGGCCATCTCCTTCCTCAGGATGCCCACGATGAACGATATCACGCAGACCGCCGGAAGTCCGAGGAGTCCGACCGTTATTGGGGACAGCGGGTCGACTATCGGGTCCAGGAGGTTGTATGTGATTAGGATCTCGATGACGATCGAACCGACGATGAGCAGGGGCAGTGCGATGTAGATGAAGTCCTTGATGCGGCTCCAGGTCTTGGACAGGATGTTGCGTATGCCCGGGGCCTGAAGGGGAGGCAGCTCCATCGCCAGGTTGCTCGGCTCGTACTTCAGGAACCTGTTCAGGAGGATCCCGGTGAGGGCTCCGAGGCAGGCGAGCACGACCAGGATGCAGAGCGCCGCGAGGAGGCCGGAGAACTTCCCGGTGGCTCCGAAGATGATGGCCATCTGCGCCGAGCACGGCACAGCGGTGACGATCATCGCAGAGAGGATTATCTTCTCGCGTCTGGAGTTGATGGTGCGGATGGCCATGATCGCAGGCACGTTGCATCCGATCCCCACGATCATGGGGATGAAGGCTCCGCCATGGAGTCCGAACCCGTGCATCATGTTGTCCAGGAGGACCACCGCACGGGTCAGATAGCCTGAATCCTCCAGCACCCCCAGCAGGAGATAGAACACGAGGATGTACGGGATGATCAGGGTCAGGATCGCTCTGAAGCTCCCGTCGATCCCAGTGAAGACGGCCTCTCCGAACCTTCCGCCGATGCTCTCGCCGAACGAGATGATGGCATCCCCTACGATCGCGTCGTATGCCGACGAGACGACCGAGTCCAGGAATGCGCCCCCATACACGACCACGGCGAGGATCGCCACGCAGACGGCCGCCAGTATCGGTATGCCTGTGCGTGGTGCGATGAGGATGTCGGATATCCTTTCCGACAGCGTCGGAAGCACCTCGACCCTCTCGATGCATTCGGATTCGATGGATCCAGCGAGGGCGTAGCGTGCGGAAGCCGTCGACACGGCTATGGAGTGCCCCTCCTCCTTCGAATAGAGGGCGGATATGGCATCCGCCGATGCGGAGAGACCTGGTCCGGCTATCTTCTCGAACTCCTCCGAACCCTCCAGCAGCTTCACCGCGATACCGCGGCGGGCGAAAGGGAGTCCGTCGGGCATGGCATCCGACAGGCTTTCGATCGCGGCTTCGATCCCGCGGTCGTACGGAGGGGACACCGTCGTTCTGCGGGCCGAGCCGGAGCATATCGCGTCCGCCAGCTCATCCACGCCTTCAGAGGTCTTGGAGGAGACCTCCACAACGGGTATGCCCAGCATGGATTCGAGCTTCTTCCTGTAGACGATCGTGTTCCTGCGTGCGGCATCGACCTTGTTCAGTGCGAGGATCGCAGGTATCCCGAGCTCCATGGCCTCGATGCACAGGACGATGCTGCCGACGAGGGATGTCGCATCGGCGACGAGCACGACGCAATCGTAGTGGTCCTCGATGAGGCTCATGACGACGACGCGCTCGTCATCCGAGTTCCCGGAGACGCTGTATGTTCCCGGCAGGTCCTTGACGACGACCGTACGGCCGTTCCTGACGATGGCCCCTTCGTCGAAGGTGACCGTCGTCCCCGGATAGTTGGATGATATGACTCCGACTCCGGTGAGACGGCTGAAGAGCGATGATTTCCCGACGTTCGGCTGGCCGAGCAGGGCCACTTTGAGTGCCCTCTCGGGCGCATCCTGTCCTTCGACTCCCATAGACTTGGGCGCGACATCCGCCGTAGCGTATAATCCTATGCGTGTCAGGCGTCGGCCGACGACACATCGACGAAGATGCTTGACGCCAATCCGTAGTCCAGGGCCATGGTGGCATCGCCCATGCGGGCGACGCGGGGTCCGCCGTCGGAGAGGATCGCCTCGATGGAGATCTCCCTTCCGGGCACGAATCCCATGGAGATCAGCTTCTTGACCACGTTCACATCCTCGGATTTGATGTGGGAGATCCTTCCGGATTGCCCCTGTGACATCTTGTTGAGCGGGAGGATGTTCATGATGCCCTCCGAGACGGCCTTGCAGGGCGTGATGCAGCACTGGCAGTCGACATCGACCGGAGTGCCCATCATATGGCACATCTTGATGGCCGATTCGTCGGAGATGGCATGCTCTATGCGGCAGGCCTCCTCATGGGCCGTCTTGTGATCGACGTTGAGATAATCCGTGAGGAAGCGCTCGACGACATGGTGCTTCTTGCGAAGCTGGCGGGCCATGGTGAGGCCCTCCTCGGTCAGGGACACCCCTTTGTACTTCTCGTAGTCGACGAGCCCCTCTTTTGCGAGCACCTTGATCATCTCGCTCACGCTGGCAGGGGAGACCTTCATGTATGTGGCAAGCTCGGTGGTCTTCGCCACGCCCTCCCCCTCGGTCAGTCTGAGGATGTTGATTAGGTAGTCCTCGCGGTTACCTGTCGTCATTACTCACCCCATGGACTAGAACCGATTTAAAGATTAGGTGCTCCTTAGCCTTCAAGCCAGACATGGATTCCGTGTCGATGGTCGGTCTTCCGACGTTCAGCATCTCGATGATCCCGTCCGCGAGATAGAGGCGATTGCGCTCCTTCCCGGTGGTCTCCATGACGATCCCCTTCTCCTCGAGCCTCTTCAGAAGCTTGTTGGCTGTAGGAGCCGAGACCCCCAGTTCGGATACGACATCCCCTGATGCGACATACGGGTTCCTGAACAGCATCTCGATCAGGCGGGTCTCGTTGAGATCCTCGGCGTCGGAGAGCAGTCTCTCCCTGTATTCGAAGAGGGAGATCACGATGCCTGCAGTGGACATCGCCTGTTCGTACAGACCTCTGGAGATGAATTCCACCCACTCGTCCAGCGCATCCCGCGTGCTGACGGCGTACATGAGGTCGATGTACCGGTCGCGCCGCAGGTTCAGGTAGCCGCTCAGAAACAGGACCGGGTGCTTCAGCAGTCCGTCGCGCCGCAGCATGAGCATGAGGAGCAGTCTACCGACCCTGCCGTTGCCGTCTCTGAAGGGATGGATCGCTTCGAACTGGTAGTGGGCGATGGCTGCCTTCTCTACCGTTTCGAATCTCGTCGAATTCACATAGTCCAGCCAATTGTCCAGGAGATGGTCTACCGATTCCGGCGGTGCCGGAACCATCTTGGCGGTTTCCAGCGTATCCGATGACCTGCCTATGGCATTCTGATGGGTTTTGAACTCACCGGGGGAATTGTCGGAACCGCGTACGCCGTCCATGAGGGTTCTATGGAGGGATTTGATCGTATCGATGGTGATGGCTCCTCCGACAGGGACCTCTTCGAATCCCTGGAGCAGTGCCTTCCGATAGTTGAAGATCTCCTGTCTGTCCGATACGAGCTTCGGATCGGATTTCTTCGTCCTCTCGGAACGGAGTAACCTATCCGTCGTCGACCTTATGCCTTCGATGGAGGAACTCGATACGGACTCCATCAGAGAGAGGTTCATCACCATCATTTCTCTGAGACCGCCATCCATGAATCTGAGCATCCCATCCAGGCGGGCGATCTCAGTCGAAGCCGCACTGATGATGTTCAGCGTCTCGCGGGAGTAATCCCAATCGAACGGGAGTTCATGAGGCTGGAAATAGCGATAGCTTCCATCCGCCGCGTGTTTCAGCTCTCCAGTCAGATGTCCTATGAAGTCGGATTCGTCCACGGTATGTTGAGTAATATACTATTTAAAAGACTTTTGTTATATTTATTTCATTAAAAAATTAGGCTGTTTGTTTAAGTTAATGTTCCGTTAAGAAAACGCTGTTTCGGTAAATCGAGAGTTATTTAAATGGTTTAAATACTGTTTTTAATAACGACAATCATCTGAAGTCACATATTGAAAGCTATGATGGCGGTACCGAGACAATCCCTCGGCTGGTGGAAGTAGTCGAACACCATCATGCTGCTGGTCGCGCATGGGAACCACATCACGGAGCGGGTGTTATCGGGGAAGGACCCATCCTCTCCGCTGTATTCCATCGATTTTAGCTCCATGTAGGGTTCGGTGCCAATGTTCTTGTCTGTGAACAGAACGAAGCTGTCGCTGATGAACACGACGTCATTCCTATTCTGATAGGATTCGGCCTCCTTCCAAGGGATGTCCTGTCCGATAACATCCCCTTCGGAGTTCCAGAGGATCGTGGAGACGCAGGACGGGGTCCAGAAGTCCCTGTCTGTGAAGGCGATGAGAACCGTGTTCATGGCGAGGCAGTCGGCCAGGCTGCAGTTGTCCACGGGGGTGCCGAAGATGGAGGTGACGGTGGATTTATCCTTCTCGATCGCGTCGAGGAGTTCCTTGGGGACGGCCTCCACTCTGACGACGCCCCTCTGCGCCCTCAGCCAGTCCTCGAACACCTTAGATTCCAAGATTGGCGTTCGTCATAAATAGCAGCAACATACTGGCAGATATATGGACGCGGCTATGGCATACATCATAATAGGCGGACTGCTCGAACCAGTATGGGTCGTGGCTCTCAAGAAGTTCGATGCCGAACGTCGCATCGCATGGGCTGTGGCCACGGTGTTCTTCGCCGTGCTCAGTCCGGCATTGATGGGGCTGGGGATGGAGGCCGTGGGAGTCGGAGTGGCGTACGCGGTGTGGACGGGCATTGGTGCGGTCTGCACCATGATCGTGGGATACGTGCTCTATCAGGACAGGGTAGGAGCCGCCAAGATGGTCTGCGTGGGGATGATCCTCGCCGGAGTGATCGGTTTGGAGCTGGTGTCGGGAGGGATCTGATGCAGCGCGCATGGCTATGGGTTATAGCAGGAGGGGCCGCGGAGACGGTCTGGGCCACGACGATGAGGCTGTCATGCGGATTCACGGATATCTTGTTTGATATCTTGACAGCCCTGTTTCTTTTTATCAGTATGTTGTTTTTGAACCGTGGCTTCCGCGCCGGACTCCCGACAGGTCCGTGCTACGCCGTGTGGGTCGGGATCGGTGCGGTCGGTTCGGTGCTGGTGGGAGCGTTCCTCCTCGGAGAGGCCCTCGATCCCGTCGGATGGCTCTGCATAGCGCTCATCGTGGCCGGAGTGGTCGGTCTGAATCTGGCATCCGATGAGAGCGCCTGACGCTCACATATCGAAGCCGCACTTCCCGAGCAGATCGATGGTCTGATCGTAGATATCGACGTACTCGTCGCTGGGCTCCAGCTCCTTGACGTCGTAGCAGTCCTTGAAGCTCTTGCCTTGGGGAGCGTGGACGAAGTCCTTCTCGTACATCCCGATGACCTGGTCCAGGATCGAGTTGACGGTGCTGATCTCCATTCCGCAGGTGGCCAATGCCACCTCCCCCATCATCCTGGCCTCCATCCCGGTGGTCTTGTTCTGGGTGACACCCTTCGCGGATGCCACACCGGACAGGAGCTCCCTGCCGGATGCGGTGTCGGTGATGGCCTGGGCGGCTATCTCCAGAAGGCACATCTGCGTGCAGGGTCCCGCCAGCGTGTAGTACTGGTTCGCAAGCAGGAAGTCTGTGTTCATATCGAGGGCGGCCGCTGCGTGGGCTGCGATGGTCAGCGTCTCGCGGGTGGAGGTGGTTCCCCATCTGATGTGGATGGGTCCGTCGAGGTGGATGTCGCAGTCGAATATGGCGAAAGATGCGATCATCGTGGCCATGTCGCAGATGGCGGTCTCCTCCATGCCTCCGACGTATCCTCCGAAGATGGGCATCTGCTCCATCATGATGACATCGCCGTTGGCCCCCCAGCCGGCCAGCATGTTCAGGCCGGCCATGTCTATCTTCATCTCGTTGAGCTGGGAGCATTCGTGCGCATCGAAGGACCTCATCCCGTACATTGTCAGGTCGGATGACAACCTCCCGGTGGCCGACAGCGGGGTCTGGGGGCCCTATATGCACATCCCCGGGCGTTGCGACATCAGGCATGCCTCGCGCACGTAACGGATCTCCGCCATCGTGGCGCGGATCTCCCAGGGGGTGTTGGTGGTGGCCGGGTGGTTGTTGACGGTGTTCAGAACGCCGCTGACGATAGTATCGATCACGGGCTCCTGAGAATACGACCGGATTATGGGGACGAACATGTCTTCAGATATCGGTGCTCCAGTAGGGCCTCCTTGGATGATGGGTTTTTTACCATCATTACCGTGGCGAGCGACGCATTCGCGTTCGTCCTTCCCGAATCCGAGCTTGAGCTTCTGGGGAGCCATCTTAAGGCCCTCGAAGAGCTCGTCCTCGCTGATTTTCATGACGCGACCGAGGTCGGTGTTGTAGAATCCGGTATTGAGAAGCATCTCGATGCCGGCCAGGAACAGCCTCTCGCAGAGGTCCTCGTCCGTGGGGACGATATCCTTGCCGAATTTTATGTCGTACTTCTCCTTCATCTGGGATGCGTTGTTGGGGACTACGGTGTAATCCCATAGGTCTTCGCGCATCCTCTCTCCTTCGAAGAAGCGATCGTAGGCTTCGTAGATGTCAACATATCTCTTTGCCGTCATGTGGTTGCACTCTTTCCTGATGGTTTACTAGGGGTGACCCTAGTTGATTGGATGGCCGTACCATTCTATTTTTTGGCCAGACGGGTACTTTACTGTTACTGCTGTTTTTCGAGTAGTCCCCGTACAAGTTTAACTATCTCCCCTCCTGAAGAGGAGTAACCGTCTCCGCCTATCTCTTTGACCCATTCCTCGCTGCATGGTGCACCGCCGAATATCGTCAACACAGCCATGTCGTTTTCCTTGAAGACGCGAATCATCTCCTTCTGCTGGGGGAGACTCACTGTCATGAGGGCTGAGCCACCAACGACGTCGGCACCTTCTTCCTTGGCGAGTTTGAGGAAAATACGGGGATCGACGTCAGCACCAGCGTCGACTACTCTGAATCCTGCGCCGCGCAGCATCGCGCAACAGACGTTTTTCCCTATTGAATGTATGTCGCCCTTCACGGAACCCATGACGATGACACCTTTCAAACGAGCGTTGCTCATCATGTATGGTTCGATTATGGTCAGTGCGGCCTCCATGGCTTTAGAAGCCATTATAATCTGAGGCAAGAAGACTTCACCATGATCGAAACCTCTGCTTATGCGGTCCATTCCTTTGGCGAGACCGTCGTTTATGGCCCTATCCGGTTCGATGCCGGCTTTCATGGCCATTTCAGCGTATTTCCTGCAATCATCGATATTCCAGGTGGCTATCGACTCCTCCAGCCCCCGGAGAATCCTCTCTTGGTCCATCCGTCCTCCTCAGATGTAAAGATGTTTCCCGGCGGGGGACCGCCGGGAGGGGAATGTCATTCCTCTTTCGCTCCATCCTGCTTATCTTCCTTCTTTTCCTCGCATCCGGAGGCATCGATGGCCTCCTTCTGCTTCTTCAGGTCCTCGATCTTCTCCTCTGAGGCCCCGATCTTCACGAAGAGCATCTGGATGTCCGCATCGGCAGCGGTCTTGCCCTCCTTGAGGGCCTTGACGACGGCCTTTCCGATCTCTGTGATGGTCTTGTCGATCTCGCGCTCCTCGTCCCTGATCTGGGAGTCGAGCTTGCCCTTGTCGATGGCATTCCCCAGCTTGTCGTCCGCGGTCTTGACGGCCCCTTTGACCTTGTCCATGAATCCCATTCGAATCACTTCCCTCTTCGCTCGACCAGCTTGTGGTATCCGTATGCGGGCTCGCCTGCATTGAAGCAGTACTGAATCGTAGCGAACTGCTTCTTGAATGCCTTCACGTCCTCTTTAACCTTGCTCGGGTCCTCCTTCTTGACGACCACACGGGCGATGAAGTCTGCGACCTCATCCATCTCGCTCTCCTTCATTCCGAGCCTGGTCATCTCCTGGGATCCGAGTCTGAGTCCGGAGGGGTTGACGGAGCTGGTGTCGCGTGGGAGCATGTTCTTGTTGCAGATGATGTTGGCATCCTCGAGGAGCTTGGCGCACTCCTTCCCGCCTCCGAACTGGGAGACGTCGACGGCGATCGCATGGGACCTGGTAAATCCGAGATCCGGGCAGAGCACGGGGACGCCGCGCTCGTAGAGCGCCTGTCCGAGGGCCCTGGAGTTCTTGCAGGCCTGGGCGGCGTAGTCCTTGGCGAAGACGTCCATCTCTGCAAGGGTTATCCCGAGGGCGGCCATTGCATGGAGGTGGTGGCTGGAGGTGACTCCAGGAAAGACGGCCTTCTGTAGCTTCTTCTCCTGCTCCTCGGTCATGTTGGCTCCCAGGAGCATCCCGTGGTTGGGTCCGGGGAAGGTCTTGTGTGTGGACGAGGAGACGATGTTGACGCCCTCCCTGAGGGGGTCGTGGAACTGCTTCCCGGCGATCAGACCAAGGACGTGGGCGCAGTCCTCCCAAACGAGGCATCCGATTTCGTTGAATGTGTCCTGGAGCTCCCTGAGGGGAGGGGGGAACAGGAACACGGAGAGACCGAACTGGGCTATCTTGGGCTTGACCTCCTTCAGGAGCTTGATGGTGCCGTCGATGTCCAGGTTCATGTCGTGCTCGTTGAACGGATAGTTGATTGATTTGACGGCCCTCTGTCCGAAGGCGCCGAACTCGCAGGTGGAGATGTGAGCCCCCTGAGCGAGGGCGCATGTGGTGATGGTGTCGCCGGGCTCGGCGAATGCGAAGAGGACGGCCATGTTGGCGACGGTTCCGGAGATGGGTCTGACATCGGCGAAATCCGCTTCGAAGACCTTCTTGGCGAGCTCGATGGTCTTGAGCTCGACCTGGTCCACGTAGATGTTCCCCTGATAGTAGCGCTTCCCGGGAAGTCCCTCGGCGTACCTGTCGGCGAAATCCGAGATCAGCATTTCCTTGGCGAGGGGGCTCATGAGGTTCTCCGAGGCGATCATGGGGATCGATTCCTCGAACCATTTGTTGTGCTCCATCACCTTCTGTCTGATGAATTGGGCGTCTTTATCTGCCATGGTTTATCGGACGGTTATCTTCGGTAGGCCCTATAAGGTTGTTGTACTAAACCAAGCCTCTGACTTCAACTTGACTTTCGCACGTCGAATCGAGTTCGATAGCATCCGCTGAAGCATCGACTGATCCCGAAAGACTCGATGGTCAGGATTCGAGATATCCCAACAAGAGCCGTGGGTT
>ERZ773194.1480-NODE-1480-length-25076-cov-9.183006_pt1 | contig 25076 bp, 20 predicted proteins | sample MGYA00511240_ERZ773194 | MGnify/ENA primary metagenome ERZ773194 (study PRJEB29015, sample SAMEA2737774) | human gut metagenome | biome: human gut; feature: human-associated habitat; material: faeces | place: China | collected 2012 ... | reverse complement strand
GGCCGTTAGCCGTTATCCTGCTCTGTGAAGCTCGGACTTTCCTCATTGATCTTATAAAAGATCCCCGCAGCTGCCCGGCCTGCTCGCTATCTATTTATTGTAATTCAAAATCCGCCTTATGTCAAACAAATGATGAAAACAAAGTGTAAATTTGTCCCTGCCGGATACATTTAGTGCGCGGCGGATAATTTTCGTGCGCCGGGTGAGGATAAAGCAAGAAACAGCCGCAGTGAGTTTCACTGTTGCGACTGTTCTTTGCGGGGGGGAGATAAATCGGGATTGGTGGAGGAAGCCGCCGTCAGGCAAATAATCTTAATATTGTAAATTAACATAATCGTGTAGGTGCAGATATCATCCGCCTGCGATTTATGCAGTGACTTGTGGCTATTCACTTTGCAGGGGTCGGCGACTCGCCGCACCCTGCAAAGACATTGAGAAACAAAACAGTCTATGCAAAGGGGCAACTCCCGATTCATCGAGCTGACACCGATGATGAAGGCAAAATCCGTATAAGGTAAAAATGCGAACGGCTTTTCGTTTTGCCGACGCTTTGGAAACGGCAGGGGCTATAAAAGCTCCTGCCGTTTTTTATACATATTCCGCTGTCATCCAAACCGTGCCGGTGAAGCGATTGAAATCTACCATAATGTAGTTACCGCCGCTTCCGAAATCGAATTCGCGTTCGAAGTTTCCGTCGCTGTCGGGCAAAAATTTCGTCGCCCTTCCGTTCATTCTCAGTCGAATGACCGCGCTGCCCGTCTCGGTTTTTATATACGCTTTGACTTTTATCCGTCTGTCGCGCGCAGACGCGCCGCCGAACACCGTGTCGCGCCCCGTCTCGTTTTCGCACTGCGCGGTATAGCTGCCGATAAACCAATTTCCGTTTCTGTTTTTCCGCCTGCCGATAAGCTCGGCGCTGCTTGTAACATCGGACATTTTGAACGCGCCGCGCAGGTCGTCAAAGTATCTGTCCGCGCGTTTGAGCTGCATACTGCCGCGGCTCATGCACGCCGTGAACGAGAGCATTAGAGCAAGAGTCAGCAGAACAGCCGCTGCTCTTTTCATTATTCTCTCTCCTTTGCGCCGCTGACTATCTTATAATAGGCGTTGGAGGTGACGCGGTAAATAAGAGTATAGAACAGCGCGAACACGACGAAGCACACAAGAGTTGTCACGGCGAAGAGGACGGGGTTGTTGAAGTTGAATGCGAGCAATATTCTGCGGATTATTATAGACGCGAATATCATATGCAGACCCGCTCCCGCGAGAGGCAGGAAGAATACCGTGAGCAGCTGGGAATTGATGCTCTTTCTTATCTCTTTCTTCGTCATGCCGACCTTCTGCATTATTTCAAAGCGCGACTGATCTTCGTAACCCTCAGAGACCTGCTTATAGTAGATTATCAGCACAGCCGCGAAGATGAACACGACCGAGAGCATGACGCCGAGATAGAACAGCGAGCCGAAGGCAGAATAATAATCATCCCTGCCGGCATTGCGGCTGTCTATCGAGAATGTCATCATATTGCCGTAAGACGACATTACCGGTTTTGTCGCGTCGATATAGTCATTGCACAGCGCTCTCTCGCCGGCGGTGTCGAGTTCGGTATCGAAAAATCTGAAATACTTATAGTTGACGGTGCGCACCCCGTTGTGGTTTTCGGGCTTTGCAAAATCCGTGGCTGCACTTTTGAAGTCGGGCACGAAAATATATATCGAGGACGCGATATTTACGGCGGAGTCGCCGTCAATGAGGAAGCTGTCGGCTGTCTTTTTGACTTTGTAGGTCTTGCCGTCGCCGAGAGTCACGGTGTCATATTTATACTTCATTCTGTAGCCATAGACTATGACCTCATCGGGCGCGAGGGTTTCGTTCGTGCCCATGACGGCGTTGTAGTCCTCTATCGGCACGACATCGAAGCAGGTATACGCATTCGAGTTTGAACCGATTGCTACGCCCGTGCCGCCTGCGATCAGCTTGCCGCCGTCGGAAATCGTGCCGACAGTCACAACGGATCTGTAGGACGCAAAATTTGAGGCGTTCGCCTTATGCGAAGCGGCAAGGGAATCGACGCCTGCGGCGACTTTTTCGATATTGCCGTCATCGAGTCCGTCGATAGTATCAAAGCCTGTCGAGAGCACGATATCGCGCGGATAGCGGGTGTTGACGCTGTCCTCAGTGCCGAAGAGCAGGCAGGTGGTCGAGGATATCATGACGAGCACCATTGTTGCAAGCACGCAGACGGACGCGAGTCCCGCGCCGTTTCTCTTCATTCTGTAGGTCATCGAAGAGACGGAGATGAAGTGGTTCGGCTTATAATAATAGGTCTTGCGCTTTTGCAGGAAGCGGCAGAGAAGCACCGAGCCGAATATCATCAGAAGATAAGTGCCGATGATGACCATTATAACCGCGATGAAAAACACAAGTATCGCGCTCAGGGGCTCTGTTATCACAACGGCGGTAATATATGCGCCGATGAGCAAAACTGTGCCGATGATGCCGAGAAGCGGGTTAGCTTTCGGCGGCTTCTCGCCGAGGTTTTCACTCCTTATCAAAGTCACCGCGCTCGCGCCCATTATCTGGCGCACGGAGTTGATGAAGAGGAGCAGGAAGATAACGGCGAAAACGCCGACGGTCAGCAATATTGCAGTCGGAGAGACATGGAAAACATAGCTGATATCAGTGCCGCCTATCGCCTTGACGAGTCCGAGTTCGGCAAGCTTCGAGAGCGCGACGCCGAGCACAAGACCGCAGAAGAGCGATATGGCAGAAGTTATCAGGCTCTCCCAAAAGAGCAGGATGCTGATATTCTTTTTGTCCATGCCGAGGATGTTATAGAGTCCGAACTCTTTCTTCCTGCGTCGGATAAGAAACGAATTTGTATAGAAAAGAAAGATGCAGGCGAATATGGCGATGACCCAGCCGCCGAGCATGAGCACGATGCTGACCGTACCCTCGCCGAACGTGCCCTTGAGCGACTCGCCGTAGCGCAGAAAAATAACGATATAATACATCATTATCATGCCTATCTGCGTCAAGATATACGGCAGATAGAGGCGCTTGTTCTTTCTTATCCCGTCAAACGCGAGGCGCGGATAGAAAAACTTTTTCATTTGCGCTCACCGCCTGTCGCAAGCAGAGTCAGGGTCTCGGATATCTTCTGATAGAGCTGGCTGTCGGTATCGGCGCCGCGATAAATCTGATGGAACACCTCGCCGTCCTTTATGAAGAGCACGCGCTTTGCGGAGGAAGCCGCCTTGACGGAGTGCGTGACCATAAGAATAGTCTGACCGAGGGCGTTGACCTCGGTAAACAGGCGCAGCAGTTCATCGGTGGACTTTGAATCGAGCGCGCCTGTCGGCTCATCGGCGAGAATTATGCGCGGCTCGGTTATCAGCGCGCGGGCGACAGCCGCCCTCTGCTTCTGGCCGCCGGATATCTCATAGGGATATTTTTTGAGCAGTTCCGTTATGCCCAGGCGCTTTGCTATCGGCTCGAGGCGGGAATGCATCTCATCGTAGCTCTTGCCCGCGAGGACGAGCGGAAGATAGATATTATCTTCGACCGTGAAAGTATCGAGAAGATTGAAATCCTGGAACACGAAACCGAGGTTGTCTCTGCGGAAAGCGCAGACAGCGGAGTCCTTTATCTTTGAAAGATCCCTGCCGTCAATCATAACGCTGCCGGAAGTGGGTCTGTCAAGAGCCGCAAGAATATTGAGCAGAGTGGTCTTGCCGGAGCCGGATTCGCCCATTATAGCGACATACTCGCCCTCCGACACGCTGAAGTTAACATTTTTAAGAGCCTCGACCTTATTGCCGCCGAGACGGGTTGAATAGACTTTTTTGAGTCCGTTGACTTCCAAAATACTCACTGTTTTCGACCTCCTGTCATTTTGTAGCTCTATTATAGCCGAAAAGGGAAATGCGCCTCCATAGAAAAGGCTTACATTTCCCCTTTCAAATCTTACGGTTTTGTAAGAAGTTATTCTTTTCCCAGTTTGTACTGCCCGAGATCGAGGCGAACCGTTGTCCCCTCGCCCACTGTTGAAGAAATCGAGATATCAATACCGAGGTTTTGACATATGCGGCGGCAGAGATAAAGCCCGAGCCCGCTCGCACGGCGGTCGGTTCTGCCGTTGCATCCGGTATAGCCTTTGTCAAACACGCGCGGCAGATCCTCCGGCGCGATGCCTATTCCGGTGTCTTTGATATAAAGGACTTTTCCCTCGGAATAAATCTTTATGCTCCCCTCGCGGGTATATTTGAGCGCGTTTGAGAGCAGCTGCTCGATGACAAACGCGAACCATTTTTCGTCCGTAACGGCTTGAATATCAACGCTGTCATATTCGAGGCGAATCCTGCGGTCGATAAACTCCGAGGCGAATTTTTTCACCGAGCTTCTGATTATTTCATCTATATCCTGCTGAGTAAAAACATAGTCGCTGTAATCCGAGCCGAGACGCACAAAGACGAGCACCATCTCGACATACTGCTCTATACGCGACAGTTCGGATGCGAGTCTGCGCGCTTCGGGCACATCCTCTTTCTGAAGAGTCAGACGCATCGCCGCTATCGGCGTTTTTATCTGGTGCGCCCAGACGGTGTAGTAATCGACGGTGTCGCGTATGCGGCTGTCCGTCTGCGCCGTTATCTCCGCTATTTTTTCCTTGAGCACGGATATCAGTTGCTGATAGTCGGAATCGACTATCCCCTCCGGCTCGGGCAGAGCCGAGATAATCTCCGTGTTTCTGCGGCGCAGCTCTTCAAAAAACTTATGGCGGCGATAGGCCTTCGTCATATCATAGGCGACGAACACCGCGCCGAAAAGCAGGCACAGTGCACACGGATATATGACCGCGCGCACGGGCAGACGGTAGACCCAAAAAGAAAACGCGAATATGCAGGCGAAAAGCAGAAGCATCAAAAGCCGCTTCCAGCGCTCTTTGAGATAACCCTTAAAAAAGCTCATAACCCCTCCGAAATCAAGCTATTATATACCCCACGCCGAACTTTGTGGCGATAAAATCCTTGAGCCCCGCCGCGTCAAGCTTTTTTCGCAGGCGGTTGACATTGACGGTCAGCGTGTTTTCATCGACAAACGAGTCCGTCTCCCAAAGGCGCTCCATCAGCTTTTCGCGGCTGACTACCTTGCCTTTATTTTCCATCAGGCAGAGCAGAATGCGATATTCATTTTTGGTCAGCGTTATCTTTTCATCGCCGAAAACGAGAGAATTTTCGCCCGTATCGAGCAATGCGCCGCGATGCTCGAGCACAGGGACATTAGCGCCGAAATCGTAAGTACGGCGCAGAAGAGCCTGAATTTTCGCCATGAGGACGCTGCCGTCAAACGGCTTCGAGATAAAATCATCCGCTCCGAGGTTCATCGCCATGACGATATTCATATTATCCGACGCCGACGAGACGAAGATTATCGGCACCTTCGAGACGCGTCGAATTTCACTGCACCAGTGATAGCCGTCAAAGAACGGCAGCATGATATCGAGCAGGACTATATGCGGCGAAAACTCGGCGAACTCGTGCATGACATTGCTGAAATCCTGCACGATATGCGTCTGAAGATTCCACGCCTGTGCCTGCGCCGCGACGGCGTTCGCTATCCCCGGATCGTCCTCAACGATAAAGAGCCTGTACATACCGCACCTCCGAAAACTGTTTCATAAAAATCAACGGACGAAGCCGCCCGAAAACTTCGGCTGTATATAAAATAATTATACGGCATCCGCCGCCGCGTTTCAAGAAAAACAGTATCACAAATGAACTTCGGCGCATAGAATATACAGAAAAAACTTTGGAGGTGCCAAATGAACAACAATCAAAACCGCTGCGGCTGCGGCGGACAGCCGATAGTCATGGACATTGACCGCGAGACGAAAGAGAACACAAATTTCCGAAAAGAGGCATGGACGGGCGAGCATCTGCAGGTAACGCTGATGTGCATACCCACAAACTGCGACATCGGCGCGGAGATCCACGAGGACACAGATCAGCTCATCTGCATCGTGCAGGGCTGCGCGACAATAAGCTTCGGCGCGACGAAATGTTCCATGTGCGACGGTCAGAGGGCAAACGGCGGCGACGCCTGCCTCATCCCCGCCGGAACCTGGCACAATATAACAAACAGCGGAAGCATCCCGCTCAAGGTATATTCCGTATACGCTCCGCCGCACCACGCGGCAGGAACAGTCCAGCGCACCAAGACCTGCGACTGCTGAAAATAAAATAGACACAGGCGCCGTGACTCTGGTGGATCACGGCGCCCGTATCGTTGAGGAAGTGGAGATAAAAAAGATAATATGGAAATTCCAAAACGCAGGTTGGGGGTTCTGCGTTTTGCGTGGATGGTGAAATCAGCGAAGCATTACTTTCTGCTTATTCTCGCCCGGCATTCGAAATCATCCGACCTCGACTGCCGAAAAGTCATAGTACAGATCCATCGGGCGATTATCGTCGAGCAGGAGAATGCTGTTATCCTCGAGCAGGAGGTTATCTCCCGCATACTTCATGATGAAGTCTATACCGTAGTTGACAGCCTGTTCTTCATTCTCGGCATAAATAAATCCGCTGACGGGGTTGACGGTGTCATCGCATGCGCCTATCTCGCTGCCGTCCTCTCCGATTTTCTTGCATCGGCATTCGAGCACATAGCGCGAGCCGATATCCGGAAGTCCGTCGTATTCTTTTAGCATTACTATCCGTCCCTTGAATTTATCTGCAGGTGCGTTTTGCCGCCTGCCGTATGCCTCCGCGCTTCCGGCGGTCAGGCAGCAGACGGAAAAACCCGCCCGCTTCCCGCCGTATAGGAGTATAGGAGATAGTTGGCTTCATTTATGTACTTCGCTTGAGTACGCCATAATTTTAACGCATTGCAAGCAAAAAGTGTTGATTTTTCAAAAAGTGATGTAAAAATGGGCAAAAACGATATATTTTGAGCAGTTATTTTTCTATGTAGCGAATATACGACATATTTTGACAAATTGTCGCGTGCCATTTTAGGCACATGAACGACATTTTGTTTGTACAGTGTAATAAGATAGTTTACAAAAAGTGTAAGAACATACTTTACAATAAATATAAGTCCGCCGCGGTGTGAGGTTATATGAAAATATCCGCGCGGTCTGTTGAAATATTTTTTATGCTCAGACACTGTCATTATAAATAAAGAAAGCAGGCAAGGTGTGTACCCTGCCTGCTTTCTTTTATATAGGAGTTATGTAGGAGATAGATTTCAAATTCATGCTCTTTTCAGAGGTCAACACTATTTTAGCGCATTTGCCGCCGAAAGTGTGAATTTTTGCAAAAGTGATGCGATTTTGGACGAAAACGATGTTTTTCGTGAGTTTAATTTGCCGAGGTCGCAAAACTCAATTCAGGCGGTGACCGGCAAACAGTAAAAAATAATCGTTGATGACATTTTTTATTTTTCTGTTTGCTTTTTCGACAAAATGTGGTATAATATTTGCGGGAGCGTGATTCTTTTGATAGATATACTTGTCTGCGACGACAGCGCGGAAATAGTTGAACAGGTTAAAAAACTGCTGTGCGCATGGGAAAAAGTGAACACTGTCAGCTTCAATATAGACTGCCGTCAGTCGGGAAAATTCATTCTCGAAAACAAGCACAAATATGACATCGCTTTTATTGATATCGAGATGCCGGAAATGAGCGGACTCGAGCTCGCCGTTGAGCTCAAGAAGCAGAATCCCGATGTGCTGATTATCGTCCTGACCTCGTTTCAGCGATATCTCGACGACGCGATGCGCATCCATGTTTTCAGATATCTCTCGAAGCCCGTCGATGTCAACCGTTTCAACAAAAATCTCTTTGACGCTGTTCAGGAATACCGCACGCTGAGCAAGACGATAATTCTCGAAACACATGACATTGTCAAGAAGATAAAGACAAAAGACATTCTCTATATCGAAAACAGGCGCTACGGCGCACTGCTCGTGACGAAAGATGCCGAATATGCGACGGGAGTCAGGCTAAAGGACTGGATAGCAAAGACCGGTCAGCCGGACTGCTTTGTCTATTCCCACGCGAGCTACATAGTCAATCTGCAAAACGTCATCGACTTTTCAAAAGACAGCGTCACGCTCAGAAAAGGCGACGGCGAAACGGTAAGCGTATATATGTCCCAGCGCAAATACCCCGCCTTCAGAAAGGCATTTTTTAACTTCGCGGGAGGCATATGATGGACACTGTGTGTAAATTGATTGCCTGCGCTTTCGGACAATTTGCCGCGTACTGCTATTTTTCAAGGCGGTTTGAAACAAAATGTCCGATTGCCGCAGTCTGTGGATTCTTTGCGGCGGCTGCTGCCGTCCAATTCGCCGTAAGCTTCGCGGGGCTTGCCGCGCTCAATATAGCCTTGCTTTTTATAAGCAATCTCTGCGCTGCGTTCATAATATACCGAGCGGGCATAAAGCAGTCGCTGATCCATTGCTTACTGCTCGAAGTGCTCGCCGCTATGTCAGCGTTTATAATAATGTTCGGTCTGCCGAAAATCATCGGTCACGAGCCGCCCGGAAACGGAATGATATTGCTCGGAATTTCTTCGAGCGCGCTGTATTTTACATTTTCATATGCAGTGTCAAGGCACAAAGACGACACGATCGTCTATTCGGTGCTGGTGTCTATGCTCTCTTTGGTCTGCGCCGCGATGATCGCGGGCTTTGCATTTTTCCCGGGGAGCAACCTGGTTTTAACGCTGATATCGGTCATTCTTCCGCTGGCGATATCCGCAGTTTGCATGGCGCACAGAAAATTGGTCTGCAAAATCTCGAACTCCACCGAATCGCTTCTCGAAGAACAGCGGCAGAAGCTGAACGCGGAATACTATGCGGAGCTTGAGCATCAATACGACCTGCGCGACATTATTATCCACGACATAAAGGGGCATCTCCGCACGATAAAGCAGTTCTCGCAAAACGGAGAAAACGACCGCATAAACAGCTACATCGACTCGATATACAACAGCGGCGCGATGGGCGCGGTGAAGCAGTTCAGCAGCAACAAACTCGCGAATGTCATAATCAGCAGATACGCGCATCTGTGCGCAAATTCGGAGATAAAATTCAACTGCGATGTGCGCAGCATTGATTTTTCTTTTCTTTCGGACAGCGACCTCACAATATTACTCGACAACATCCTCAACGGGGCATACAAATCCGCCGAAAAATCAGAAGAGCGCTTTATCGACATGAGCATCGGCAGCTTCAACGAGGCATATGTCGTGCTCAACGTCCGCCACAGCGTGGACGGCTCGCCGGACATAAAGAACAGCGAGAGGGCGGCGCGCATAAGCAAGATAATTCAAAAATACGGCGGACAGGCATCGTTCGACTGCGCGGACGAGAGAATATTCGCGGCGAAGATAATGTTCAAGTCGTCGGTTGTCAAAAAATAAGGCTGCCCGCATTCAACACTCGCATGAGTACCTATAAAAAAGAGAACCCCGGTCAGTGCATTTGATTCTGCACTGACCGGGGTTTATTATAATTTTTATACTTTTTCGAGCTTGGCGTAGTTCGCCATTATCTTCTTTGTGCCAACTTTTTCAAAGGCTATCTCGAGCATGGTATCGTTCGCCATTTTCTGCATACTGAGTATCACGCCCGTGCCATAGGCCTTATGCTTGACTGTCTCGCCGACGGAATAGCTCTGCGCCGCGGCGGCGGGCTTTTTCGCGCCCGCGCCGGAGAAGCCGGACGAAGCGGAGAAGCTGTAAGCGGGCTTCGACGGGATTGAATTCGACGCTCTTGCGGGTGACTGAGATGAAATCTTTGAAAATCCTCTCGACGAGCTCCCCTGCCCTGCGGAACGCTGCTGCGGGATGCCGTGGGTCTGATAAGACATCGGTCTTGCGCCCTTCTTGTCGAGCAGCTCCTCGGGTATCTCTTCAACGAATCTCGACGGGCGGTTGCGGTTCGTCATGCCGTAGAGCATTCGCGTTGATGCGCTGGAGATATAAAGTTTTTTCTTCGCGCGCGTTATCGCGACATAGGCAAGTCTGCGCTCCTCCTCGATATTCTCCGGCTCATAGAGTATCGTCTGCATTCCGGGGAATATTCCCTCCTCCATGCCGACGATAAACACATTCGGGAATTCGAGTCCCTTGGCGGAGTGTATCGTCATCATAACGACCGCCTGGGTCTGGGCGTTGTAGTTATCTATATCCGTGAGCAGCGCGGTCTCCTGCAGGAAGCCGTTGAGGTCGCCCTCGGGGTTTTCCTCGCAGTAGCGGCGTATGTTGTTTCCAAGCTCCGCCAAGTTCGCCACGCGCTCCTGATATTTCTCGGGCTCGTTGGCGAGCGAGAGCGTATAGCCCGTCTCGTCGAGTATCACGCCGAGCAGATCGGCGAGGGGCATAATCTCCATCTTCTCGCGGAACGAGTCGATGAGCTTGCCGAACGCCATGAGCTTTGAAGCAGCGCGCGAAAGCTTCGCATACTGATCCGCCGAGCGTATGACCTCGAACGGCTCAACGCCGAGCCCGTTCGCTATCTCAAAAACAGCATTGAGCGAAGTCTCGCCGATTCCGCGTTTGGGCTCGTTGATTATTCTTCTGAGCCTTATCTCGTCCGCCGTGTTGTTGACAACATAGAGATACGCCATGGCGTCTTTTATCTCTTTGCGGTCATAGAATCTGTGTCCGCCTATCATTCTGTACGGTATACCGCTTCTGATAAACGACTGCTCGATAAGGTTCGACTGCGCGTTCATTCTGTAGAGCACCGCGTGGTCGTTCCACTCCTCGCCGTCGGCGACATTGGAGACAATCGTATCGGCAACGTGGCGGCTCTCTGCCATCTCGTCTTCGGCGACATAGAACTCAATTTTTGCGCCCTGTCCGTTGTCTGTCCAAAGATTTTTGCCCTTTCGCTGTTCGTTGTTCGCGATAACGGCGTTGGCGGCATCGAGTATCGTCTGAGTCGAACGGTAGTTCTGTTCGAGGCGGATGACCTTAGCATTTTTATACTGCTTTTCAAAGCTAAGGATGTTTTCAATAGTTGCGCCGCGGAAGCGATATATGCTCTGATCGTCATCGCCGACGACGCATATATTCTCGTGCCCCGCCGCGAGCAGTGCAGTGAGCACATACTGCGCGTGGTTCGTATCCTGATACTCATCGACCATTATGTATTTGAAGCGGTTCTGATAGTATTCGCGGGTCTCCTTGTTCGTCTTGAGGAGCTTCACCATGTTGACTATCAGATCGTCAAAGTCCATGGCGTCCGCCGCCTTGAGGAACCTCTGATATTCCTCGTAGACTTCGCCTATCTTCTTCAGGCGTATATCCGCCTGGTTCGTCGAAATGAACTCGGCGGGGGTAATCAGCTCGTCCTTGGCGCGGCTTATCTCGGCAAGTACGGACTTGACGGGAATCATCTTCTCGTCATATCCGAAACGCTTTATGCACTCCTTGGCGGCGCGCTTGGAGTCGTCGGAATCGTAGATAGTGAAATTATGCGTATAGCCTATCTCGTCAGCGTGGCGGCGCAGAATCTTGGCGCAGGTCGAGTGGAATGTGCTCGCCCAGACATCGTTGCCGTCTTCGCCGAGAGCCTTGCAGATACGCTCCTTGAGCTCGCCTGCAGCTTTATTTGTGAAGGTTATCGCGAGAATCTGCCACGGCTTCGCGGGACGGACGCTCAAAAGATCCTCCGCCTCGAAAAGGCTCGTGTCGCCTGCGAGATAATTTTCAAGCAGCGCCTCGTCGCCCTCGCGTATCGGGCGGGAAAAGTCGGAGGAATAATAAGCCTCGCCGTATTTGACGAGGTTTACGATACGGTTGACGAGCACGGTGGTTTTTCCGCTGCCCGCTCCCGCAAGTACCAAAAGCGGTCCTTTGGTAGTAAGGACCGCTTCAAGCTGCATATCATTCATCCGACTGAAGTCTTTTTTGATTATCTGCTGTCTTAAAGAAATCAGTTTTTCTATGCTCATATTACACCTTTATATGGAGATTTCGTGCGCAAGCTCATAGTCTTTCATATCTATGGTCTTGGTCATTTTGAGAGCCTCGAAGATATCGAAATCGACTATCTTGTTGTCTCTTATGCCAATAACTCTGTTGCCTATGCCCTGAGTGAGCAGGTCAACGGCGCGCGAGCCCATCTGGCTTGCCATTATCCTGTCTCTCGCAGTCGGCGATCCGCCGCGCTGGACATGGCCGAGAATGGTTGCTCTCGACTCGACGCCGGTCTCAGCTTCGATTTTCTTTGCTATCTCAGCGGTTCCGCCGACGCCCTCGGCAACGATAACTATAAAGTGCTTCTTGCCGGTCTTCTGGAACTCGCGGATACGCGCGATAACATCGCGCTCGATATCGTACTCGACCTCGGGCACGATTATCGACGTTGCGCCGACAGCGATGCCCGCTTCAAGTGCGAGATAACCTGCGCCGCGTCCCATGACCTCGACGACCGTGCAGCGGTCGTGAGACTCGGAAGTGTCGCGGATGCGGTCGACCATCTGAACGATGGTGTTAAGGCAGGTGTCATAACCTATTGTATAATCGGTGCAGGAGATATCGTTGTCGATAGTTCCGGGCAGTCCGATGCACGGAATGCCGCGCAGAGAAAGATCCCTTGCGCCTCTGAACGAGCCGTCGCCGCCGATGATAACCATGCCGTCGATGCCGAACTTTTTGCAGGTTGCAACGGCTTTCTGAAGTCCCTCTTCGGTCTTGAACTCGGGGCATCTTGCGGAATAGAGAATCGTGCCGCCTCTCGTGATTATATCGGACACGGAGCGGAGGTTCATCTCATGTATATCGCCGTTTATAAGTCCGGTGTATCCTCTGTCAACACCGTAAACTTTGATACCTCTCTGACAGGCCGTACGCACGACTGCGCGTACAGCGGGATTCATACCCGGCGCGTCTCCGCCGCTTGTAAGCACTGCTATGCTCTTCATCGTCATTCCTCCGTCGTTGTTTATGATCTTATTCCTGTTAATTAGTAAACACTGTTTTTATATAATACACTTTTATCGAATCAAAGTCAAATAAAAATACACTTTTTCTGCAAAATTAAGCTTTTTCTTTGCATTTTACCGCATTTTTTCGTTTTATGAGGTCGCAAATTGCAATATATGCAAAAGCGATCGCCGTTGTTATCAGGGCAACTATTAAAAATGCCCGTTTTCCGCTGTGCAGTCCGAAGCGCAGCACGAGAATCATATAGACATAAAGATGCATGAAATATATTATCATGCTCGCGCGTCTGAGTATCTTTCTGTCCGAAACATACGGCACTTTCACGGATATTATTATTCCGAAAAGTCCGACGGCGCAGAGAATAACAAAAAATCCGGTATATTTGTTGAACGCCACGCACCCGGCGAAGCCGCAGAGAGTGATCAAAACATCCGCCCACACGGGTATTTTTATCTTCGTGAGCAGCATGCCGAACGAAATATAGAACAGACCGCGGAACACCTTTCCGTTGCCGGTAGTCGCCCACATGAGCTTTCTGATAAAGTTTATCGCGGGCGAGATATCGTTCGTCGTGCCGGAGAGCATATCGAGAGCCGCTCCGCAGAGAATGAACACAAGTCCGAGCGCGGTTATTGCCCAGGGGTTGACTTTTATTTTTAAGAGAAGATAAATAATCCCGAGCGCATATATTGCCGAGATCATATACCAGAGCATCCACGAACCGTAATGTTCGCCGCTGAAAACGAGTCCTTTTATATATCTTATCGCCGCTTCGCGAACGCCGAGACCCGAGCGCCTGTAATCGAATATCGCAAGGGGCAGATAAGCGAGCGACCAAAGCAGATAGAGCTTGAGCATTTTGAAAAACGCATGGGCGACCTTCGGAAGATTATCCTTTGCCGTAAGCGGCCATTCCATACGCCCGGCGAGCAGATAGCCCGACGCCATGAAGAAACAGGGCACGGCGCAGTAGATAAAATTCAGATACACCGTATTGAACGCTCCGGTGCCAAAAAGATTCCACGGCGTCGTATGTATCGCGACGACCATATACGCCCCGAGGAACTTGCAGATGTCTATTGTCAGGCTGTTGCTTTTCTGCGGGTTTATATTCTTCATTTTCACTGTCCTCCCTGCCTGTCATCGATATAAATAACATTCTCTTCGCCGAGGATCCGCCTGAGCTCCTTGAGCATCGGCGCGTTGACATCCGCGTTGTGAGAATATGGCTGACGGATATATTTTTTCGTGTCGCAATAGTAAAAATACACTGTCTTATTGCCGTCAAAGAAGTCAAGAACTCTCTGAGCCCGCTCGATCTCGGGACAATTTTCACCCGCAAAGCGCAGGAAGAGTCCGGGCGTTTTTGCGGCCTTTTTCTGCGGCTGAGTGACAGCATTTGAAGCCTGTCTCACCTGCTCGGAGACTTTTCTCTTCGCGTCCGCAGGTGGACACGGCTCCGCCGACTCGCAGACGAGCTTTGCTTCCTCATCCTCGCGCACGCTGAGTCTGCCGTGGATAAGAATTACATTGCCCTCGGTAAAGAGCTGAGTCTGGCGCTCATATATTTTCGGGAACACTATGACTTCTATTGAGCCGAACACATCCTCCGCCGTTATAAAAGCCATTGTGGTGTTATTTTTTGTTATCTTTTTTCTGACATTCGTTATTATGCAGAGAAGATCAACGCGCGACTCATCTTTATATATGCCGCCGACCTCATCGGCGTTACGGAGATCCGCCGTATTGGCGCAGCCGAGGCGCTCGGCGAGCTGTTCGTATTCCGCCATGGGGTGACCCATGAGGTAGAGTCCGGTCATCTCTTTTTCGAGTCTTAGCAATTCGCGCTTGTCCATCTCTTCGAGGGTCGGCATTTTATATTCGCCCTGCGGCGCTTCGCTCGGGGCGGCATCGAAGAAGCCGAGCTGACCGTCGATATTGCGGCGGCGGTCGTTCTCGAGCTGAGCCGATATCTCCGGGAAAGCGTAGAGCATCTGGCGGCGGTTCGCGCCGAGTCCGTCGAGTGCGCCGCATTTTATGAGGCTCTCGACCGCGCGTTTGTTGAACTCCTTATCCTGCATACGCTTGCAGAACGAATAGAAGGATTTGAACTCCCCGCCTGTTTCGCGCCCGCGTTCAATCTCTCTTATAAAGCCCGCGCCGACATTTCTCACGGCGAGCAGGCCGAAATATATCTTTCCGTCCTTTGGAGTGAAACGCTCGGAGCTGACATTGACATGGGGCGGCACGACCTCGATACCGAGGCGCGAGCACTCCGCGATATATTCGGCAACTTTCGGCGTATCATCGAGCACGCTGCTGATGAGAGCCGCCATGAACTCGCAGGGATAATGGCACTTGAGCCACGCCGTTGTATAGGCAACAAAGGCATAGGCGGCGGCGTGGGATTTGTTGAACGCATAAGACGCGAATGAGGACATATCATTAAAGATATCATTCGCGGTCTTTTCGTCAACTCCGCGCTTCACCGCGCCCTCGCACTCGACCGTACCGTCCTCATTGACGAGTCCGTATATGAAATTATGGCGTTCGCGCTCCATGACATCGTGCTTCTTTTTCGACATGGCGCGGCGGACGATATCGGCGCGGCCGTAGGAATAGCCCGCGAGGGTGCGGAATATCTCCATGACCTGCTCCTGATAAATCATACAGCCGTAGGTGACCTTGAGTATACCCTCGAGCATCGGGGTCTTGTAGCGTATTTTCGACGGGTCGTGGCGGTTCGCGATATATGTAGGTATCGAGTCCATGGGACCGGGTCTATAGAGCGAGATAACAGCTATCAGATCTTCTATGCTCTGCGGCTTGAGACCCATGAGCACGCTTCGCATACCCGCGGATTCAAACTGAAACACGCCCTCCGTTTTGCCGGACGAGAGCATTTTGAACACTTCTTCGTCCTCGTAATCTATCATATCCTCGGAGAAATCCGGGATGCGTTTTTTTATACTGCGCTTTGCATAGTCTATAACTGTCAAAGTGCGCAAACCGAGAAAATCTATCTTGAGCAGTCCGAGCTCCTCGAGGGTGGTCATGGTGAACTGCGTGACAATGGACTCGTCGTTTCGCGCGAGGGGCACATAGCTCTCGACCGTGTCGCGGGTTATAACTACGCCCGCCGCATGGGTCGAGGCGTGGCGCGGCATACCCTCGACTTTGCGCGAGAGGTCAATAAGTCTGCGGACATTCTCGTCGTTTTCATAGAGGGCGCGGAGATCCGACGATTTGAGTGCCTTGTCTATCGTTATGCCGAGTTCGCGCGGGATGAGCTTCGCGACGGTATCGACATCGTTATAAGGCATACCGAGCACTCTGCCAACATCGCGCACTGCGGCGCGCGCCGCCATTGTGCCGAAGGTCACTATCTGCGCGACATGGTCGGAGCCGTATTTTTCAATAACATAGTCTATAACTTCGCTTCGGCGTTCGTAGCAGAAATCGACATCGAAATCGGGCATGCTGACGCGCTCGGGATTGAGAAAGCGCTCGAACAGCAGGCTGTATTTCATCGGGTCGATGCCGGTTATACCGATAGCATAGGCGGTTATACTGCCCGCTCCCGAACCTCTGCCGGGGCCCACGGGGATATTGCGGCTTCGCGCATGATTTATGAAATCGTGGACTATCAGATAATAGTCGACATAGCCCATTCTGCTGATGACCGAGAGCTCATAGTCGAGGCGCTTCTGATACTCCTCCGGGATATTCTCGCCGTAGCGGCGGTGCATCCCCTCCTGCGCCATATTTTTAAGATACTCAAAGTGATCCTGATTCCCGGGCACTTCAAAATGCGGCAGCTTTGTTTTGCCGAACTCGAACTCGACATTGCAGCGTTCTGCTATCTCCGAAGTCCGCTCGACCGCGTCGGGGTACTCCGGGAAGAGCGAGAGCATCTCCTGCTCGCTTTTCAAATAGAACTCCTGAGTCTGGAACTCCATGCCCGTATCCTCGCCGAGGGTATGGTTCGTCTGGATGCAGATGAGCACCTGCTGCATCTCGGCATCCTCTTTGGAGATATAGTGGACATCGTTCGTGGCGACGAGGGGAATCCCCGTCTCCCTTGACAGCTGGGCGAGCATCGGGATTATACGCCTCTGCTCGGGCAGGCCGTGATCCTGAATCTCGAGGAAGAAGTTGTTTTCGCCCATGACGGAGCGATACCAGAGGGCTTTTTTCTTCGCGCCCTCGTAGTCGCCGCTGAGCAGGGCGCGCGGGATTTCGCCCGCGAGGCACGCAGAAAGTGCAATAAGACCCTCGTGATATTTTTCGAGGAGCTCACGGTCTATTCGCGGTTTTGTATAAAAGCCCGTGACGAATCCCTCCGACACAAGCTTTATCAGATTCTTATATCCTGTTTCATTTTCGCAGAGCAGTATCAGATGATAGCGCTCGGAGTCGAGGGCGTGGACTTTGTCAAAGCGGGTGCGCGCCGCCATATACACCTCGCAGCCGATTATCGGCTTTATCCCGCGCTTTTTCGCCGCGCGGTAAAAGTCGATGACGCCGTACATAACGCCGTGGTCGGTCACGGCAACGCTCGTCTGACCGAGGCGCTGCACTTCGTCCATAAGCTGCTCGATGCGGCACGCGCCGTCAAGCAGGCTGTATTCGGTATGAAGATGAAGGTGTGTAAATGACATAGCTCTTCTCCGCGGGGTCAGCCCCCTATGCCGCCGGCGATTTCAACGAGGCGTTTGAGCCTGTGATTAACACCCGAGCGCGTGAGCGGCGGATCAGTCATATCCGCAAGCTCGCTCAGGCTGACCTCGGGGTTCTCCTTTCTCAGCCGCGCCATTTCGGCGAGCGGCACGGGCAGACTCTCGAGTCCGACGGTTCTTTCTATTTTTTCTATCGCTTCAACCTGCACTATCGCGGCATCGACAGTGCGGCTCAAATTGGCATTTTCAAAATTGACGCGCCTGTTGACATGGTTGACCATATCTTTATGCATCTTGATTCCCATAAGCTCGAGCGTCGAGTTCATCGCGCCGACGAGGGTCAAGAACTCCTCTATCTTCTCGCTGACTTTGAAATAGACGATATGGCTCGACTTTCTCCTGACATATTTCGGGGCAAAGCCGACCTCGTCAAGCAGCTGAATCAAATCGTTGCAGAGCTTTTTATACGAGACGGAAAACTCAAGATGATAGTTTTTTTCGGGCGAGCTTATTGTTCCGCAGGCGATGAAAACGCCGCGCAAAAACGCGCCGAAGCAGCAGTCTTCGGGGAGGTTCGCCCTGTTGATGCGCAAAGAAATGTCGCTTTCGCTGTGGCCGAAAAATTCGAGGATTCGTTTTCTGTCCGCTTCGTCGGCAACAGAAACCGTGTATTTTGACACGCCCGACGAGACGGACGGAGTAATATCAAAAAGCTCTTTTATAACATCGCAGTAGAGCTTCGCGATATTCTCGTTCTCGGTGACAAAGGATATCTCGGAGACGGAAAACATTCTGCCGAAGAGCAGCATTCCGTAGGCTCTTGCCTGCGCGCAGCAATCCGAAAGCACAGGCACCTGCGCGAGCTCCTGCTTGACATCCGATGAGAACGACACGGTTTTTCCTCCCTATTTTTTCATATCGCGGTGCTGAACGGTCGCGATGCAGCCGATTTTTTCAAGATGAGCTTTCAGTAATTCCGCAAAGACGACCGAGCGGTGCCTACCGCCGGTGCAGCCGACGGAAATGACCAGCTGGCTCTTGCCCTCTTTGCGATAAAGCGGGATAAGATAATCGAGCAGGTCGCAGAGCTTCGCTTCGAGTCCCCTCGCCTCGTCCCACTTGAGCACATAGTCCCTGACGGGGTCTTCAAGCCCGGTGTGCTGTTTTAGCTCCTCGACATAAAAAGGATTCGGCAGACAGCGCACATCGAACATCAGATCGGAATCGTTCGGGATACCGTATTTGAAGCCGAAAGACACGCAGTGAACTTTGAGAGCGTTGCCGGGATTGTCAAGAAACATCTCGCAGATGCGGTTCTTGCAATCTGTCGGGGTCATATGCGAGCTGTCGATAACATAGTCGGCGATGCTCTTCGCGGGTTCGAGAATGCTGCGCTCTGCGGCGAGGGCATCGTTTATCGAGCCGTTATATTTATCGAGCAGAGGGTGCTTGCGCCTTGTCTCTTTATAGCGGCGGATAAGCACATCGTCGGAGGCATCGATAAACAGAAGCTTGGTGTCGCACTTGAGCTCCTTGAGCTCGACGATGGCGTTGAACAGATCGCCGAACGACGCGCCGACGCGGATATCGGTAACAATGGCGACCTTTTCTCTTTTTTCGCGGGAATTGAGCAGAAGCTGCGCGAAGGTCGGCATAAGCTTGGGCGGCATATTATCCACGCAGAAATAGCCTATGTCTTCAAGCGCATCAACAACTCTCGATTTTCCTGCACCGGACAGTCCGGTGACGATGGTGATCTCCATTTTATTTTCTCCTATAAAATCAGCCGATGAGTCTGATCTCCGTTTCGAGCGTTACGCCTGTCTGAGCCTTGACGCGTGCCTGGACGTGCTTGATAAGGCTGAGAATATCGGACGCGGTAGCGCCGCCGCGGTTGATTATGAATCCCGCGTGCTTCTCGCTGACCTGCGCGCCGCCGACGCTGACGCCCTTGAGTCCGCACTGTTCAATGAGTGCGCCCGCAAAATGACCCTCGGGGCGCTTGAATGTGCTGCCCGCGCTGGAGTATTCAAGCGGCTGCTTATCCCTGCGGCGGGAAATGATATCGTGCATGGTATTTTTTATCTGCTCCGGGTCGCCGGGAGTCAGGCGAACGGAGGCGGCGGTTATGACAAGGCCGCTGTCCTCATATGCGCTGTGGCGATAAGAGAGCTGCATAGCCTCATTGTCAAGCTCGCCGGAAGTTCCGTCGGGCGAAACATATTCGCTGTTTATGAGCACATCCTTCATCTCGCCGCCGTAAGCTCCTGCGTTCATGAACACCGCGCCGCCGACGGTTCCGGGTATGCCATAGGCAAACTCGAGACCCGAGAGCGAATTTTCGAGCGCAAAGGAGCAAAGCTGAGCGAGGCTCGCGCCGCTCTGGGCGCGAACGGTGTTTTCATCGGTCAGGGTTATCCCGCACTGCTTGCCGGTGAATATAACGGCGCCTTTTATGCCCTTGTCGCTGACGAGGACATTGCTGCCCTTACCGAGGACGAACACCGGGATATCCTCTTTTTCGCAGAAGCGGACAAGCTTGGCAGTCTGCCCGGCGTCCTCGGGAGAGAGGAACAGCTCGGCAGGGCCGCCGACTTTAAAACTCGTATAATTTTTCATTGACACTCCGCGCTCGGCACTGCATTCGAGCGAGAGGGCGTATTTTTCCAACGCTTCGATATTATTCATAATATCTCCAATATGTCGGCCGCACGGGCGGCGTTTATTTATCTGTCGAGCAGAGCGGCGCCGATAAGTCCGGCGTCGTTGCCGAGTTCGGCAGAGATTATCTGAGTCTGAACCTTTGCATGGATGCTGTATCTCTCGCGCTCGACCATCTTTCTCAGCGGAACGAGCAGGTTCTCTTTTTCATGGCCGATGCCACCGCCGATGCAGATCATATCGGGCTGAAGGGCATTGACGACATTCGTTATGCCGGCTGCGAGATAGAAAATATACTGATTGACGACTTTTTTAGCAGTCTCGTCGCCCGCACGCATGGCATCAAAAGAAGTTCTGCCGTTGACGCGGCTGATATTGTTACCGACGAGATCCCACATGGCGGTATAGGGATCGTGGCGCATGGCATCTTTAGTCTGGCGGATAAGCGCGGTGGCGGAAGAATAGCTCTCCCAGCAGCCTCTGCGTCCGCAGGTGCAGGCTTCGCCGTCCGAGACGATGACCATATGACCCATCTCGCCCGCGGCATCGTTGACACCGGTGACGAGCTTGCCGTCTATGACAATACCGCTGCCGACTCCGGTTCCGAGAGTGATGGCGACAAAGCTGTTGACTCCCTTGCCTGCGCCCGCCTTTGCTTCGCCGAGTGCGGCGCAGTTCGCGTCGTTGTCGAGATAGATAGTCTTCTTGAGTCTCGACTCAAGGATATCGCGCGCGGGAACATTATCGAAAGCGAGGTTATTCGCATATTCGATAACGCCGTTCTTCTTGTTGACCGAACCGGGGGTTCCGATACCTACGCTGACAACATCGTTCATGGTGATGCCCGCATCTATAACAGCAGCCTCGACAGCCTTGGCAACATCCTCAAGAATAGCTTCCGCCGCGCGGGGGCAATTTGTCTTGAGCTTGCCTCTGCCGATGATTTTCATTTCTTCATTGATGACGCCGGCAACGATATTCGTGCCGCCGAGATCGACTCCTACTCTGTACATTTTTTTACCTCCAGATAGACAGTTTCTCTCTCCCTGTCTTTTTATATCAGAAATCATGCCAGACTTCAAGTTCCTTCTTCTCGGGAACTATATCATCCGTCATGCCGAGCGAATGCAGCAGCTCGCGCGCCGCATTATAGCCCATTTTCTTTTGCCTGTTATTCATCGCCGCCGCTTCGATTATTATCGAAAGGTTTCGTCCGGGTTTGACCGGAACAACGGTCAGCGGAATATTTATGCCGAGTATCTCGACATACTCGTTATCGAGGCCGAGGCGGTCATAGACCTTTTCGTTATCCCACGGCTCGAGCTGAACGACCATATCGATTTTCTCGGTCATTTTGACAGCGCCCATACCGAATATCCTGCGGGCGTTTATTATGCCGACGCCGCGCAGCTCGATAAAGTGGCGTATATTATCCGGTGCACTGCCGACGAGCGTTCTCGAAGAGACGCGGCGGATTTCAACTGCGTCATCCGCTATCAGTCGGTGACCGCGTTTTATAAGCTCAAGGGCAGTCTCGCTCTTGCCGACGCCGCTGTCACCGAGGATCAGGACACCCTCGCCGCTGACTTCAACAAGCACGCCGTGGCGCGTGATGCGCTGGGCGAGCTCGACGCCCAGATATGATATAAGAGTTGACATACAGCCGGAAGTGGAATCCGGGCTTGTCAGGATCGGCACAGAATATTTCTGCGCATATTCGCGCAGCTTATCCGGGCACTCGAGCGAACGGGTGATAACGACGGCGACGGGCTCGGTCGCCATCAGCCGCTCCATGCTCGCCGCGGCGGCATCCTCATCGAGGCTCGAAATATAGTTCATCTCGGCGAGGCCGAGGAACTGGATACGCTCGGCATCGAAATACGCGCTGTAGCCTGCGAGCATAAGCCCGGGGCGGTTGACATCCTGCGAGGTGACATAGACATCCTCGACGGGCTTGGGCGCATAAAGTATCCCGAGTGAATTATCTTCCACTACTTTTTTGAGTGAAACGGAATATTTACCCATACTTCTCTCCTGTAGTTCTCCAATTGAAGAAATGATAGTGCATACGAATTATATTATAATAGATTTGGGCAAAAGTTCCAATACCTTTTTGACTTTTTTTGAAGTTTTGGGAAGCTTTTTTTAATATTTTCAGCGGGACGGCAGAAGGATTTGAAGAACGGGAAAAATGGAGCGGAGCAGAAGCGATATTGAAAAGATTTTGTTCCGCTCATGCGGCATCGGGTCATCGAGGTCGCCGCGCCATACAAAGGCTGATTAATTTGTTTGGTTCACAGAGAAAGCGAGCCGGAAGAGAAGCTCTCTCCCGGCCGATATCCGTTTCTATGTTAGACGTCCGTTTCTCTGATTCCGAGGCTGACGGAAAGAGCCTGATCCACCCTGCCCATATCCGCACCGCCGAGCGCGCCCATTTTTTCCTTAAGACGCTTTTTGTCGAGCGTGCGCACCTGTTCGAGCAGGACTATCGAATCCTTGGCAAGTCCGCAGCCGTCCGCATTGACTCTTATATGAGTGGGAAGGTTGGTCTTATACTTCTGGCTGGTTATCGCCGCGGCTATGACCGTCGGGCTGAAGCGATTGCCGACATCGTTCTGAACTATCAGCACGGGTCTTATCCCGCCCTGCTCGGAGCCGACGACGGGACTCAGATCAGCGTAGTATATATCTCCCCGTTTCACTGTCATTTTTAATCACTCTCCGTTTTTATTGTCCGGCAAGAGTATTTTTGCCTGACAAAAGCGCGATTAAACATTAACTTGTTATTCGGGGAGCAAAAATTTCAAGTCAGTCCATTATATGTCCTGTTTTTATTTGGGTGAGACATTGCGAAACTCCGCAGTCAGCAGGGCTTTCGGTATTTCGAGGCTCTGCGGCAAGCCGTTATCGCCGCGTCGCAGAGTGAAATCCACGCCCGAGACGGTGCCTTTCGTCTCCCACGCGTCGCCCATATGTACGGTATGTGTATTCGCCGTGTCGGACGAAGTTTTGAGCGTTTTTGTTATCAGCTCGCCCACCCCGCTCTGCGGCAGGGATGAGAGATCCGCAGAAAAAGTCAGATTGCCGTAGCTGAATGTGCAGGTCGAGCCGCTGAGCTTCACTTTCAGGCCGCGAACGGTTGCCGGGGAAGTGAACTCAAGCTGAGCTTCGGCGAGCGAAGTCTGATCGTACTTTGCCTCATACTCGCGCTCGCCGTTTATGATATACAAATCGGCTGTGAACGCAGTCGGGATATCCGGCGGCTGGTCTTTGCTGTTTTTCAAAGGTGCGTTTTTGCATCCGAGAAGAGACAAAACAAGCAGCAAGCTTAAGATAAACGGAAAAATTCGTTTCAAGCTATCACTCCAATTGCCCGTTACCTCTCCAGGGTTCGCAGCACGCGCGGCAGAGCGGCTATGCAGTCGGAGGCGAGCATCGATGAGAGCGACAGTTCGCGCGCCGCGGCATCTCCGGCGGCACCGTGGATATATGCGCCGAGCACCGCCGCATCAAACGGATACACGCCCTGAGCGAGGAGCGCCAAAATAATGCCCGAGAGCATATCTCCGCTGCCGCCCTTTGCCATGCCCTGATTGCCGGTGACGTTGATATACGCGTCACGCCTGCCCGCGCCGGTTATTACCGTGCTCGCGCCCTTGAGCAGGAGCACAACGCCGTATTCATCGGCGAAGCGGCGGGCGACATTCACCCGGTCGCGCTCGATATCGGCGATACTCATGCCGGTAAGGCGGGACATCTCGCCGGGGTGCGGAGTGAGGATAACGGGAGCTTTGATATTTTTCAGTATATCTATATTTGCGGCGAGCGCATTTATGCCGTCGGCATCTATAATCATGGGCTTTGTGCAGTTTTGCACGAGCGCCGAGATGAGTTCTTTCGTATGGAGATTGAGTCCGAGACCGCATCCGACGAGCACAGCCGAGGATTTTTCAGCCTGTTCGAGCAGCGCGGGTATCGCGCCGGACGAGAAAGTTCCCGCCTCGTTTGACGGCAGGGGCAGAAGCAATGATTCCGTGAGCTTCGGGGCTATTGCGTTATATGCGGCATCGGGAAATGCGGCAGTTACAAGACCCGCTCCGCATCTAAGCGCCGACGAGGCGGCAAGCACCGCCGCACCCTGCATATTGCGGCTGCCGCAGATACTCAGAGCGCGCCCGAATGTGCCTTTATTCGCCATAAGGTCACGGCGCGGGAATATCTTTTTCGCCTGGGCGGGAGTGAGCACGGCGAGGGTATCGTCCTCAATGCCGTCGATTATATCGTCATCGATGCCTATTGCGACGGTTATTATTTCGCCGCAGAGCACGCACGCGGGTTTTAATATGTGGACGGGCTTCATGCACGACACGGCTATTGTGATATCCGCTTTTATGCAGCTGCCCGGCACATCGCCGTTGTTGCTTTCGAGTCCGCTCGGGACATCGATTGAAACGACTTTTGCGGGCGAAGCGTTGACAGCCTCAAAGACCGCTCTCACCCGCTCGTCCTCTCTGTATTTATAGCCCGTGCCGAACACGGCATCGACTATCACGGCAGCAGATTCGATTGAATTTTTAGCGTTTTCCTCTCCCCAGAAGAACTCCGGGACGAGCCCTGTTTCGACAGCCTTTTCGCGCATGAGTATCGAGTCCTCGGCGGTAGGCTCGCCGAACGCCTCGGCAACGGCAACATTGAAGCCTGCGAGGGCGAGCTTGCGGGCGATAACAAAGCCGTCGCCGCCGTTCTTGCCCTTTCCGCAGAGCACGCACACAA
>ERZ773194.1475-NODE-1475-length-25188-cov-11.797796_pt1 | contig 25188 bp, 23 predicted proteins | sample MGYA00511240_ERZ773194 | MGnify/ENA primary metagenome ERZ773194 (study PRJEB29015, sample SAMEA2737774) | human gut metagenome | biome: human gut; feature: human-associated habitat; material: faeces | place: China | collected 2012 ... | reverse complement strand
GACGCGGTTTTCGTCGTCGCAGGTGACCAGCTGGTGAATGTTCTTAATGAGCAGGGTGGACACGGTAATTCCTCCTTATGGTGATAGATGGGTAGGAAAAAAGAGCAGGCCGCAAAGCGGCCTACTCTTTTCATTATCAGGTCAGCGTTCCTCGCGGAAGTAGGAGAGACCGAGGGACGCAGGGGGCTGATCCTCCCGCTTTTTACGCAGGGACACGATGATCAGCACGATCAGAGTGATGACGTAGGGCAGCATCTTGTACAGCTCCTTGACAGCCATCTGTGCACCGGTGGGCAGATAGATGTTCAGAATGTACAGGCCGCCGAACAGGATGGACGCCAGAATACTGACATTGGGACGCCAGATGGTGAAGATGACCAGCGCGATGGCCAGCCAGCCGCGGTCACCGAAGGCGTTGTTGGACCACACGCCGTTGGCGTAGTCCATGACGTAGTACAGTCCGCCCAGGCCCGCGATCATGGAGCCGATGCAGGTCGCCTTATACTTATAGCGGGTGATGTTGATACCCGCTGCATCGGCGGTAGCAGGGCTCTCGCCCACAGCCCGGAGCTGCAGGCCCACCCGGGTCTTTTTCAGCACATAGGAGGCCACCAGCGCAATGACGATGGCCGCATAAGCCAGGAAGCCATAGGAAAGGAACAGCTTGCCGAATACGCCGGTGGTCTCCGCAATGGGCAGGGTCTTGCGGAAATAGCCGGAGGTGGCAGACAGGGCGATGGAGGGGACCTCCGCGCCGGTGAGCTTGATGAGGGAGCCGCCGAAGAAATTGCCGAAGCCCACGCCGAAGGTGGTCATGGCCAGGCCCGTGACGTTCTGGTTGGCCCGGAGCGTCACCGTCAGGAAGCAATACAGCAGCCCCATGAGCAGGCTGCCTGCCAGGCAGCACAGCAGGGGGATCATAACAGCCAGAAAGCCGTTCATATGGCCGGACTGCTCATAGAAGAAGGCCCCGATGACGCCGCAAATACCGCCCACATACATAATGCCGGGAATGCCCAGATTCAGGTTGCCGGACTTCTCCGTCAGGGTCTCGCCGGTGGCGCCGTAGAGCAGCGGAATGCCCTGCACGACCGCTCTGGGGAAAAAGGAAACAAAATCAAACATTTACTTTTCCTCCTTCCGATTGTTTTTCAGGAAATTCAGCTTGTAGCTGATGAAGAATTCGCTGCCGATGATGAAGAACAGGATAATGCCTGTGAGGATATCGCCAAAGGAGTGGTTCAGGGAGTAGATGGTGGAAATCTCACTGGCACCCCGGTCCAGAAAGACCAGCAGGAAGCTGGTGAAGATCATGGAGAAGGGGTTAAACTTGGCAAGCCAGGCCACCATAACGGCGGTGAAGCCCCGGTTGTCGGCAATGGTGGTGGTAATGGTGTGGTCCGTGCCGCTGACCAGCAGAAGCCCCGCCAGACCGCAGACCGCACCGGAGAGCATCATGGTCCGCACAATGACCTTGCCCACCTTGATACCCACATAGCGGGCGGTGCGCTCGCTTTCGCCAACCACGGCGATCTCATAGCCCTGCTTGGAGCGGGTCAGATAGAAATACATGATAACGGTCAGCACCAGCGCCACCAGGATATTCAGCAGGTACTTGTAGCTGCCGATCTGGGGCAGCCAGCCCGCCATGGTGGACTGGTTGATAATGCCGATCTTACCGGCGCCTTTGGGCACCTCCCAGAGAATGACAAAGTAGGCAACCAGCTGGGTGGCTACATAGTTCATCATCAGAGTGAACAGTGTCTCATTGGTGTTCCACTTGGCCTTGCAGATAGCGGGAATGCCGCCCCAGATGGCGCCGGCCAGCATGGAGGCGAAGACCATGATGACGATCAGCAGCCAGTTGGGAATCTTGTCTCCCAGCAAAATCATGCAGGCTGCGGTGGCCAGGCCGCCAATGAGGATCTGGCCCTCGCCGCCCACGTTCCAGAAGCGCATCTTGAACGCCGGGGTCACCGCCAGGGACACCACCAGCAAAATGGCGATGTTCTGACCCAGAATCCACATTTTCCGTTTCGTACCGAAAGCTCCGGCAAACATGGTCTTGTACACACCGATGGGATTCTCCCCTGTAAGCGCCGTAGTCACAATGGCGCAAACCACCAGGGCAAGCAGAATCGCGCCGCCCCGGATGGCCCAGGCCCCGTACCAGGGCAGCCCATCCCGTTTGGAAATATGCAATACAGCGTGCTTATTCATTGTTCTTGCCTCCCAGCCGCGTCATCATCATGCCCACTTCCGGTTTCCGGGAAGCATCGGGCTTTTCTACGATCCCGCTGACCTTGCCGCCGCAGAGCACCAGGATGCGGTCGCACAGCTCCAGCAGCACATCCAGGTCCTCGCCCACGAAGACGACGGCTACACCGGACTGCTTCTGCTTGTTGATCAGATCGTAGATGGTATAGGAGGCGTTGATGTCCAGGCCCCGGACGGCATAGGCCGTCAGCAGCACCGTGGGGGCCGCGGCAATTTCCCGGCCAACCAGCACCTTCTGCACATTTCCGCCGGAGAGACGGCGCACGGGGGTGCTGACGCCGGGGGTATTGACCTCCAGCTCCTCTACTACCTTTTCCGCCAGACGCTTGGGGTCCTTCCGGTTGGTGAACCAGGAATGGCCCTTGCGGAAGGAACGCAGCATCATATTGTCCGTCAGGTCCATGGAGCCAACCAGGCCCATGCCCAGCCGGTCCTCAGGGACGAAGGACAGGCCCACGCCCAGGCTTGCAATGGCCGTGGGGTCCTTTCCAATGAGCTCCTCTTCCCTGCCGTCATCCTCCACATAGCGGATGGAGCCGGACTGGGTGGGCTGCAGGCCCGCAATGGCCTCCAAAAGCTCTTTCTGGCCGCAGCCGGAAATACCGGCAATGCCCAGGATCTCCCCGGAATTGGCGGTGAAGGACACATCGTCCAGCTTGAGGGTACCCTCCAGGTCCTTCACGGTCAGATGCTCTACCACAATGCGGGGCTTGGCATTCACGGGGGCGGGACGGTCAATGTTCAGCGTCACAGGACGGCCAACCATCATATTGGTCATCTCCTGGGCGTTGGTTTCCCTGGTGAGCATATCGCCCACGAACTGACCGTGGCGCAGGATGGCCACCCGGTCGGACAAGTCCTCCACCTCGTGCATCTTGTGGGTGATGATGACGATGGCCTTGCCGTCGTCGCGCATATTGCGCAGGACCTTGAAGAGCTTTTCCGTCTCCTGGGGGGTCAGCACAGCAGTGGGCTCGTCCAGAATCAGAATATCCGCCCCGCGATAGAGGACCTTCACGATCTCCACCGTCTGCTTCTGGGAAACGGACATATTGTAGATCTTCTGGTTGGGGTCCACGTCAAAGCCATAGGCATCGCAAATCTGCTTCACCTTGGCAGCGACCTTATTCATATCCAGCCGTCCGGGCTCCTTCAGGCCCAGGACGATATTCTCCGCAGCGGTGAGCACATCCACCAGCTTGAAGTGCTGATGAATCATGCCAATGCCATAGGAAAAGGCGTCCTTGGGGGACCGGATCAGCGCCTCCTTGCCATCGATGAAAATCCGGCCCTCATCGGGAAAATAGATGCCGGAGAGCATATTCATGAGCGTTGTCTTGCCGCTGCCGTTTTCCCCCAGCAGAGCCAGAATTTCGCCCTTGTAGATATCCAGCCACACCCGGTCATTGGCCAGCACAGGGCCAAACCGTTTGGTAATGTCCCGCATCTGCACAGCGGCTTTCTTTTCTTCCAAAAAGATCACTCCTTCTCTGAAATGCCTTCCCCTGGGGGAAGGTGGCCCGCCGCAGGCGGGTCGGATGAGGGGCGGGCCGAAGAACCGATAAGGAGAAATCTATGGCAATTCCGTTCCGGTAAACAGCTTGGAAGCGGCTTAGGCCGGTTCTATATCGGTTCTGCTTGCCGCCCCTCATCAGTCTCGGCGTTCCGCCGAGCCAGCTTCCCCCAGGGGAAGCCATTTTCATATTGAATGCTTCAAAGGGCAACGCGGCGAAAGCATCACTGCGCTGCCCTTTGCAGCATTTCCAGGAGCCCCGATTGGGGCCCCTGGATTTGATTATTAGTAAGCCTGGTCCAGCAGATTGATGCCGTCGATCTGCAGGGTGAAGTAAGGAGCGGAGCGCTTGGTGGATTCCTGGAAAGCGCCGTTCTCGATGACTTCGGTATCGGGGGTGTAGTCGGCATCGGTGTCCACATCAGCCATGAAGGACTCGACCTTCTCGCCGTTCACAGTGAAGGTGTTGATGTCGAAGACCTGCAGGGAGCCATCCTCCAGAGCAGCCTTGACCTCTTCCAGCTTCTCGGCAGTGCCAGAAGCGGCAACAGCGTCGTTCAGCTCGGTCAGGACAACAGAGCCGGTCTGCAGGGTGCCGGTCCAGTCAGCGGGGATCTCCTCACCGTTCATAACGGCCTTGATGGCCATCTCGTAGTAAGGAGTCCAGTCGATGCGGGAGGACACCAGGAAGGTGTTGGGGCAAGCGGCGATGGTGGAGCCATTGTAGGAGACGTTGGGCACACCGGCAGTCTCGCAAGCGGTGGGAGCACCCATGGAGTCAGCGTGCTGGGAGATCAGGACGCAGCCGTTCTGGATCAGCTTGTTGGCGCCTTCCTTCTCGGCGGTCTCATCGTACCAGGAGCCGGTGAAGGTCACGTCCATGGTGACGGAGGGGCAGACGGAGCGAGCGCCCAGGAAGAAGCTGGTGTAGCCGGAGACGACCTCGGCGTAGGTGTAAGCACCCACATAGCCCATCTTGGCCTCGTCAGCGGTGATCTTGCCTTCCTCGATCATCTGGTTCAGCTTCATACCGGCAGCAACACCGGCCATGTAACGGCCCTGATAGATGGCGGCGAAAGCGTTGTGGTGGTTGGCCAGGCCCTGGGTGTGGGCCTTGGTGCCGGTGGCGTGGCAGAACTGCACGTCAGGGAATTCCTGAGCAGCCTGGATGATGTAATCCTCGTGGCCGAAGGAGTCGGCGAAGATGATGTTGCAGCCGGCATCGGCCAGCTCAGCAGCGGCATTGTAGCACTCCTGGCCCTCGGGGATGTTGGTGCGGAACAGGTACTGATCCTCGGTCAGGCCCAGGTCAGCAATGGCCTGGCGGGCAGCATTCATGAAGTTCAGGTCGTAGGTGGAGTTCTCGTCATGCAGGAAGATGAAGCCAACCTTGATGTTGGAAGCAGCGGCAGGGGCTTCGTTCTCTGCGGCGGCAGTGGTCTCGGCAGCGGCATCGGTGGCAGCAGCGGTGGTGGAAGCGGTGCTTCCGTTGGAGCCGCAGGCAGCCAGGCCCAGAACCATCACAAGGACCAGAGCCAGAGAAAGAATCTTTTTCATTTTTTCTTTTTCCTCCTAGAAAAATGTATATGTTCATCGCAGAAGCGAGAAACAACGTGTTAATTGCGGAAGGTGATTGCGTCGTCGGTCATGGAATCCACGATGGCGAGGGACTCTACCCTTACGCCCTCGGCCCGGAGTGCGTCGCCGCCGCCCTGGAAGCCCTTCTCAATGGCGATGGCCGCACCCACCACGGTGCCCCCCGCCTGACGGACCAGCTCGGTCAGGCCAACCAAAGCCTTGCCGTTGGCCAGGAAATCGTCCACCAGCAGAACCCGGTCATTTTCACCCAGGTAGTCGCTGCTGACAACGATGGTGTAGTCCGTGCCGTGGGTATAGGAATGGACAACGGCCGTATAGACCTTGCCATCCACATTGCTGGACTTGTGCTTCTTGGCAAAGACCATAGGCACGCCCATTTCCAGGGCCACCGCCGCCGCAATGGCAATGCCGGAGGACTCAATGGTCAAAACCTTATTGACACCGGCATCGGCATAAAGCCTTGCAAATTCCTTGGCCATCTCGCCCAGGAAGGAGGTATCGATCTGCTGATTCAGGAAGGAACCCACCTTGAGGATACCGCCGGGCAGGACCTTGCCCTCTTCCAGGATTTTCTTTTCCATTGCCTTCATATGCAAAACGCTCCTTTTTTAAATTAAAAAAACCGCGGACAACTACAGTCCACGGTGCAAAAATGAGCAAACGCCTTCCAAAACCCGAATTCAGGGAACGGAACGCGCATTTTTCACCAATGGTCACAGCTTCCTGGCGCTGCGGTAGAAACTCTCGGGCCATACATCCGAAATTACATTAGCTTTTGTTCACTTGACAAGGTCATCCTACCCCAAAATTCATCGTTTGTCAACATTTGTCGAGGCCACTCCATGTTTTTTTCGGTTTTTCACAAAAAGCATACGCTTTTTTTACGTTTCATTGGAAATGGTGAAGGGGCGGCACAGCGCCGCCCCTCTCGATGGTTTACTTGAACGGAACCACGGTCAGGTCCTTGGGATAGTGATTCAGGACTTCGCAGCCGTCCTCGGTGATGAGCACCAGGTCCTCAATGCGAACGCCGATGCCCTCCTCCGGGATATAGATTCCCGGCTCCACGGAGAAGCACTGGCCCGGCCGGATCACGGCCTCATTGACGGCGGACACATCCCCCGCCTCATGGACCTCCAGGCCGATGGAATGGCCGGTCCTGTGGGTGAAATACTTTCCGAAGCCCTTTTCCGTAATGTAGTCCCGGGCAGCCTTGTCTACGTCGCACATCCGGGCCCCGGGTTTGGCCGCAGCAATGCCCCGGAGATTGGCTTCTTTCACGATTTCATAGATTTCCCGCTGCCGATCGGATACCTCGCCCAGGAAGACCGTCCGGGTCATATCGGAGCAGTAGTCATCCTTTCTGCCGCCGATATCCAGCACCACGCAGTCTCCCCGTTTGCCCCGGCTGCCGTCCGTCACATGATGGGGGTCCGCCGCATTGCCGGCAAAGGCGGTGATGGGCTCGAAGGAATAGCCGGAGCAGCCCGCATCCAGATAGTATTGCAGCAGGAGGTCCGCAAGCTCCGTTTCCGTGTGGTCTTCCGGCAGGGCATGGATGATCCGGTCCATGACCTGATCGTTCAGCCGGGAGGCTATGCGCATTTTCTCCTGCTCCTCCGGAGTCTTGATGGCCCGGACCCCATCCACAATGGAAGAGGAGTTGACGCATTTGCCGGTGTGCAGCTCCTGCAGCCGCAGCAGAAACCGGGCAGGCCAGTTTTTGTCCACGGCCACGGTCGCCCCGGGGATCAGTGCCCGGGCCACCAGGGCCACGCCATCCTCGGTGTCGTTGTAATAGGTAATGGGTACGCCCAGGTCCCGGGTCTGGTGGAACAGGTCGTTGATAAAGAACCGGTTCTGCCCGTCGGCACGCAGCACCAGAGCCAGCAGCCGCTCCCCAGGCTGGATGGAGGCACCGGTGAGGTAGAAGATTACGGCGGGGTCGGAGATGAGGAGCTGGGAAATCTTGTGTTCTTTCATCGTCAGAAGAACATTTTCTAAATTTTTCATACTGTTCACTCCTTACGTTGTTCCGAGAATCAGTGTGCAAGTCGTATAATGATCGCCCTTTGCGGAATCATTACACACATATAAAATGTTATATTTTCCCGTATCTCTTGACCAGATCACATAGCAAATCCCAGCTTGTAATTTGGCAGTAGTACCATTTGAAAACTCTAAAGTATCCATTGCTACATACTCCGTTGAATCCGAGATTCCCTCACGCATCTCGCCTGTCGTCAAATACTCCGCCTGTAGATCGGCGTAATATGCCCGCACATTCGCCCAGTCCGCCGCAACCTTTGCCTTATGCAGATTATTCGAAAGCACCGGAATGGCGATGGCCACCAGCACGGCGATGATTGCCACAACGATCAGCATTTCCATCAGGGTAAAGCCCTTTTTGTTTTTCTTCACATTCATATTTTTGTTCCTCCGGGAGGAATCATAGCACTTTTTTCCACTTTCGGCAAGAGGTTTTTCCGATTGCAGCCGGCGCTGCCTACTGCACATAAAGGAAATACAGGTACCCAGTCCGCAAAGGATTTCCGGGCAGCCAAAAGCCCCGGCAAGCATTTTCCGCTTGCCGGGGCCTCGCCCTGTAAATTCAGCTTAGAAGCAGGTCCAGCCGCCGTCACAGACGATGGTGGTGCCGTTGACAAAGTGGGATTCGTCACTGGCCAGGAACAGTGCCGCTCCGGCGATGTCCTCGGGCAGTCCCATTTCCGGGGAGTGGGCCAGCAGAGAACCGGTGCGCTCAAAGCCAAATTTGTTTGCCTTGGGCATGACCAAGGGAATGTCCGTCAGGATTCCGCCCGGGGCAATTGCGTTGCAGCGAATTCCCTTGTCAATGTACATAAATGCGGTATTCTTTGTTGCGGAGGCAATGGCCGCCTTGGATGCGCAATAGGCCACGCCTGCTGTCTGATGGGCCGCGCCCACAGAGGTGATGTTGATGATATTGCCTCCGTCCTCGCCCTGCGTCAGGAATACCTGAACCGCCTTGCGCATGGCATACAGGGGCCCATAGGTATTGACGCGGAACAGCCGCTCGATCATTTCATCGGACACGTCACCCACAGCGGTATTGTCATCCATGATGCCCGCATTGTTGACCAGCACATCCAGCCGCCCAAAGGCTTTCACGGCAGCATCGATCATTCCGTCGCAGGCGGCGGGGTCCGATACATCGCCGACATATGGAATAACCTTACCGGGTTCCTCCTTCAGTGCCTCCGCCAGTGCGTCCAGCCGTTCTTTTCTGCGGGCAACGGCAATAACATTGGCCCCCTCCTGCGCAAACAGCGTGACAATGGCCTGCCCCATGCCTGCAGAAGCGCCGGTGACCACAATGGATTTTCCCTCAAGCTTCATCTTGTTTTCCTCGCTTTGTTATACCAGCTTAATTCAGCCAGTTCTTTTCGGTAATCACGCAGTCATGCCCGTGAATTTTGATCCTGTCGCCAACCTTCAGTGCACCCTTCTTTGCCAGGATGTAGCCGTTGTTGACTTCCTTCACGTAGGAATAGACCAGCTTGGAGACGCGGCCCACTTCCTCTTCCTCAGAGTCGATGAACACCGCCTCACCGGGGCCGCCATACTGCTTGGAGCGGATATAGTAGTCGTCGTCCAGCACCTCAAAGCCCACCATTTCCCGGGCAGGGCCATTTTCCTTCACTTTCAGAAGGGCTTCCTTGCCGATAAAGTCCTTGTCCCACTTGATGTTCTTATCCAGACCAACCTCAATGGGATTGGTGTGGGCCAGGTCGCGCATATAGAAGATACCGGCCTCCGTGGGAAGCGTCCATGCCATGATCTGGAATTCGGTGACCCGCTTGCCGCCATTGCGCACGACCTCTGCATCCACCAGGGTCTCAATGGCCTCCAGATCATCCGGGGACATATAGATCTCATAGCCCCACTTTTCGCCGGTGTAGCCGCCACGGTTGATCTTGACCGGAATGCCGTTGATCACATTATCCCGAATCTCAAAGAACTTCTGATCCTCTACGGAATTGTCACACAGCGCCTCTATCACCGCCTTGGACTTGGGGCCCTGGACAGCCAGCATCTGCCAGTCCTCGGTGATCTCACTCCACTCCACATCGAAGTCGCCCTGGTGGAAGTACCACCAGTCATCGGCCTTGGTGGCGTAGAGCGTGGAAACCCAATAGGTATCCTCGGAAACACGCATAATGACCACATCGTCAATGATCTCGCCCTGCTCATTCAGCATGGTGGTGTAGCGGTCCCGGCCAACGGCAAGGGACGCAATATTCCCGGTATACAGATAATCCAGGAAAGGCACCACATCGGGCCCGGTGACTTCAATCAGCTGGTGCGTCCAGAAATACCAGCCCACATTGTTTCGCACAGCCATGTGTTCACTGCGCTTCATATCATCATACTTGAAGATATTCTTATTCATGATGCTGCCTCCCCATTACGCGAATTTGTCGATTTTCTTGGCAATCTTAATGCGGAGCTTCTTTGCGGGGGAATCCTCCTCCCAGCAGGACCACTGCGCGTTGATCAGCGTCTTGGCCATGCCGTACCACATTGCCAGGTGTGCCTCGGGCACGTCCTTGGTGCCGGTGATTTCCAGGCCGCTGCGGTCGATGACCAGGATGCACTCCTTCTCATTAAAGGCTTCCACCTCATAAGCGCACACCAGGGATTGCAGCTGCACCTCAATCAGGCCCGCCAGCAGGCGGCCATCCTCTCCAATGGAGTTGGGAACGCCCATCCAGTCCCGCAGCGCCTTAATGGCATACCGCTCGCCGAACATGGCCTTTCCCGCAGCCTCCAGCACGCACCGCAGAATGTGGTCCGCCTGCTCCCGGGTCACAATGCCGCGCTTGACGGTTTCCGCAATGGCAGGCAGAACGTACAGCGAAGCCGCCGTGGACAGGTTCATCATCTGATTGGAGGAATCCGTTTCGTTGTTGGTTCCGTTTACAAAGTGGTAGTTGCACTCCTCCCGGAACATCATGGAATCCTCTACGGTGTCCGCTTCCTCCGTGTATTTCTTATAGTCATCGGTGACGGCTGGGCCGAAGCTTTCCCACAGCTCATGCTCCGGCGCAGGATACTTCTCCCGGTTCTCTGCAATGATCCGGCAGTGCCGATCGCCGCAGCCCTTGGCCTCCACCATCATATAGTCCAGCGTGGGACCATTGGGGCGGCGCTCTGCGGCCGCCTTTGCCTGCCCCTGCAGGGACATGGTGGTGGTGCGGCACAGCTCGGAGCCGACGATATCCCAGTCGCACACATCCAGCTCTTTTTCGCAGCGGTAGGTGCCGAAATCCTGGCAGCGGCCGCACATCAGCAGAGCATCGTCACCCTTATCACCGATCAAAGCGCCGGGGTACTCGCCGCACATGAACGGATGAATGCCAAAGCCATCGTCGTTGCCGTAATACTTGCCGGTCATATACTGCCGCTGGAAGCCGTCCTCACACATCAGCTGTGCCCGCTCCCGGTAATCGGGGATCATGATCCGCAGAGCCTGCTGAGTTGCCGCAGAAAGGACGGATTCAAAGCGGCTGATGTAATGCATCGCCTCATAATAGCTGATGAGCTTGTTCCAGGGTGTCTGGACGGCCACATACTGCTTGATATTGGCCCCTACGCCGGAGTCCTGGGGAATTCTGGCATCAATTTTCTTACTCATTTGGAAGCTCCTTTCTCAATCCTCGGGGGGATACTGCTCAATGGCAGGCTGGAAGCGGAAGATATTGTGGCTGGCGCCGGAGTCCGCAACCACGCACTCGCCGGTAATGCCGTCGCCCATGGGCGTGGCCAGGGCGTAAGCAATGATTGCCACCTCATCCACAGGCTGCTGGCCATCGGTCTGCCAGACCATGAGTTCATCGTAGAACTCGTCCTGCTTTTCTTCCGGCAGCAGCTCAGAGGCCAGATTTCCGGCAGCGCCGGGGGTAACCATGCCGCCGGGCGCCACAGCATTGACCATAATGCCGTAGCGCTTCAGCTCCTTGGCCGCCTGGGTAGCCAACGCCACAACCGCGCCCTTGCTGGCAGCGTAATGGGAATAACCGCCGAACACAGGATAGGGCATCCAGGGGCTATTGGAGGCGATGAATACCATCTTACCGGGGATCTTATGATCGATCATGTACCGGCTGACATACTTCACAAGGAAAAATGCGCCGTTAACATTGGTATCCATCACCCGCTCCAGGTCCTCTCTGGGCAGGTCGCACAGGTGGGCATAGTTCCAGGTTGCGGCAGAATTGATGAGGATATCCACCGTACCGAAGGAATCCACGGTGAAATCCACCAGCTTGGCCACCTGCTCCTCTTCCCGGACATCGCAGAAGCAGAACTTCACAGAATCTCCGAAGCCATACTTTTGCAGAAGGTCCATTGCGGCCTCTTCCTCAACAGTGGAATTGGAAGCAATCACTACCTTTGCCCCGCCCTGGAGCAGCCGATAGGCAATATCGAAGCCCAGTCCGGAGCTGCCGCCGGGTACCAGCGCAACCTTTCCCTTTACGGAGAACATCTCCTCCAGAGGCCTTGCCACCTGAATGTAGCCCTCCAGCATTGCTTTGTCATTTGGTTGAAATGCCATTTCTAAAATCCCTCTTTCCCTGCCGCCCGTCAATTTAACCGGCGATCAGTTTTCAGTGTGCTTTCCTGGGTCTGAACGCTAGCCTTATTGTAATGCAGAAGGCGGATTGTGAATATACACAATTTTTATGGAAATCAACGCCGCTTCCACCGCGTTTTGACGGTCCATCCTATTGACAGCTCCCATGAGAGTGTCTATAATAAATGCAAACCGGAAAGGACGGACAGCCCCATGAAGCTCAATGCAGATATTGTCTATGAAGGATTAAAAAAGAAATATCCCGTTACTATGTCGGGCCCAAAATCCACGCAGCTGACGATTTCCAGGCCGGAGCTGTATCTGGACAATGAGGTTGCCTTCTACGCGGACCACCTGTATCTGGCAACCGTCGACCACCTTCCCGTGCACCCGCAGCTTCAAAAAAATGCGGTCATCGTGGTGATCGGAGAAGGAGCCAAGCTGTTTCACTATCGGGAGCAGTGCTGCTTAATCGTCATTGAGAAGGATGCCGACTTTTTCGAGGTGAATCGCTGCATCTGCCAGCTCTTTGACCGGTACTACGCCTGGGAGCAGAAGCTATTTGACATTTTTCTGGACACGGCGGATTTGCAGCAGATCGTCGCGTGCAGCGAGCCGCTGTTCGACTGCTCCATCTGCGTTTTGGATGCCTCCTTTCACTACATCACAAAGGCGGACAGCCGATTGGAGCCGGAGCAAATTGGTGCATATCTGACGGAATTTGACCTTAGGACAGAACGAAAAGGCGCATTTCTTCTGGAATTGAAGGGCGGAGATTACCTCTGCGTGAATTTATTCAACGCCAACGGTGCCTATATCGGCTGTGTCTATTTCAGCGGAAAAAGCAACTTTGCCGAGGCTGACCTTACGCTTGCGGAATTTCTGGCCCGCCTGATTGAAAAATCCATAGAGCGGGATCCATCCATTCTCATCAGCGAGCAATCCGTTTTGAAAACAGCCTTTGCCAATCTTGTAAACGGCTATCCGCTGACGGCAAATCAGAAATGGGCGCTGAATGTCATGCAGGAAGGACAGCATTTTGTCTGCATCACCCAATACTGCGCCAACCGCGCTTCCAGGCTGCCCAGGAACTATATCTGCGGCGCCTTTGAGCGGGAATTTCCGGAATCTTATGCCTTTCCGAAGAAAAATACCATTGTGTGCTTTCTGAATGTTGTTCCGCTGACAGACAAGCGTGGAGATTACTATGCCGCGCTCAACAGCCGCATGAGCAAATTTCTGCGGGAAACCAACGGTGTCGCCGGAGTCAGCAATGGCTTTTCTGACCCATACGGGGCCTGCATTGCCTATATGCAGGCAGAGGCTGCCGTAGAGAGCGGAAAAATCACCAATCCGGGCACCAGGCTGTTTTATTTTCGATCCTACGCGCTGATCAATATGGTCATCAATTCCATGGGAAACCTGCCTGCCCAGGCCTATTTCACAGAGCGGCTGCAAGCCCTGATTCGGCATGACAAGGTAGGCCCCATCTCCTATCTGGACACACTGCGGACCTTTCTGCGCACGAGTATGTCTTATTCTCAGACGGCAGAAGAGCTTTTTGTTCACCGCAGCACCGTTGTGGACCGGATCAGCCGCATTGAACGGGAGCTGGACATCAGTCTGAAAGACCCGGATACCCGTCTTCAGCTGGAAATCATCCTGAAAGCCATGGAAATAGAGGATATGGTTCATGCCTCCAAAGAAACGACCGCCGCGGAATGATCCGCGGCGGCCTTTGGGTTATGATGTATTAGAAGTTTTAGCGGGAGCACTTCTTCAGATCTTCATCGATCTGATCGGCAAGCTTTGCAACCTCAGCCGATTCGGGGTAGGACAGCAGCTTCCGATAGGTCAGCGCCCCAACCATCTTCATGCGGGGATCCGTGCTGGAGCCGGGGGCGTACTTCTCCATAACCTGCTTGCCCTCAGGGCTGCGCATAATATCGCGAATTTTAGAATCCAGAGACAGTGCCATAATTGTATCCTCCTTAAAAATGAAAAGTCACTCGATAAATTGCGGTGTCATCTCTTCCTGAGAATTGACCCATTCGTAGTCTAGCATCTTTTCTCTTTTTATAAAATCCACAAAATATAGATTGATACACGCAAAAAACACGACACAATGACGGTCCCCTCTCCCGGCACAATAAACGGGGACGGTACAAAACCGTCCCCGCGAAAATATGAAATTTGCCTTACAGCTTTGCCTTCACGGCGCTGATCATGGCTACGCACTCCTTGGCGATTTCCTTGTCGCCCTCCTGGAGGCCCAGCAGGGGTTCCCGGACGCCGCCGATGTCGGGGCCGCCGGTCTGACGGAGGATTTCCTTGATCATGGCATACATATTGCCCTTGCCGGAGCACATCTTGTAGATGATCTGGCAGGCATCCTGCTGCAGCTCACGGGCCTTGTCCAGATCCTTGCCGGACTTTGCCAGTTCGAAAATCTTCAGGTAGACCTCAGGCATCGCGCCGTAGGTGCCGCCGATGGCGCCGGTAGCGCCGGAGACCAGGCCGCCCAGCAGCTGCTCATCGGGGCCGTTGAAGACCACCTTGGCACCGCAGTGGATCCATTTCTCAATGTCTTCCACAGGCATGGAGGAGTTCTTCACGCCGATGCAGCGGGGGTTCTCCAGCATGGTAGCAAGCAAAGAGGGATTCAGAGCAACACCTGCCAGCTGGGGGATGTTGTAGATGATGAAGTCGGTGTTGGGGGCAGCGGAGGAGATGTCATTCCAGTACTTGGCAATGGCGGCATCCGGCAGGTGGAAGTAAATGGGAGGAATGGAAGCGATGGCATCCACGCCCAGGCTCTCTGCATGGGCAGCCAGCTCCATGGACTCCCGGGTACCGTTGCAGGCCACGTGGGCAATGATGGTCAGCTTGCCCTTGGCAACTTTCATGACGTTCTCCAGCAGCAGCTTCCGCTCGGGAACGGTCTGGTAAATGCACTCGCCGGAGGAACCGCCCACGTACAGGCCCTTGACACCCTTATCGATGTAATACTGGGTCAGCTCGCGAACAGCCTTGGGGGAAATATCACCCTTTTCATCGTAGCAAGCGTAGAACGCAGGAATAATACCGGCGTATTTGGACAGATCTTTCATTATTCATACTCCTTTTCTTTTGCGAGGGGCCGTTCAATTACACTGTCATTGCGAACCAGTGACCGATGTCACTACTCCGCGCTAAGAGCCGGCTTCGCCGGTTGCGCTATGTACGTGACTGCGGTCACAGCGGTGTGGCAATCCCCCGGTTAGAGGCAAAAGCTCGGATTTCTCAGAATGTCTGAAAATCTGGAGGATTCCCACGCCAGTGTACGCACTGGCTCGGAATGACACGTCTTTTTTGACAGCCCCGATGGTTAACGATTGAAATTAGCCCTTCACAGCGCCCATGGTAATGCCCTTGGTGAAGTACTTCTGGAACACCAGGAACACAATGATGATGGGCACGGAGGCCAGGGCAGCACCGGCCATCAGCAGGCCATAGTCCGTGGAGCTTTCGCCCTGCATGGTTGCAATACCAAGGGAGATGGTCAGGTTCTTGTTGGATGTCAGCATGATCAGCTGCATGAAATAGTCATTCCAGGAGTTGATAAAGGTGAAGATGGCGCAGGCGCCAACGCCGGGCTTGATCATGGGGAACATGACATCCGTGAAGGTTCTCCACTCGGAAGCGCCGTCAATGCGGCAGGCCTCGGTCATTTCCGTGGGAATGCCTTCTGCGAACTGCTTCAGTAGGAACACGCCGAAGGGCCAGCCCACGATGGGGAAGATAACTGCCCAGATGGTATCGTACAGACCCAGGCTGGACATTTCCCGCAGCAGAGGGATCAGGATAACCTGCTTGGGCAGGGCCATGGCGCAGACCACCAGAGAGAAGACCACGCCGCGGCCGATGAAGCGCTTCTTGGCCAGAGCATAACCGGCCATGGCGGCGGTCAGGCAGGTGATCAGCATGGAGGCAACAGACATGAACACGGTGTTGATCAGCCAGCGGATGGCGGCAGGCACCGTGGGGCCGGTGATGATATACTTGCCGAAGGTCAGGTCAAACAGGGGCGCAGAGCGCTTGCTGAACAGGCGCTGGAAGTTGCCCAGGTCCCACTCGGTGGGAATCCACACAGGGGTGGTGGAGTTGATCTCCCGGCCAGTCTTGAATGCACCGGTGATGATCCAGTACAGAGGGAAGGCAAACAGGAAGGCAAGAATGCCAACGCAGATGAAGGAAATCACGCGATAAACCTTTTGCCGGGCGGCGTTCTTCTGAATTTGATCTTTCATAGCTTCGCTCCCCCTTACTTTTCTTCGCCCAGCTTGAACTGGACGGCGGACAGGATGGCGATGATGATGGCCAGAATGACACCCATGGCATTGCCATAGCCGTACTTATACAGCTTGAAGGCGTTGTAATAGATGTAGTACATGATGGTCATGGTGGAGTTGCTGGGTCCGCCCAGGGTCAGCAGCTGGATCAGTGCGAAGCACTGGAAGGAGTTGATGGTGGTAATGACCAGGATGTAAAGGGTGGTGGGCATCATCTGGGGCCACTTGATCTTCCAGAAGGCCTGCATCTGGGTTGCGCCGTCAACCTCGGCAGCCTCCACCAGAGACTTGTCCACGTTGTCCAGTGCGGAGACGTACAGGACGATGGGCTGGCCCACAGAGGTGGTCAGCAGGATCAGGATGATGCAGCCCAGGGCATACCGGGAGTCGCCCAGCCAGTTGATGTTCTTATCCAGCAGGCCAAGGTTGGTGCCCAGGTAGTTGAAGATACCGTAGTAATTGTTGTACATCCACTTCCACACCATGGTGACGGCCACGGAGCCGGTGACCACAGGCAGATAGAAGATGCAGCGGAATGCTGAGGTGGCTGTCACATGCATCTTGCTGATGACGGAGGCAACCCACAGGGAGAATGCGCAGGTGACGGGCACGGAAACCAGGACGATGACCAGGGTGTTCCGCAGTGCGATCCAGAAAACCTTATCCTGGAACAGGGTCTTGTAGTTGCCAAAGCCCACGAAAATGTCCGCGCGGCCCATGGTTGCGTCGAAGAAGCTGGTATAGACGCACATAAACATGGGGTACAGGACAAACATGGCAAAGAAAATCAGGAACGGAAGCATGAACGCATAGCCGGTCATGGTTTCGTGCATAACAAGCTTCCGGGACTTGGTGTTCAAAGCAATTCTCTTGTTCGCCACGGAGAATCCTCCTCTCAAAATTTGTAAGAGGTAATCGTGAGGCGTGAATCGGGCTTCACGATCCACGATTACCTCTTACGCACATAGCCGATGATAAGCGCCCCTTCCCCCTTGAAGGGAAGGGGCGCGCAAGAGTCTAACCGATTTCGGAATTACTGGCCGTTGGCCTGGTTCACGTACTGCTCAACAGCGGCGGTGATTGCCTCGGTGGAGCCGTCGGAAGCGCCAACCTGCTGCAGCATATTCCACCAGCAGGTACGAGCCTCAGCCCAGCCGGTGGTGACCTGGTAGTAGTCGCCCAGCAGAGGCATCAGGACATTGTAGGAAGCCATGACTTCGTTGTCAGCCCAGATGGTGGACAGGTCAGCACCCTCAGCGGTGTCGCGGACTGCGAAGTAGTTCGCAGCCTTGACAGCATCGGCGGTAGCCTCGGAGTCGCACATATACTTGATGAAGGTCTTAGCAGCCTCGATCTTGCCGGCATCGCCGTTGTCGAAGACACCGAAGCCCCAGATACCGCCCTGCAGCTTAGGCTCGCCGTCAGCAGGGAAGGCCATGAACATGATGTCGTCGCCGGAAGCTGTCTTCTCAGCACCGGTGTTGGCAGAGTTGGGGTTCAGCTGCTGAGCGATGTTCCAGCAGAAAGCAACGTTCAGAGTGCCGTTGTAGAACAGAGCAATCTCGTCGCCGCCAGCGATACCGGCGTCGAACTCGATGGCCTTGCAGTCGTACAGAGCCTTCAGAGCAGTGATGTTCTCCTCAGCGCCCCAGGTGTACTCGGTGTGCTCAGCGTTGGTGAAGGTGCCGCCGTACAGGTTGTTCACCAGTGCGCGGGTGCCCTGGTCACCGCCCTGGCCGACGCAGTAAACAGCGCCAACCTGCTTGCCGGTGTACTCGTAAACAGCGTCCATAGCCTTGAAGAAATCCTCGGTGGACTTCCAGGTGTGGGTGTCCTCGTTGATGTACTGCATAGCGTCGGCAGCCTCGAAGACGGTCTTGTTGATGGCCATGCAGTGAGCGGTCATGACCAGGGGATACTCATAAGCGGTGTTGTCGTCGGCGAAGCAGGCGGCCAGAGCAGCAGCGTTGATCTCCTGCTTATCGGTGTCGTCGAACAGGTCAGCGATGTTGACCAGCTTGCCCTTGGCGCCCCAGTTGGCGACCAGACGCTCAGGTCCTTCCATGATCAGGTCGGGAGCGGCGTTGCCCTCGATGGCGGTGTTGACCTTGTCGTCGCCGTCGGCGTAGGTCAGGTACTCAACGGTGACCTTGATGCCGGTAGCGGCCTCGAAGTCAGCCATCAGAGCATCAACAGTCTCCTGGTTGCCCCAACCACCGATGGGGTAGGTCCACAGGGTAATCTCGGAAGCAGCAGTGGGAGCAGCTTCGGTAGCGGCCTCAGTTGCACCCTCGGTAGCGGCAGCAGTAGTAGCTGCAGTAGTCTCTGCGGGCTTCTCGGACACGGAGCAGGCGCACAGGCCCACGACCATGACCACTGCCAGCAGAACAGCAAACAGTTTCTTCATAATGTCCTCCTCGAATTTTTCGTTTTGTTCAAAGCGATGGAATCCAACGCCCTCAACTGCCCTTATTTTAGCTACCCGCACCAAGAAAGTCAATTGCCCATGAATGAAATTTTCTTTCAAAGCAAGCTTTTTTCGAAAATTCTTGCAATACGCACAATTAACGTTTTATTTCTCTTGCATTTGCTTGCTCGCTTTTGTCTATTTTGACTGCATCTATAAGCAAATTCATATGTTTTCTGAAAGTTTTTGCCTTTGTGCTCATTTTCATATAAGTTTATCGCTCATTTATGTACATGAAAATGAAAATTTCTTCACAGTTGCCTTCTGAAAACAGTCACAGAGAAACGCGCCCAATCGAAATCAGGCGCGTCCGGCGTATTTCTATTATGTATGCTTGCTTTTCAGCGCCTCCGCAATGCGGCGGCGGTACTCCAGGGCCCGGTCCATGTCCATTCGGGAAAACTCCGAGAACAGCACATCCAGCAGGTACATCTGAGCGATCCGGGCGGCGATGGAACCGGACTGCATGGGGCTCTCGTTGGCCCCGCACTGCAGCACGAAGTCTGCCAGCTGGGCTCCCGGAGAATTGGGGAACCGGGTCACAAGCACCACCTTCGCCCCCCGCTCCCGGGCAATGGCCGTGATCTCCAGCACATCCCGGGTGGAGCCGGAATAGGAGAAGAAGAACAGCACGTCCGTGCTTTCCATGGTAGAGGCGGAAATTGCCTGCAAATGGGAGTCCTCCACCGGCCAGAATTTGTTGCTGACCGTGGAAAACAGGTGGGCTGCCTCCCGGGCAATCAGCATGGAGCCGCCTTGGCCCATGCACATGATCTGCCGTGCCTTATGGAACAGTCCGGCAACCTGGGCCACCACAGAAAGGTCCAGCACCTCCATGGTCTGCATCATAGCCTCCACATCTGCCCGGTAGAGCTTTTGGGACATGGTTTTCAGGTCGTCGCTCTGCTCCACCTGACCGCTGAGGGGCGTATCTCCCAGCCGGGCCTGGGCCATGGCGTTGGCCACCGCCAGCTTCAGCAGCGGAAAGCTCTTATAGCCCATATGCCGGGAGAAGCGGGAAATGGTTGCCTCGGCCACGCCGCTCTGCTGGGCCAGCTCGGAAATGGACTGCCGGACCACCCGCTCCTGATTGGCCAGGATATAATCCGCCAGCCGCTTCTCCGCAGGGGTCAGGGAATAATAGTCGCTGCCGATGCGCAGAATCACACTTTGCTGTCTGTCTTCCATGGTGTTTTCTCCTTAAAAAGGCCGGGACCGAAGTCCGGTCCCGGCCCACGATGTACTATTCTGTTATCTTGCCAGCAGCTCGCCCAGCATCAGATCGGTCATGATCAGCATTCTGGGCAGATGGAAGGGGCCCTTGAAGGTGGAACCCTTGGTGCTGGGCTCGGTGGGCTTGCCGTCCCGGCGCAGGTAGCCGTACCACTCGCCGCCCTCGCTGTCGGAGAAGTGCTTCTTGCAGTAGTCCATGGTCCGGAAATACCAGTCCAGATACTCCTCCTTGCCGATGTCGCGGTAGAGCATCAGAGAGGAAATGAGGATCTCGTCATGAGGCCACCACAGCTTCATGTCGTGCTCGTAAGCCTCGGGAGGATTGCCCAGGCAGTCCACAAAGTACAGCAGGCCCTCGTACTCCTCGTCCCAGCCGGCCTTGATGGCCCAGTTGAAGATCTCTTCGGCCTTGCCAACCAGCTCCTTGTTGCCGGTACGCTTGGCGTGCTCCAGCAGGAACCACACGCCCTCGATGTCGTGGCCGGGGTTCACAATGCGGCCGTCGGTGTAGTCCAGGTTGGCCTCGCCGTTGGGGCCCACGTTCTCCAGCACGCAGTGCAGCTCGGGATGGACATGGTACTTGAAGATATCGTCCACGCAGCCCTGGGCGCGCTCCTCGTACAGTGCCTTATTCTCGGGGTCAACCCGCAGCATGACGGAGGTCACGTTCAGATAGATCATGGGCAGGCCAAACGCGCGGCCGCTGCGGGTCTCGGGAATGGTCTTGGGGCCCAGGCCGGTGGGGTCCTTGGCGCCGTGCCACAGGTCCCAATAAATATTGTAGGCCTTCTTGGCCCGCTCCAGGCATTCCTTGTCGCCGGTAACGCCGTAGTACTCGGCGTTGGCAATGGCATAGAAGGCCTCAGAGTAGTAATAGCGGCGCTGACGCAGGGGCTTGCCGTCAGCGGTGACGGTGAAGTACATTCTGCCGTCGGCCTCGGGGTTGATGCAGTATTTCTCCATGAAGTCCAGGCAGCTCTTGGAAGCCTCCAGCCACTCCTTCTTCACGCCGTACACATGGCACAGGTATGCAAAGATCCAGCCGCAGCGGCCCTGCATCCATACGCTCTTATCAGTGGAGTAGATCCGGCCATAGCGGTCCAGGCAGGTGTACACGCCGCCGTGCTCTTTGTCCATGCCGTTTCTCAGCCAGAAGTCCGCACAGACTGCCAGCTCCTTCTCCGTCCAGGCCTTGGCCTGCTGCAATTTTACCTTATCCATTTCAAAACCCTCCTGTGGTTTTCTAAGGGCTGCCCGCAGCCGCTTTTGGCTGGCTCTGCTCGTGGAAATCCGCCAAAAGCCCACCGCCCGGGTTGTCCCAAAATGTTACATTTCCATAGTACCATTCTGCTTTCCTTTTTTCAAGAGCTTTTTTTCATTTTTCCTTCTTTTCGGTACATATTTTCTTTCCGATGCGGGCACCCTGTAGACGGAGAAAAAAAGTCGCGGAAAAAGGAAAATAATGCTTGACATTTTTCGTTTCGGTGCTATAATACCCATGTTGCTTGTGACGCGGTAAGCGAAGCGGCCACATAGAGGATTTGTGTAACGGTAGCACACCGGACTCTGACTCCGTTTGCGGGGGTTCGAATCCCTCATCCTCTGCCAGGTCCACTGTAGTCGTAAGATTACAGTGGACTTTTTTTGCATCAAGGGCGCTCCGCTTTCATCGGAGCGCCCTTGATGCTTCATTTGATTGCCGCGCTGTTGTTCAGCAGCAGCGTGCTGTAGAGAAACAGCACGTCCTGGCCGTGGAAGTCCAGGAACCTGCCCAGATAGTCGCTTCGGATGTACCGAAGGTCTACCAGCGTCACCTTGGCGTAGTCGTTTGCCAGCAGCGGAACCATGCTGCTTCCGAAGGAATCCCGGAATACAATCAGCTCCCGGCCGGTGGCCGCGTTGGGGTTTTCGATGGTCAGCAGGCTCCGGGCACCGGAAAGATACACGTCGTACAGGTCTTTGCTGTCCAGCTTGGTCATGTCGTAGACGGCGGTGGTTTCTCCCGTTTCGTAGTCGTACACCCGGCAGTCGTCCAGCAGGTCGCTTTTCAGCAGGTACATGGTATCCGGCTGCATGGGCAGCGCTGCCTGACCGTAGTACACGCCGTAGAAGGGCTTGTCCACCGGGGTGACGGTGTAATCCTCCTGCCGGGGAGAGGACACCCCCAGCGCCTGACACAGCGCCTGTGCCGCCGGGAGCAGCCGCTCCTGCCGCCAATGGGTATCGGTGCGGTAATAGTCCTGAATGGACAGGCTGTCTGTCAGGCGGATGGGAGACGCCCAGGGCATTCCGCCCTCCACCATGGTAAAGAGCCGGTCATAGTCCAGGGACAGCTGCCCGGCGGACTGCGCCAGATAGTAGCCCTTGTCCGGGACGATGGCAAGGTAAATTTTGGAATCGGTAGAAGAAAGGTAAGTTTCGTATACGCTGCTGAACAGCTCCAGCGCGTGGCTGACCGAGGCTTCGCTCAGGGGATATTCCTGTGCCGCGGCATGGCCTTGGGAAACATAAATGCCGCTTTTGTCGCTTTGCCGCAGAACGAAGCGGTGAAACAGAGACTTGGCCTCGCGGAAAGTATCCCGCAGGGGGAACTGATCCAGACTGGCGTCCTCAAAATCCGTCATGAAGCTGCCGTCCAGCAGTTTTTTTCCCTGAATGGCGGGCTTCTGCGCCAGCTGGCGGCGCTCCGCGACGGAAATGTCCCGATTGGGCGCCAGCCACGCCCACACAGCCAGCACCGCCCAGACGGCCGCCACGGTGATCGCGCAAATTCGATTTTTCATACTGCAGCCCCCTTAAAACCGGAAATACAGGAACGGGCTGAAGGAGCCGTCCACCAGATAGGCCGTGCAGACGATCAGCAGCGCCAGCATTGCCGCGGCTTCCAGCACGACGCCCGTCTTCGTTCCGTCAATGTGCCGCGCCGCGTTTTTCACCACCGGCGTGGAGCCGAGAATGCCCAGAACGAACAGGACGGCGTAGCTTTTGAGATAATACAGCGTTTCGGCGGAGATCAGGCTCAGACTGCCGAAGCCGAACAGTCCGGCAAAGTCCTGCCCCGCCTGGGCAAGACTGTCCGCGTTGAACAGCACAAAGCTGAGAACCACCGCCAGCAGCACATACCCATGGCGCAGGACGCCCGGCAGCCTTTGCAGGGCGGGAATCCACTTTTCCGCCAGCAGCAGCCCGGCAAACAGCAGCCCCCACAGCACGAAATTCCACGCCGCGCCGTGCCACAGCCCCGTAAGCATCCACACGGTGAGGATGTTCAGAACCCACCGCCAGCGGCTGACCCGGCTGCCGCCCATGGGGATATACACATAGTCCCGAAACCAGCTGCCAAGGCTGATATGCCACCGCCGCCAGAACTCCGTGACGCTTCCCGAGAGGTAGGGGTAGTTGAAATTCTCCACAAAATGGAACCCCAGCACCCGCCCCAGGCCGATGGCCATGTCGGAATAGCCGGAAAAGTCGAAGTAAATATTCAGGGCAAAGGCCACGGCGTACATCCAGTAAAACAGGACGGATTTTTCGCCGCTCTGACGGAACAGCCGGATCAGCAGGGCAAAGTTATCCGCAAGAATGACCTTTTTCCCCAGCCCTACCAGAAACCGCCGCAGTCCCGCCGCCGCGTTGTCCCAGCTGTGCTCCCGGTGCTCCAGCTCCCGTGCGATGTCCGCATAGCGGACGATGGGGCCTGCAATCAGCTGGGGGAACAGGGCGACATACGCGCCGAAGTTGATGAGATTCTTCTGCGCCGGGACGCTGCCGCGATAGACGTCGATGGTGTAGCTCAGGCACTGGAAGGTGTAAAAGCTGATGCCGACGGGCAGCGCAAGATGAAGCAGCGGAATTTTCAGGCCGGTGACGGCGTTCAGACTGCCGATGAAGAAGTCCGCGTACTTGAAAACCCCCAGCAGCCCCACGCTGATGACGATGGACGCCAGCAGCCAAAGCTTTTTCCGGTTCCGGGAGCGTTCGATGCCCAGGCCGCAGACATAGCACAGCAGGATGGTGAACACCATCAGGGGCAGCAGCCGCAGTTCCCCCCAGCCGTAAAAAATCAGGCTGGCAAGGAGCAGAACGGCGTTTTTCCCCTTCCGGGGCGTGAGAAAATACACCGCCAGCACCGCCGGGAGGAAATAATATAGGAAGGGAATGCTTGAAAAAACCATAGGCGTGTTCGCTCCTGAGAACTCTTATAAAAATGGCAGCGATGGAATCGCTGCCATTTTGGAAACCTTAAATCACAAATTCGGGTTCGCCGACGACCTTGCCGAAGGCGTCCACAAAGGACTGGGCGGTGAGGTCGTAGCTGGTGTCCAGCATAATGAGCATCACCACGTCACGGTAGCCGGTGACCAGCATGTCGTCCGCTTCCACGCAGACCCACTTGCGGGGGTTGATGCCGGACTTCATGGCTTCGGCGACGGACTTGATGTCCTCACCCGGGGCGACCCGCACCATGACCATGGAAAAGGCGATGGAGCCGATCATCGGCTCGAACACTGCGGCCTCCGTCAGTACGCCGGCGTTATCCAGACCGGTGCTGCTCTTGATGGCCCACTGACCCTCCTCGCTGGTGTCGGTGAGGTCGATGGTCTCAACGCCGCCGTCGAACTCCACCGGCTGCTGGGCAACGATTTCGTTCAGCAGCTCCTCCATGGTTCCCTCCACCTTGTCGGGGGAGGTGGTTTCCGTGGGCTTGGATCCGGCACAGCCGGAAAGCAGGGACAGCGCCATGGCTGCCGCCAGAATTGCAGTTAAAAATCTTTTCATGTTTCATTTCCTCCTGAAATTATTTCGGGTAAATCGTCTCTTCCAATAAGCATGCCCCAAAAACAGCAGGAGCATACCGGCGGCCGCGCCGCAGCTGTCAATGCACACGTCCCGGATGCCGGGGCTGCGGCCGGGGACGAAGATCTGGATGGTCTCGTCGATGCAGGCAGCGGCCACGCCCAGGGCGAACGCCGGAAGCCGCTTTTTCCCCAGCATCCCGAACAGCCACCCAAGCAGCAGTCCCAACGCGCCAAATTCGGCAAAATGGGCGCACTTTCGCAGCAGGCCGTCGCCGGATGGAGCTGCTTCACCGGGGGAAAACAGGCCGTCCAGAAACGCTTTCAGCGAGCCGCTGATCTGCCCGGAGACTTCC
>ERZ773194.1470-NODE-1470-length-25252-cov-5.168631_pt1 | contig 25252 bp, 19 predicted proteins | sample MGYA00511240_ERZ773194 | MGnify/ENA primary metagenome ERZ773194 (study PRJEB29015, sample SAMEA2737774) | human gut metagenome | biome: human gut; feature: human-associated habitat; material: faeces | place: China | collected 2012 ... | reverse complement strand
TCAACAGTTTCCAAGATGCTGGGACATAAACAGATCACCACGACACAGATCTATGTGCAAACCACGCCGATAATGATCGAAAATGCGATCGATCGTGTCGAACCCCGACTGGGCGGTAAATTCGCAGCATAACGAAACCATTGCAGAAGTCTTCCATTGCAAGGAAATACCTGCAATTTATTCAATGAATAATAAATGACTGCATAAAGTCACACCCTCGACACGTTACGGACATTGAATCCGCTCTACGACCACGAACACAGCCTGACGCAGAAGAACGCCGAAACGGTCGATACCATGAAATGTTTATACTTTTTTCAGTAGCACTCTATTTATTATTAATTGAAAAATGATATTCATATTGATTGATAATATTACCTTTATTGTCTTTAATACATTCCAATTTTCCATCATCCGTATATTCATAAAATAACTTACGACCAGCCGGATCTTCTATTTGCGATAATCCTTTGAGTTCTTCATATGTGTAAGTCGTAACATATACATTGGCAATACTCCTTAATGCATTATTGTTTGCAGCAGATAAAGATCCTGAAAACGGGGTTTTATTAACACTACTAAAACCAGGTATTTTTAACAATTCTTCTAATGGCAGATTTTCGATCATGGCAATGATCTGCGTACCGCCATATCCCCAAACAAAGCTCGTGACTTGGCCGGCCGGATTCGTAATTTCCACCACACGCCCGAATTCTCCATATTTATATTGTCCCAGTGAACGATAAGATAGAGAACTGTTTGAAGATGGCGATTTAGACATTAATGCAGCTTTTTTCTCGGTCAAACGAGGATAAATTCCTTTCGATGAACCATCATCCATTAATGGATACAAACTATAGTTAAAAAGCGTATCACCGACAATATCATTGTTATTCCCGATCGTAATAGTCTGCTTCAAGGGATAATTTAGCAGATTGGTTTGAATTAGAGTTTTATGTATAGTATCTTGAACTGATTTATCAATGTCTCCGACATAGGTTGTACATACTGATTTAAGACGACCATCGGAAAGTTGGTGACTGATTTTTCTCTTTTGATTCAGGGTATTGTATTCTGTGAATTGATATACACAAATAGAGTCTGTTCCGTTATCGAAATATTCGATATTTTGCTGTTCTACTAATGGATATTCACCAACATATTGTTTTGTAAGATAATAATAATAGTTTCCTGGACGGGCCTGTTCTAAATAAGGAAGTTGAACGGCCTTGTCGTAGATCATGATTTCCTGCTTGACTTTGTACCCTAAGTCGTTATATATTGTTTTTCGCAACAACTTACCTCGATTGGCTGCCATACTTGCCGGAGTACGAAACCAATTGGTATGATAACCCTTGTTTTGTAAATTACCATCGAGATAACTTGCTGAATCAAAAATCGTAGTATCATCGGGGACATCAGCATAGGTGCTGAATTCATATTCGGATCTTGAGCCGTCACTATTCTTTTCTATCACTTTGGAATATTCGATAAAGGGTCTGTCGATATAAATATTCGCATTTGCGGGTAAATTATATATTTTATTAGTTTTATATATTGGGACTATACTGTTACTTCTTGTTTCAATAGTATTTTCAACTTTCCCCAAAAACATCCGGCTGGGATAATATAGGGAAATTCCCGTACTGAGATTATTTTCATAATAAATATATTCTCTACTTGTTCCGGGGACATTCTCAGAAGGCTTCTCTGTAATTTTCTTGATACGCACCCCTGCTCCCGTTACATTCATTCCTTCCGTATCGGTCAAATAAGGATCACCGTCCTCGTTATGACGAGTGATAATGCGGGAATAATCATTTTGTTCATATTCGAATTCGGAAGAACCTCCTGTTGGATAGATAATTTTTTTGAGCATTCCATACATTGTTCCATCATGAGATGTAGTTTGTCGAACCGTCTTGCGACGATAAATATTATATTCCGGATCACTTGGATAGCCGGAAAAATACCCTCCATAATCGACATATGTTACTCCAAAACACGGAAATTCCTTATTTTCATGATAATAAGACATGGCATACTTGCGGCCATCTAAAAACATTATAGAGTCTAGTAGTGAAATAGAGTTACCTTGTGTATATTTATAGTGAAAATTATGTTGGCCTATGATATTATTTTTAATATCTTTTACTTCTATTTTCTTCAATAAATTCGTATTAAATAGCAGTTCATATATATACGGAGATGCAAATTCATAATATTGTTGTCGTGGCTTTTGGCTATACGAGAATTCAATAGTCCCCATATCAGTTTCTATACTATGTAGTTGAAGATCGGTGTATGTCGGTATTCTTACGTCTCCTGTTACAGATTTGAATGCATATTCTGCAACATAATTATTACACTCGTATTTCCCTATTGCGGCAGAGCTATCAAGCCAACCATAATCTTTAATGTACGGTTGTGCGCGTGCATACCTTATTTGTGAATAATGAAATTTAACAGATCGTCCAGATGGACTGTCAATTCGATCTAAGTACCATGTTAAATACCGCTCGGCCGTAGTTGATCCGAAATACAAAGCTTCCTTGATATCGCCTAGTTGGTTCGGTGCACATTGATTTATAAACGTATATTTATAGCCATCTCCCGTCGTGATACATATTTTGTAAATTCGAATTTCGGTATCTGGCTCGTTACCGATTTTTTCGGTGAACAGTTGTACGGCATATTCGCCGGATGGATGATTGCTACTATAAACCAAAACTTTCTGTTCCGGCGCCAATACAAATTTGCCGGAGTGGCCTAAAAAATTGAATGAATATATATCGGATTCCGTTTCATAAAATCGCCTTTTTATGAGGTCAAAATATGGGTTCCAAGGACCGGCATCATTTTTTAGTCGGTCAAGACTACTCTGCAATGAATTCGGCTCATTTAACATATGCCGAAAATAATACCCATAATAATATTTGTCTGAAATTTCCGGAGGAACAAGAAATGTCGGAGTTCCGGGATGACCATAGAAATCATCTACTGCCCCACGAACTTCCCTGGTTATCATTCCTCCGACATTCAATATCCAACCAAGTCCCAACGTTCCTTGCAGTTCATTAGGATTGTACCCGTTAGATGCATATGTTGCAGATATAGGAATTTCAAAGTCTATATCTTTGTAAGTGTATAGAGGTATAGATACATTAACTGTACCTGTATACAGATTGGGAGTATCTCCACCGTAACGCATAAAACTCCACGCTTGGGGAGACAACGGTATAAATCGAGCCGGTTCTTGCTCAACGTTGGTACCCGGTGCAGAAGTGACTTGTGCATAAATAGACGAAGAGTGCAATGTAAAAAATGCACATAAACTTAACGATACAACCTTATGCACTTGCAAAACAATCATTGATACCTTATGTAAAAAGAATGATCGATGCGGTCGTTGAAAAACTATTTTCATAATTAAAATTTTAGATGGGTTATTAGGTTGCAATAAATTATAGATTCGGTAGCTATACAAATTTATGTCATAATTGCTCGTTTGGCAAAAGGAAAAGTCTTAACAATGACAGAATATATTTCTGATTTACAGAGTTATGCTCAATGAAAGTTTTACATCAATCTTGCATCCTACTTAACAAGCCTCGAATGAAGATACAAGAACCAGTGGAAAAAGTTTTCTGTAACACTTGGAAATCAAGACTTTTTTCGTTATATTTGTTTTAACAAAATATAATGAAGTAATTAAGAAAAAGCCAAGAGCGTAATTATCAGGATAACTATCCCGTCTGTTTATTAAGATTCAAAAGCCACAATATTAATGATAAATAGGCAGGTGGAGGACGTGAAAATAACACGGCCCTGCACTTGTTATCATTAAAATTGTGGCTAATTTTTATTTGAATCTTACAAGTGCGGGCCGTGTTTTCTTTTATTTATTAGGAAGTAAAACTAGTGTAGATTGTTTTTTAACTCTCAACGGCAATACAATATACTTAAATGTCTTGATTCCTACTAATCTTTCACTCTAAAACTTTTTGCCAATGAAACAATTTTCACTTTCAGCCACCACAACCTGTCAGCAAAGAAAGGAGGATGACGATGATGTGGCCTTTGTGTATTTGCGGCGGATGCATACTCGCATTATCGGGTCTGCTCGTCGGTATTGTTATCCAAAATCGCCGGTGGCATCGTTTAGCCGATAATCGATTGCAACTGATACGACATTTGATCGACCTCTCTTACTCGTATAAGGAACAACCGTTGAAATTCCTGCATCACTTCTGTGATGCGATCAGAGTACCGGCACTTCGGAATTCCCATATCGTGCAAATATCCCGCCATACATCTTATACGGAAACGGAGGAGGATTCGCGGTTCCTAATACAATTGCTGGATGCGGGATTTTCCCGCAGAGAAGTTTGTGCAATCTTCGATCTGAAGAACATCAACTGTCTCTATGTAAAATTTCACCGTGCGAAGAAAAAGCTTAATCTCATTCAAGACAAAAAGTCTTTGGAGATATGTAAGCGATAAAAATTATTCGCCTGTCTTTCAGGAATTATTTCTATGTGCCCTTGCAGCAAATGATGCAGCAAGGGCTTTTTGACAATATATCCATAGCCCAAATTCAAGCTCATTCCAATATCAAGTGTAGATCGTTTAGTTGAATTCAAACCAGGAAAATGGTCGAAATAACCATGTTAAGATCTTGTTAAGATTTTAATTATTTAACAATCTGTTTATTAGTATATTGAAATCATGTTGTTTAGAATGTAAAAGGCCTTGAAATACTTGTTTTCCAACCATTGAAGGTATAACTTTGTTTTCGTCTACATTTTTACTTAAAGCCTCCAATATGAAACTACTTTCTTTACGTCGTCTCCGCGGCTTTTCGCTGCCCGAACTGTTGGTCGTGCTGGTCATCATCGGTATTCTGGTGCTGATCGCGCTGCCGAATCTGATGCCGTTGATCTCGCGAGCCAAGGCCACCGAAGCTCAGCAGCAGCTTACCTACCTGCATACGTTGCAGCGGTCGAATTTCTACACGTATTCGCGCTATTCGTCATCGTTGGACGAGCTGGGCTTCGAGCAGTCACGGCTGGTGACCGACGGCGGTCAGGCCAACTACCTCGTCGAGATCGTCGAGGCGACGGAGCACGGATTCCGCGCCACGGCGACTGCCGTCGTGGATTTCGACGGCGACGGAGTTTATAATGTCTGGGAGATCGACCAGGATAAAAATCTGCGCGAGACGGTCAAGGATTGACCGGCCGCCGCGGGGCAAGGTATCTGCCTGCACCCGCTTTCATACGCAGCTATCCCGTATTGCCGATCTCGAAAAACCGAATCCCGAATACCCTCTAACAGCCCTCCGATGTTCCCTGCTCCCTATCCCTACCTTTTGCTGCTCGTGCCTGCCGCTGTACTGGCCCGCGACGATTTCCGCACGCGACGGGTGGACGCGTCGTGGCTGGCGGTGCTGGGGACGGTCTCTGTCGGGGTGAGCTGGCACACGCTCGGTTGGCGGACGATGTTGCTGCAAACGGCAGGCAATGCCGCGCTGCTCCTTTTATCGGGAACGGCTCTCTTCGGCTACCTCCGCCTGCGGCGGCTCGCGGTCAGACACTCCGTCGGCTTCGGCGATGCCCTCTTCCTGCTTGCCGTCGCACCCCTGTTCGCACCGACGGAGTTTCTGTGGTTTCTGATCGCCGCCTGCGTCGTCGCCCTCCTCTGGTGGGTCTGCTGCGGCCGTCGTCGTCGTACGATCCCCTTCGTCGGTGCAGCCGGCATTGTGCTCATCGGCTGGGCCGCTCTTCAATTCCTCCGCTTATGGCTGTAACCCCGACACATATCCCCACGGAGATCCTCCGCCTGCTCACGGCGCAGGAGGCCGCCGAGTACCGCCTCGTGCCATTCGCACGCGAGGCGGGCAGGATACGCTGCTACGGCGAGACGGGACATGACTACACAGCCGCTGCCGAGGAGCTGGAGGTGCTCTACGGCTGGCAGGTCGAAGTCGTGCCGATCACCGCCGATGACCTGCAACGGCTTTTGCTGCAACATTACCGCCCCGGAGCGCAGACAGCAAGCGCCGCCGCGGGCCGCACGGCCGAGATCGGACAGGGGCGGCAGTTCCTCTTCGCCCTCGTCGGCGAGGCGCTGCGCGACAACGCCAGCGACATCCACCTCGAACCCTACGAACAGCGCTGCCGCATCCGTATGCGCATCGACGGCAAGCTCGCCGAGCGTTACGTCGTCGAGCGGGCACAATACATGCCGCTTGTAAACCAGATCAAGATCCTCGCCTCGCTCGACATCTCCGAAAAACGGCTGCCGCAGGACGGGCGCATCGGCTACGACCGCGACGGTGAGAAGTTCGACGTGCGCGTCTCGACGCTGCCGACGATCTACGGAGAGAAGGTCGTGCTGCGACTGCTGACCCGCCGCGTCGAGCTGCTGGAACTGCGCAACCTCGGCTTCTCCGCAAGGCAGTACGAGGACTACTGCCGCGCCATCGCGCGGCCCTTCGGCATGGTGCTGATCTGCGGCCCGACGGGCTCGGGCAAGAGCACGACGCTCTACGCCACGCTGCGGCGGCTGAACGCCCTGACGGACAACATCCTCACGATCGAGGATCCGATCGAGTACACGCTCGAAGGGGTCAACCAGGTGCAGCTCAAGGAGGAGATCGGCCTTACGTTCACCGCCGCACTGCGTACCTTCCTGCGGCAGGACCCCGACATCATCATGCTGGGTGAGATCCGCGACGGGGCGACGGCCGAGATGGCCGTGCGGTCGTCGCTGACGGGACACCTGCTCTTCTCGACGATCCACACCAATACGGCCTGGGGCGCCGTAGCCCGTCTGTCGGATATGGGCGTACACCCGTACCTGGTGGCCGATACGTTGGTAATGACCGTCGCGCAGCGTCTCGCGCGCCTGCTCTGTCCCCACTGCAAACGCCACGCGGAGGCGACCGATGAAGTGCGGCACCTGCTGCCCGGCATAGCGATCGACCGCTATTGCGAACCCGTGGGTTGCGAACGCTGTTTCTACACGGGCTATGCGGGCCGGCGGGCGGTCTATGAGGTGATCCCGATGGACGACGAGCTGGCGGCTGCCGTACGCTCCGGCCGCACCGACGTCGCACCGCTGCTGGCCGAACGCGGCATACCGTCGCTGCGCGATGCCGTCGTCGACCTCTTCCGACGCGGCGAGACCTCTCTCGACGAAGTGATACCCCTGTTGAACTACTGATATGAGGAGATTGCCGATATATCGTCTGTTGCTGTTCGGAGTATCTTGCCTCGCACCGGCTCATGCCGCGAGCGATGGGGTGCAACCTGCCGATACGACGGCTCTGTTCCGCTACGAACGCGCCTACGACGAGATGGCGGCCATGTTAGACTCTTCGGATTCGGTATGCCTCAAACGCGCCGTATTCCTTCCCGAATGGGCCTACGTGGGAGACGAGTTGAATTACAACATCTATTGTGCCCGCCTTGACACGATGGCAGCTGCTCTTCGAGCCTTTATTGCGGCGAACCGGCTCGACGACGCTCCGATCGGTGCCCACATCGCCTTGTTCGAATTCTTCGTCCGGCCTTACGCGATGAATGGATACAAACCTTTCGACTACGAGTTCGAAGATTGCGACGGAGAAGTCGATTTTACGAATACGTTCGTTACCAAACTCATGCGCACACACTCGGGACAATGCCGGTCGCTGCCGCTTCTTTACAAACTGCTCGCCAACGAGATCGGCGCCGAAGCGTATATCGCCTATGCACCGTGCCATACATTCGTGCGGCATCGTGATGAGACTGGCGAAGGATGGATCAACGTCGAACTGACGAGTCGCAATCTGCCGCGCGACGAGTTCATCATCGAGACGATGGGCATCACGCAGGAAGCGATCGACAAAGGCACCTATATGAAACCGTGCGGCGATCGCGAGATCCTGTTATCGCTGCTTGTTGAAATGGCTTCGGGCTATCTGAAGAAGATCGGATATATCGATCCGCCCGTCTGGCGGTGCATCGAAACGGTACTTACCCGCGATTCGACCCATTTGACGGCGCTGATGGTCAAAAGCAATTGCCTGAATGCAATCGCACAACAGCAGCTCCGAAGGCTCGTCGAACGGGGATTGCCCGTCGAGCCCTTTGTGGAGCAGTTGCGCGCCATATTCAGCGAACTCAACGGGCGCATCGATCGGACGGGCTACGTCGAAATGCCGGAACATCTGCGCGAGGCCAGCAGGCGGGCGATCGATGCCGAGATCGAACGACGTAAAACTGAGAAACAGAATACCACCCCCTAAATCAAATGCTTATGAAACCTAAAATTTTAATCGCGGCTTGTTTTTTCAGCCTTTTTGCTGTAAATTTAGCCCATGCCCGATGGTTGCAGGTCGACCCTAAGGCGGAAACCTATTACCCGACTTCGCCCTATGCATATTGTGCCAACAACCCGATCAAATTTGTCGATCCGAACGGAATGGATATTTGGGAAATCAATCAGCAAGGAGAAGTTGTCAATTGGATAGTCGATCGAACACAGGATGCATTTCATATTGTACAAAATGTAGAAGGAAACTGGCAAAGAATAGAAGGGCAATCCATTGTATTTGAATATGGAACGATCGGAGCATATCGGAATGTAGAAATTATGGCCGATTACGGAAACGGAAATGTTAAGTCGCAAATTTTGACACTTTTTGAAGTGAAAGGCGATGATAATGCAACCAAACTATTTGAATTTATGGCTAATCCGGAAGCTACAACTAATGTCGAATGGGGACATGTAAAAGTCGGCACAGATAATTCAGGTCGAAATCTGGTTGGTACGCTCAATGAGCCGGATGGGTCAGGTGTGAACGAATATGCACTGCAAACCGGTTACACCATTCGGGAGTCCAATCATAACCACCCGAGTCGATTCAAAGATGCATCTCAATCTGATGTCGAACATGCAAAACGTGTCCAAAATAGGTTTCCTGACGCGACACTAAATATTTATACGACCAACCCTTCTTATTACTCTCCTTATAATAAAAATACGATTGGGATACCCCGAATAACAGTTATTCGATAGCCTTATGAAAACTATTTTTCTGATCGCATGTTTTATCCTCGGATTCCATCATGATTCGATAGCCCAAGAGAATAATACCCTCTATCGAAATCTGGAATGTGTTGAAATCGTCAACCGACAGCTCGAATCAGTGTTGGATAGCGTGTTGGTGCAGGAGCCTGACTACCCCTACAGGGGAAAAGTGGCCTATGAAATCGGGATCATGGAAGACGACGTATTACTGATTCGAGCCATCGGTAAAACTTATTTTGCTGAATATTTCAAAGGGGTATTTCAATATAAGGGGCACGACTTTCTTATTGTACTCGACGACTGGAAGTTTCTGGACTCCAGATTATTCGCCAGAACCAACCGAAAAGTCGAATATCCTTTCTGGGATCAGGCTTGCTATGAAAACGAGCAGGGAAAAATCGTCATTGTAATGGCATTGGACGATACCCCGATATACTTATATGCCTATAAAGACAACAAATTCGAGAAAATACCATTCGGCAATCATCTTCTCGTAAATCCATGAAACGAGATCTACTAATTATAAGTTAGAAAGACCGATTACCGAAACATCTGTTTCGATTTGATTCATCGGTTATAAACCTGTTCTACATAGCTTGTTCTTCCGAACGCCTTTTCCGGCAGTTCTTGGGATAATATGTTTCTGTATGAAAGGTTGTGTTTGTAGATAAAAAACTATTATTTAATAGATTATATGCATAAGGCTCATCTTGGACTGCTTGTTTTGCTGCTGCTCCCGCTACAAACCTTCAGCCAGAATGCGGACTCCCTTCGTCTGTCGCGTATCGACTCGGAATTGTCGGCACTCGTCGGGCGCGACTCGACGTTCCGGCGGGAGGTGGACGTCACGTCGGGCCGGTTGTCGCTGTCGGAGCTGCTGCGCAATATCGCGCGCGCCAGCGGCGTGAACGTGTCGGTGCGCAGCGTGGAGAAGATCCCCGTGTCGTGCAACTTCCGCAGGGCCCGTGTGGACGATCTGGTACGCTTTCTCTGCCGCGAATATCGGTTGGACGTGGCCGCGTCGGGCAACATCCTCTCGATCTTTCCGGCGGCAGCGCCGACGGTTCCGGCACCCGATCCCGACGTCGCCTACGCGGCCGCCGACACGACGCTCACGTACGACCTGCGCGGCGAACGTCTGATCGACGTGGCGAAGAAGATCGCACGGCTCTCTGCGCGCAACGTCATCGTCCCCGAACCTTTGTACGACTGCAAGGTCTCGGGCTACGTGCGTCGTATGCCTTTCGACGACGCGCTGCGGACGCTCGCCGCGGTCAACGGCCTGCTTGCCGAACGGGATGCACAGGACGTGTGGACGCTGTGGCGCGAGGAGCCGGCCGCGCAGGGCGGCAAGGCGTCCGCAGGCCCCGCCTATATGCGCCGGCGGCAGTTCACGCCCAACGAACTGCGTGTGGACTCGCTGGGGCGCATCACGGCCCGCATCGCGCGGGGCAACGTGCAGGACGTGATTCTCGACCTGTGCGACGAGTTGGAGCTGAACTACTACTTCCAGTCGCCGGTGAACCTCACGGCGGGCGTCTGGGTGGACGGGACGGATTTCGAGACGCTGCTCTCGGTGCTGCTCAAAGGCTCGCCGTACAGCTATTACACCGAACGGGGCATCTGGATCTTCGGAGCGGCCGCGTCGGACGGTCTCTCGTCGGCGACGGTCCTTCCGCTCGTCTACCGCTCCGTGTCGAAGGTCGAGGAGATCATCCCCGAAGCGCTGAAACAGAACGTCGCGGTGAAGACCTTCCCCGATCTGAACGCCCTGATCCTGTCAGGCGACCGGCGCGACGTGGCGCGTGTGGAGACCTTCCTGCGCTCGGTGGACAAACCCGTTCCGATGGTGACGATGGAGATCCTGATCGCCGACGTCACGAAGAGCAGGATCCACGAGATCGGTCTGGGGGCCGGCGTGGGCGACAAAGCGGTGAAGACCTCCGGAACGCTTTCGCCGGGCGTGGAGATGACTTTCGGAGCGAATGCGGTGAACGATCTGCTCGGACGCATCCGGGGCACGGTGAATCTGGGGCGCGTGACGCCGAACTTCTACCTGAGCCTGCAAGCCTTGGAGGAGGACGGGGTGGTGCGTCTGCTCTCCACGCCGAAGCTCTCGACCCTGAACGGCCACGAGGCGACGCTCACCAGCGGCGAGACGCAGTACTACAAGGAGGTGCAGAACAACTACTACGGCACGCAGAACCCCATCTCGTCGGAGTCCTACCAGTGGAAGTCGGTCGATGCGAACCTCTCGATCAAGGTCACGCCCTACATGTCGGAAGATCGGCAGATCACCCTCGAAATCGAGTTCGAGCAGACGGAGTTCACCGACCGAAACGTCGAGGACGCTCCGCCGGGGACGGCCACGCGGAGCTTCAAGTCGATCGTCAAGGTGCAGAACGAGGAGATGGTACTCCTGGGCGGCCTGGACCGCAACACGATGGAGAACTCCTCGCGCGGTGTGCCGTTCCTGGCGCGCGTGCCCGTCATCAAGTGGTTCTTCGGCAAGGAGAAGCGCAACAAGGTCGAACGTACGCTCAATATCTTCATCAAACCCACGGTCGTAGAATGAGATTAAAATCAATACGATCCCATGATCCGCATTGCACCGGAGACGGACGCAAATCGAACGACGGTTCGAACGCCCGGAGCGGGTGTGCGAAACAGCGCAGTCTTTCGTGCCCGCTCAGTAAGAACCGTCGTTCGATTCCGGCGGAGGTGCCTTGCGGACACTTTTGGCTCCACCTTTTCGTGTGAAAAGGTGGAAAGGATGTCGCCGTACTCGATCTTTTCGTCCTTTTTACCGGAACAAAAGGGACATAAAAGAATAAATAAAAAATGAATCTTTTCCCTTATATCCTCGGCCCCGTCTGGGTGTTGGACGTCACGCTGACATCCGACGGCCATACGATCGCGGCATGGCGCTGCAAGATGGGCGGCGAACCGCAGCAGACGGTGTACGACGCGGCGGCGGTGGCCAAAGGGGTCGCCGTGGTCACGGTCTCGGGCCACGGCACGATCGTAAAGCCCGCCGACTCGCAGCTCGCCGCGCGGGTGCGCGACGACAGGGCGACCTTCCTGTGGAGTGAACACGACGGCCGGATCGCCTTCGTGCGGCGCGAGCGGCTGCAAGGAATGCTGACCGAGTTGTCGGAGGCCGGCATCCATCCGCAGCGGATCGAGGTCTCCGCGCCGCCCGATACTGCGGCCGGGGAGCTTCTCGCAGGACTCGGCTGGCGGCAGCTGCTCCGCCCGACGGCCGAGGGTTCGTCGCTGGCGCAGGCCGTCGTGCGGCGGGCGGCACTGCCGGTGCTGGGACTTTTTCTTTGCCTGCTGGCAGCCAATGCCGCCGTCGCCCCGTCGCTGAACACCCGCCGCCAGACTTTGCAAAAGGAGCTCTCGGCGCGCGAACGCACGGCTTCGACCGCAGCCGATGCTACCGACCGGCAGCGGGCCTTGCTGGCAGAGTTCTCCGCACGTCCCGCAGTATCCCGCGCCGTCGTGTGCGACCGCATTGCGGAGGCCGTGCCGGCGCAGGTCGTACTGACGCGGCTTGCTGTCGAACCGCTCACGAAGCGTTTCGAGGCGGGGAAGCCCTTGCAGCGGCAGGAGCGGACGGCTGTCGTCGCGGGCACGGCTCCGGCGGCGGGCGACGTCTCGACCTTCGTCGAGCGCCTCGCGGGGGCGGCGTGCTGCCGCACGGTACGACTGACGAACGTCGAACGGGAACGCGATGCCGAACGGCTCGTGTTCCGCATCGAGATCGGACTATGAACCTACCGTACAGATACCGGGGTCTCAGCCTCGTGGGGCTGCTGGCCCTCCTCCTGCCGTGGGCGGCGTGGCATTTCGCCCTGAGCGATACCTTCGGCGCGTGGCGGGAGTGCGGCCGGCTGGAACGGCGGCTGGATGCGCTCGCCCCGACGACACCGGCGACCGGAGCGACCGTGCCGGCTGCCGTCGAAGCCCCCGAACTGATCCTCTCGGGCGGGCTGCTCGACTCGGTGCGGCGCTTCGCTCCCGCCGGCGTGCGCGCGACGGGCTATGTGCCGGTGACGACGTTGCGGCAGGACGGGATCGAAATTCATACGGCGCAACTGACGCTCACTGGGCCGTTCGCCGAGCTGCTGCGCACGGTCGAGACGCTCGAACGGCGTCTGCCCGCCTGCCGCCTGCGGTCGGCCGAGTGGCAGACCGCGACACGGCCCCGCACCCGCCGCACGCAGCTCACACTGACGCTCTACATACAACAACTGACCTTAATAACCGAATCGAAATGAGAAGATACCTGATCTATTTCCCGCTTCTATTCCTGATGGTCTCCTGCGAAATCATCGAGGAGGATATCTCCGGCCGTGCGGTGACGACGATCGCCCCGGCGGACGACGCGGAGGTTCCTGCGGGCGAGACGCTCTTCCGCTGGTGGGCCGTCGACCGTGCGACGGGTTACGAATTGTGCGTCGCTACCGAGGGGCGGATCGTCGCCGACACGCTCCTTGCGGCCGATACGCTGGGCCTTGCACGCAGCTACGGCTGCCGGTTACGGCTCGAAGCGGGCCGTTACGAATGGACGGTCGCGGCCTTCAACTCCGGTTACGAGACCTCCTCTCCGGCGTTGCGGCTCACGGTCGCCGAGGAACCCGTACCCGAGGAGCCGGAGAAGTCGGACAATCCCGAATCCGCCGAACCGTGAAATCGCGCTGGACGACCTGTCTGCTGCTCGCAGCCGTCGTGGCGGTCTGGGGCGTCGTGGCGTGGCGGATCCTCGCGCCGGCACGACCCGCCGCGCCGGATGTCCGACCCGCGACCGACACTCCGGCGGTACCGCAGATCGTCGCCGAGACCTTGCGGCTGGACTATCCCGACCCCTTCCTGAAAGGCGTGGCCGCTCCGACACCTGCCGCACGGTCCGTCGTGCGCCGCCTGCCGCCTGCCGGAAAAGCCGAACCGAAACGCCGCGAGCGGGTGCAGCTCTCGCACCTGGCGACGGTGACGGCCGGCGGGCAGGCGCTCCACATCCTGACGATCGGCGGCAGACAGTACGAACTGAGCCTGCGCGACACGGCCGCGGGATTCCGCCTGACGGGCACCGACCGCGACTCGCTCTATCTCGAACGCGAAGGGACGGTCTACGGCGTAAAACGCTGCGACGAATAGATGAAACTGCATACGACATACCTCGAAGGGGCCGTGCTGCCGACGGTCGTGGTCGCAGCGCTGGTGATGCTCACGGCGACGCTGGGGCTGCTGGCGCTGTGGGAGCAGGAGACGCTGCTCTTCACGCGCACGCAGCGGCTGCGGCAGGCGCGCGCCGACGTCGAATCGGCCGCCTTGCTCTACCGCCTGCATCCCGACGAACGGGCTCTGACCGCTGCCGGAGGTTATCTGCTCTACGACTCCCTGCCGCAGTCGCGCATCTTCGTGCGCCGCGAGCCGTGGGGCCTCTACGAACTGCTGCACATCACGACGGCAGACTCGCTCGTCGCGAGCAGCCGCATCGTCGGTGCCGAACCCGATCCCGCACGGACGCTCTTCTACGCCGACGACCGCACGGCCGTCACCCTCGCAGGCGACACGCGTCTGCACGGGACGCTCCGCCTGCCGCAGAACGGCCTGACCTACGGCCGTGTGGGAGCGGAGTTTTACCGGGGAGAGGAGGTTCCCCGCACGGCGATCCGGGGCTCGGCGAGGAGGCTTCCCGCACCTTCGGCTGCCGTCGCGGCACGGATCGACGCACTCTTCGCTTTCGCGCAGCAGCTGCCGGCCGCCGGCGATCTGCCCGACAGCCTCGGCGTATCGTTCCGCGACCCGACCGTCGTCCTACGCCTCGGCACGGCCGAGATCGGCGGCTGTACGCTGCGCGGGCGGATCGTGCTCGCAGCCGACGAGCTGCGCATCGACTCCGCCTGCCGGCTGGGAAACGTATTGGTCTGCGCACGCAAGGTCACGGTCGGCAGCGGAGCCCGCATCGCGGCGCAGCTCTTCGCCCGCGACACGGTCGTCGTAGAGCCGTGCGCCGTGCTGGAATATCCGTCGGGCATCTGCGCCGGCCGGTACGCCGAACTGGGCGACCGTGCGACGGCGGACGGCTACGTCATCGTCCGCGACACCGTGCGGCACAAGAAGATGGCCGCCTCCTACCGCCAGTCGCGCACGGCACGCGTGCGGGGGCTTCTTCATGCGGATGGCGCGGCGCAGGTGCAGGGGATCGTCGCGGGGTGTGCGGAGCTCAGACAGGTCGTCTACTTCTCGCCGCAGGGATACTACAAGGATATGCTCTACGACCTTACGCTGCTCGAAAATCCCGCCACGGCGCAACCGCTGTGGTACGGCGGCGCCGAGGCCGTGCGCAGAAAGGAGGCCGTATGCGTCGAGTAAAACGGGCCTCGGGCGGAAGGCTGCGCGCAGCCTCGCTCGTCGAAGCCGTCGTAGCGGCGGTGGTGCTGCTGATCGCTTTCACAGCGGCAATGGAGCTGCTGCCCCGTCTGACGCTGCGCGGGGACGATGCGCTCGCAGTTGCCGAAGCCGAATACCGGGCCATGTGCGCCTTCGACAAATACGGATCAGGCGTATGGCCCGCGGGCACGTACGTCGAGCGGTACGGCGGAGGCGAAGCGACGGTGCGCGTGGAGCCGTATCGGCAATACCGTGACGTGCAACTCATAACGATCGAAGTCCGCATCGACGGCAGCCGCAAACGGATCGTACACAGACAGCTGGTGGAATGCGCCGAGTGAAACATACGCTGCGCGGCTCGACGCTGGCCGAAACGCTGGTCGTGATGCTCGTGACGGGAATCGTCTTCCTGGCCGCCATGGAGGCCCTGACGCTCGTCTCGCGGCTCGTGGCCCGACGCGCGGCCGTGCTCGTCGAGGCGGGACGGCAGCGCGACGGAATCTTCCGCCTCGGGCAGCTGCTCACAACGGCCGACAGCATCCGCAGCGCAGAGGGCGGAGCCGACGCCGGCGAGTGTATGCACCTCTATCGTGCAGGAGGCGAGACGACACTGACGACGCGCGACTCCGCGGCAGTATTCGTCGCGGGGGAGTTCCGCGATACGCTCCTGCGTCGTGTCGGGCACATGCAGCTCCTACGCTGCGATGCGGCGGCCGATACCCTCGAAGTCGACGTCGGGGGCCATATGCTGAAACTCCCCGTGCTGCGGCCCGCACGGGAAAGCTACGGACGAAGAATCGCTGAAATCGAAAAGGATCATGGATACGAAGAGCCATAAACTGACGGACGCCCGACGCGAGATGTTCTACGCCGAGCTGCATGCACTGTTGACGGCCGGTCTCGATTTCTCGGCGGCCTTCCGACTGCTCATCGAGGGCGAGGGCGACCGCCGGACGAAGGCGCTGCTCGAAGAGCTCTACGCCGCCGTCGTGCGCGGAGAGACGCTCGCCGAGGCCATGCGCCGAAGCGGGGCATTCCGCCCCTTGGAGTGCGGCGTGGTGCGCATCGGCGACGAGACGGGACGTCTGGCACGGACACTCGACTTCCTGCGCGACTACTACCGCAAGCGGGCCGCGCAGCGGCGCATGGTCGCCTCGGCCGTGAGCTATCCCGTCGTCATCCTCGCCGTGGCGGCGGCTGTCGTGGCATTCATGCTCTCGGTCGTCGTACCCATGTTCGAGGAGGTATATGCGCGTATGGGAGGAGAGCTGCCCGCGCTCACGAGAGGGATCATCGCACTCTCGAAAGTGTTTCCCGCCTATGCCGCCGTCGCGGTCAGCGCGGGAGGGGGACTTTATCTGCTCTACCGCGCCAACCGACAGCGCGAGGAGGTGCAGCGCTGGCGCGCGGCGATCCTGCTCCGCCTGCCCGTCGCGGGTGAGATCATCCGCAAGAACATGCAGGCGCAGTGCTGCAAACTTCTCGACCTGCTATGCGCCGCGGGCGTGCCCCTGCTCGCCGGCGTCGGAATGCTCCGCGAGGTCATCGGATTCCACCCCTACCGCAAGTCGTTCGACGAGATCGAGCGACGGCTCGAACGGGGCGATGCCTTCGCCGAAACACTGGCCCGATTCCCCGATCTCTACGACCGAAAACTCACGGCGCTCGTCCGCGTCGGAGAGCAGACGAACCGTCTGCCCGAAATGCTCCGCAGGCAGGGTGAAACCCTCACCGAAGAACTCGAATACGCAATCCGCCGCATGGGTGCTATGCTCGAACCCGCACTCATCCTGCTCGTCGGAATTCTCGTCGCCGTGATCCTAATCGCCATGTATATGCCCATGTTCTCCCTCGGAGGAATCATGGGGTAAGGCATATTCATGGCATTGGAGCGACAACAGTCACTTCGGTAATATTTTAAAAAATATCAAATACTAAACGATTATGGAAAATCATCTTTCTTGCTCCAAATTAATATCAGGGGCCTTTTACTTGAAGTTTCGTTTTTACAATTCGGTTATATGTAAAATTTCAGCAAGACACACTCGATCACCATGCGCATCATCCTCGGTAATGGTTATTTCAGCCCGCAATTTTCCGAAATATATAGCAAGATTCAACATAGAAAGGTAGAATATCGATTTATTATGCCGACACAGGTCTGGATGAGATTTTATTTGTCTACAATTCAGAATATCAATACATTAACTCGTTTTTTAGTAAAATGATTTATGTAAATCTTAAACTTAAAAACACAAAACCTGAAATTCAGATACGATCATTCGAAAACTAAACTTATTGCTTATGAGACCTTTTATTAAACTATTATGTTTATTGTGTTGTCATACAATCATAAATGTTTCAGCACAAGTGCCGGATAATAGTCTTCGGCCGGATTCGTTGCAGCAAACAAGATACACATTAACGTCTGGAGTTCCAGTAAACGATATGTTTAATTTGTCGTATTCGAACCGACTCGGACAACAGACTCCGGATGTCAATGCAATGATTCGTAATATTACGACCCCTGCGGATAAATACACGGGAACTCTTAATATACAAGTCCCAATATGGTCTATATCCACAAACAGTGGTGATATTCCCATACATCTGTATTACACGGCTTCAGGTATAAAGAACGATGATATTGCGTCAATTGTCGGTTTGGGATGGGGACTCGCAGCCGGTGGAAAAATCACTCGTGTAGTTAAAGGGCAACCGGACAATTTAACACAACTTAAGAAGACATCTAAAATAAGTCTTTGGGATCTTGCATTATTCCAAAAATGCAATGATGAGGATTGGGATACACAACGAGATATCTATTACTATGAAACACCTAATTTATCAGGGAGCTTTGTCTTGGATGACAACGGAGGATGTATTCCTGTTCCTCACCAAAATATTCGAATATCGAGAGCATACAATGACGGATTTACAATAACCGATACACAAGGTACGACTTATTATTTCACTACGAATGAAACGATACAGGAGACTTATGCACATAACGATAACTCTGTAACCTATGTCTCCACTTGGTATTTGGATCGGATCGTTTATATAAATGGGGCCGAGGTTAACTTGACGTATATTACGGGAGACAATTATCAGTTCAAACATTACAATTATATCACTCGGGTAGAATATCATAACAGTCAGGCATATGGCACTCGCATTCGTGAGATTCCCGAAGAATCAAGAGATGTAACGACGACTATCGAGGTTCAGGAACCTAAGTATTTGTCTTCTATTTCATATCGGGATCAAGAGGTAAAATTCGAGTATGATGATCGAGGGACATACGACGTGCCTAAATATAAGAGACTCAAATCAATAGACATCTATACATCTACATCTAAAATCAGATCGTTCGTATTCGATTATTATCATTTTCCTAATGGCAGTCTTAAATTGCTAGGTCTTGATGAGAAACCTACTCAAACTCTAATTAAACCAATCTGCGATTTCGAATACTATGAAGATGAAGTTCTTTATGCACGCGACTACTACGGATTTGACCATTGGGGCTATCGTAACAGCGATGTCTCCATTCCATCGAAATGCCCGATAATTCCCTATGAAACAGTAGTAAATACGAGTGCATTCGGTTCATCGCGATTGCCTGTTTTCAAATACACAAGAGCTCAAAGTTTAAAAAAGATATTGTATCCTAATGGCGGATATAAAGAATTTATATATGAGTTGCACAGTGGTTTGAACCAAAAAACGAATACACATGAGTTGGCAGGAGGGCTACGAATCAAAGAAATAATCGAGAAAGAAAATACAAACGCAACACCATCAGTATATAGATATGAGTATGATGGTGGTATAATTTATGACTCTTCGTTTGCCTATTGTACGCAATATTGGAATCTTAGGTATTTGAAAATATATATGCATTCGAATATTCCAGACGGTGTTAATCATTTTTATGATATTTCATCTCGCAGTATCACGAATACCCAAGATTTTTATGGTGGATCAGTTGTATATTCTAAAGTAACCGAATATTTACCCAATGGATCGCATATAGAATATAATTATATTCCATATGACCAGTATAAGGATATTGAACCGGAAGATTACATCGTGACTGAAACCGGAACAGAATACTATTCGAAAGAACTTTCCGGGCGAACGCCTAAAACCATTCGCAGTTGGGGACGTAACTTGTTGAAAGAACAGAAAGTGTATGACAGCCAAAACATACTGCTCGATCATCAATCATTTGAATATGAATTGGACACCGTCAATGAAGTTCGTATTCCATCATATAAAATGATATACGATATATTCGGAGACTACTATGAACGCCCCATAGAAGAGAATCCTATTCCTACACGTCACGACTACGCTCTCGGTAAATATGAATGGATTTCATGTCCGATCACGATGACCAAAGGTATTGTGCATAAAACAAAATATACATTGCCGCAAACAACAGAATATGTTTATAACGAACGATATTTGCCAGAACTTATCATTACTCGAGAATGCGACGGTTCTTGTGTGACACAGAAACTTACTTATGCCGAGGTAGACGACGAAGACGAAGCCTTGTCTTTGCTATGTGGATCATTTGTGGCATCTCCGATCGAGCAAATCACATACAAGGATGGGTATGTCATCGATGCGGAACTGCAATTGTATAAATATAACGAATTGAAGCCGTTTACTACGGTCGTTCCCTCAAAAAAGCTGAGCTTCAAAAAACAGGAGAAAGTCGATTCTCTGGCCTTTACACCTTGGTGGCCCAAATGGCCTACGAATTATGATTCCCGTTACCATGTTATTCGCAGTTACGACGAGTATAACGTCTACGGAGATTTAGTAAGCTATCATGATGCCAACGGTATTCAACATTCATTAATTTACGGACCCGGATCAGCTCCTATTGCCAAAGTCGACAATGCTTATCACAGCACAAATAAGGACAAAGATGTAAATCAGGTGTATTTCAACGACTTTGAGACGAGCGGAACGACAGACCCTCATGCAAAGTCCGGAAACAAAGTAATGTCTATTTTATCCGGAGTTAGATATTCATTCAACTTATCCAATCTTGAGATAGGTTCTTATATCGTGACATATTGGTATAGGACGGCTACAGACATGACCTGGAAAAAACAACAGCAGGCACTCAACATAACAGATATGCATAAATGGATGATACAAATTGATATTCCGATTGTTTCCGAAGCGACCGCTATCGATGACCTGAGTGTGCTCCCGCAAAACGCCTCATTAACATCGGCTGTAACAATTACTGGAGTCGGGCCTATTTCTCAAACAAATGAACGGGGATATACGACATATTATGAATACAATGCCCTCGGGTTACCGACACGTATTTTAGACGACAATCGCACTGTCATGAAAAAATATGAATATGATCCAATAACTTTAATCAAACAATAATACTATGAAAAAATATTTGATCTTCATATGGTGGACTGTGTCTGTTTTACTGATAGCACATATTCCAACAAATGCCGTAACATTGCCTCCGATCGAGATCAAACCGGTAGAAAAGATTATTACCGGACATCATGTTCAAGAATACGTTAATAATGGAGCAGGAGGTTTTAATAAGACTTCGACCTATCATGATGGATTAGGACGACCGACCCAACAGATTGCAGTCGGTGCATCTCCTTCCGGAAAAGATATAGTTACAATCACTTTATACGATTGTATGGGGAGAAATGATTCGGTCAGCTATCTTCCGTATGCGGTTTCTGGAGACGGTCGGATGCGTTCCGATTTTCGTTCCGAACAGCGGACTTTTTTTCAAGCATATACGGACAATAGCCTTGATGCGGATTATGCTTATAGTCTAAACTATTACGACGATTCTCCCGACGGATTTACCAATCAGACAAGCGCTCCCGGCGCATACTACAATGCCCATTCTTCAACAGGGCATCCGGTCACGATATCGAGAGGGATGAATTCTTTACGAGATTTACACGGCGTTATGTTAACGAACTCATCGGCATCAATGAGGACGGAGGCCGATTCGATCAAAAAGTATGTCTTCGAAAATGGCAAGGTTAAATTTAAAGCATTCTATCCTGAACAATCTTTGACAGTTATATGCCGTACGTTTAAAACATCTCCAAGTGTAAGAATCGCAGAGAGAGAGTACACGAATCACAAAGGGGAAGTTGTAGCGAAGACGCAGCGTGTCAATGGAGGCGATGTTCGCTACACGTATTATGTTTACGACGATTTTGGGAATCAACGGTTCATTATCCCTCATATTGTCGATAAACAAATCGTCATGCCCCGTACCGTATGTTCTCCCGAAGATTATAAAGATTACTGGATTTATTATGAGTACGATACAAATGGCGATAGAGTAGAAGTTCACAACCCTGGGCAAGAAGTCATCTATTATATTTATGACAACCGACATCGACCGGTATTGAGCCAGGACGGAAATCAGCGGGCAAAAAGCCAGTGGTTCTACACGAAATACGACGATTTCGACCGAGTGCTCCAAACTTCTCTGATCACCACACCTGTAAGTGCGGATAACATTCGAAATTCATTGGCAGATAAAAACGGGTACGATATTGACAAAGCGGTACAATCTTTCGCGACGCAGACTCTATGTCTTTCCGCAACTCAGTATGGCGGTTACCTCGATTATGAGATACGGGTGAAATCGACGAAGCCTATTATTGCATCAACAGATCATGGCGTATCGGAAGAAAATTCTGCCGACGGATCAATCATTCCTATCGATCCTATTGAACCCATCGATCCCATCGGTCCCCCTATTCCGATAGACACAACTGCGGTACTTAAAACAGAAAAAGTCTATCTCTATTATGCCAAGCCTATGTATCTCTTTTTTCAGCCGGTCGAAAATGTCGTTACAGGAGATGATATCGACGGAGACGCCATAGGGCTTAAGGTATATGAAAAATTAGGTATTTTACCTCAAATCGAAGAAAATCCGAATGCTTATATCGAGAGAGCGATGTACTATGATAAAAAAGGGCAACTTCGACAGTGTATCGAAAGAAATCATTTGAAAGGTACTACGTGCATAAGTTACAAATACGACTTTGTCGGAAATATAATAATGACTCATGAAAGTTATCAGAGTAGTAGCAATGCAACAAAAGATATTAAGATAACCCATTTTACATATGATAAATTCGGAAGATTGCTATCCGAAAAGACAACATTGAATGACTCGCAGGAAGCAACGATGACTTATCAATACGATGATTTGGGACGGAAAAATCGAATTATTTATGGAGATAATGTTCTCAGTACGGATATTTCATACGATATAACAGGCCGGGTAATTAGTCAGGATAATGAAGCGTTCGCGATGGAATTGAAATACGAAAATCCTGCGATGACAGCAACAGATCCCAACTATGCCGGTATGGTATCGGAATGTACCTGGCATCAGAAAGGAATGGACAATGGGGTACAGACCTACGCTTATTTATATACGCCGCGTGGGCAATACGCCGGAGTTCAACATTATTCAGAAGATACGAAGACCGATAAATACGTCGAATGTAATATCCGCTACGACGTTAATGACAATATCTTGTCGCTAAACAGAACAGAAAACGGCGAACTGCTACATGATTTTTCCTATACATATGCAGGCAATCAGCTAATGGCACTGTCGAACGGGGCGACAAACAGGCAGTTCCAGTATGATGCAAACGGAAATATGATATTCGACAGCCAATCTGATTTGCATTTCGAATATAATTGTTTAAATTTGGCAAACCGTATTTATAATGATACCGATTCGTATAACTACTCCTATCTTTCCGACGGCACGAAGCTGAAAGCGTTGAATACGCATGGTTTAGGGAATTATACCTCGGTTCTTTGATATATCGGCAGAATGCCGCAGGCATAATATCGTTGCATGATACGGGGTTTGCCGGCGGAATGATCTCCAAAACGTCGAATGGATATGCGATCAGTTATTATGTGACAGATTTCCAGGGAAGTGTCCGGACGATCGTCGATGAGCAGGGTGAAATTGTAGAATGTAACGATTACTATCCGTTAGGTGCGCGCTGGAATGTCGCGCAGTATCCTAAAACGGAGAATCCATATCTGTTTAACGGAAAAGAACTTCAAGCAAGTACATTCAATTTCCTGGATTACGGGGCTCGAATGTACGATCCCTACATCGGACGTTGGTTCTGTCCCGATCCCGCGATGCAGTTGTTCAATCCTTATGTGTTCTGTGGCAATAACCCGGTTGCTTATTACGATCCAGACGGTAGATTCTTTTGGTGGATAGTACCAATTTTTGCTGTTGTAGGAGCATATCTCGGTGGATCGGCAGCCAATGACAACTGGAATCCATTCCAGTGGGATTGGACATCCGGTAGAACTTGGGGAGGATTCCTTGGCGGGGCAATACAAGGTGCGATCTCCGGAGCTGCTTTGGCTTATGGCGTTTCTGCAATAACGGGGACAACATTGTTAACAGAGAAGGCTTTATCAAAAGTTGGTAAGGTTTTTCGTTGGACGTCTGCAATTTTCAGCAGTATAAAGGTCGTATCTACGGGTGCAAGTTTGCTGCATAATTTCAGTAACGGAATGGATATTATCAGGGGAAATTATCTATACAGTAGTAAAACCTTCGGAGGAAAAGTTCTTCAAGGATTGAGCCGTGCCACTTGGGAACGTGCCCAGCAATACGTGGGCTATTCTTATGCACATGCTCGCAACGGATTCGATCAGGTAGACGTAAGATATTTTCACGGAGCATTGGTAGTTAATAAAAATAGAACTTATACCAATGCCCATAAAGGCGCTACATTGGGAAATGTAATAAACGGTTGGGGTATTGATGATAATTTGGATCCTATGCTATACCATGAATACGGACATACAATTCAGAGTTGGCGTTATGGTCCATTTTATATGATTCCAGCTATAATGAGTGGAACGGCCGAATTATTTAAATCAAAATCATATAATGTAGAAAGGCAAGCGAATCGTTTCGCAAAAAGTTATTTTGGAGCAGATGTATGGAATAAAATAATGAAAGATCGCAAAAAAGAACAAGAATATCCATCCGACGGTGGTATTCCTTTTAATGAATAATTCACCAAAATCATATGAAAAAAATAGTTCTTATATGTTGTTTTTTCATGTCTTGTCTGCCGACAGACAAGGATTGGAAACAGGACTTTTACAATAACACAGATTGTGACATTTACATGCTTATCAATCAACATCAAGAAAATGGTGTAATTTATCCTTATTATGGAGAATTACCTTTATCAATTGATCATGTTGACTGTAATTTACAAAGCAGCTCATGGGCTCCCGGTAGGATTTATTATATTTTACCATACGGCACAAAAATCAATCGCGGCGACTGTATTCATGTTTATGCTTTTCATGCCGACACCCTGAAAAAATATACATGGGAAGAAATCCGAACCAGCAAAAAATACTGGTTTCGAGAAACGGTATGTCAAAGTACTGACATTCAATTTCCTGATGGATTTAAGTATATGGAAGAGTCTGATGCAGAGAATCCATGACCTATAAATAATTTGAAAAGGCCAACCTCCTGGTTGGCTTTTTTTATATTTTCAATTGGAATGTGTATTAATCAACACAAGGTACGAAACAAAACGGACGTTGTCGGTTTTAGAAACTGAATGAAACGGTTTGTTCTTATGAATACTACGGATGGTTCGATACGCACGGCTGCACGCTCGGCGTATTGGACCGTCTGCTGCGGAACGTCCAGCGTACG
>ERZ773194.1464-NODE-1464-length-25398-cov-4.973997_pt1 | contig 25398 bp, 17 predicted proteins | sample MGYA00511240_ERZ773194 | MGnify/ENA primary metagenome ERZ773194 (study PRJEB29015, sample SAMEA2737774) | human gut metagenome | biome: human gut; feature: human-associated habitat; material: faeces | place: China | collected 2012 ... | reverse complement strand
ACATTCTGCTTCCGCAGAATGTGGAGTAAAATTTTTTTGGGTGTACTTTTATGGGGTTCATCTCCTTAAAGCCCAACTCACCGAACGGGACATTACCCACGGCAACATCAAAACAGCCGTTCTGAAAGCTGTTTTTCTCAAAACCGCTGATTGCAATATCCGCATCGGGGTAAAGTGCCTGTGCGATACGCCCCGAAATGCTGTCTATCTCAACACCGTAAAGGTGTGAGTTATCCTGCATTTCCTTTGGCATACAGCCGAAGAAGTTGCCGACACCCATAGCTGGCTCAAGGACATTACCGCCCTCAAAGCCGAAATTGCCGAGTGCTTCATAAATGCCCTCAATAATTGTCGGGCTGGTATAGAAAGCATCTCCAACGGTAGAACGTGCCTGCTTGTATTCTTCGGGAGTGAGAAGTTCCGAAAGCTCCTTGTATTCAGCCGACCACTTATCCGCCGACTTATCGAAAGCCTGCGGTATTGCGCCCCAGCCGACATAGCGTGAAAGCGTTTCCTTTTCCTCAGCAGTTGCAGGACGCTTTTCGGATTCAAGCGTTTTCAGTGTTCTGATAGCTTCGACATTCGCTCTGAACTTTGTTTTTGCACCACCGTCACCGAGGTTATCATCGGTGATCGTGAAATTTTCGCCCTTGTCGGGTGCTGTCACTTCTTCCACGGATTTTTCGGGAGTGATGACCTTGAAATCGCCGTTACTCAGAAACTCATCTGCAATAAAGGTCACACGGTCTTTTACCGCACCCTCAAAGGCAGTATTGTTCAGAGTAATAAAGCCGTTTTCTTCAAGGCTTTCGACCTTGTATTCCTTGCCCTTATATTCGAGATAATCACCGACAGACAGCTCAGGTGTATTCTTTTCAGGTGCAAGTTCCGGCTCTTTTGTACGCTCCAAGCTGTCAATGAAATGGAATGACATCAGCATATCGCCGTTGTCGAGTCTGGAAGTCAGCTCACCGCCGTCAAACGTCCAGTTTTTCGCACGATCAAACTCCATGTGAATATCCTTACCAGTAGGCTCTCCGTTTTCATCGAGCTTTCTGGAAGTAAAATCGACGGTGCTTACACCCGTGACGATTCTGCGTTCTCCGATACATTCAGGACGGAGATGATCGCTGATCTCGAACATCATACCTGGCTTTAATGCCTTTTTGAGCTGAGACAGGTTCTTAACCGTAGGAATTTCGGGCTTTTCTGCTTCGGGTGTGACCTCTGCCTTGTCGGGCTTCACGGGTGCAGACTGCTCCTTTTCAGGCTCATTTCTGCCGATATACTCATAGAGTCCGCTGTTGAGCAGTTTGTCATAGGAGATATTTTCGGTGATCTCAAACGCTCCGCTTAACCTCTTGACAGTGCAATCGTCTGTGTAATAGGGCAAAGCACCTGTCAGCGAAACAACCTCTGAAACCACGCCCGTAGCCTTGTTGCGAAACTTGTCTCCGATCTCAACTTTGTACGGCTCAAAATTCTCCTCAGCCGAGCGTTCGGCTTTCATAGCCTGCCACTGTTCCTGCTGTTCGGGCGAAAGATAAGTGTTGTCTCTCAGCCTTGATTCTGTCATGACAGCGACATCGTGCCAGCTGTGACGGAATTTTTCGCCGTTCTCAAAAGAGAAAGTCATTCCCTTACTGTCATAGTCAACAAGCGAGATATTTCCCTCACCGCTGTGACCGCCGATACCGTATTCCTTTTTCAAGAAGCCGGCAAGCTCCTGAATTGTCGGGTGATTGGGCTGACCTTTGCTCTTTTCATAGAACTCCTGAACTCTGATCTTGCCGTTTACAAAGCCTGTTCCTCTGTCAATTTCAGCAGTCAACGCTTCAAATACCTGAACACCGTCTACAACAGGCCCCGGAGCAAACTCCGATTTTGCCTTATCGGGTGCTTTGGACTGGATAGGCTCGGGATCACCGAACAGAGAAAGCTGTTCGCCCTCAATATCGGGCTTCTCCCAAAACGGAATATCCGCCTTTTCGTCCGCCTGTATCTGCTCGATAACATCATCATCGGCAAACAGCGGAGCATCATCGTCAATTTCTTCTGTTTCCTTAGCAGTAACATCTGTAACAGGAGCATCGTCAACCGACATTACACCCAGCTCATAGGCAAGATTATCCAGCTCGTCCTTGTGGTCTGTATAGGTGTCGATGGAAATGATACCCTCTGCATTGTCCACAATAACAGTTGCACCGAGGGAAAGTGCCTTATCCTTGATCTCGTCAAGGCTCTCGCTGTCTCCCTTGTATTTCAGCGTAACAGACGGTACATCTTCCGCAGGAGAAGAAATATCTGCTGCATCGGCGGCATCGCTCATAAGCTCTACCGTCTGTTCGTCCTTTCCGGTGTGACGCTCAATGACTTCATCAGGAACGGAAACAAGGTCAGAGAAATCCAAGTCAGTCAGACCGTTCTCGATCATATCCTCGATACTGGCATACTGCTCCGTACTGTAAACCTCATCGTCAAATTCATAGGTGATCTTGAAGTTCACAAGGTCAGCCGTCACCTGAATCGGCAGATCATCGTCTGTCAGCGTAGTAAACGCAAGACCGATATTGTGCAGATCGGAGAAATCAGCACCGTCACGGTATTCCGCTTCACAAAAATCGTTGATAAGCCACTTTGCCTTATCAAGCGGAGTTTCAAATGTACGCTGAAAGTCCATAATCTTCACGGGCTTGTCTGGATTGTGTTCAAGCATAGCCGTTTGCAGGAGCTTCGGGAATGTGGACAGCTCACGGTACGGTTCAATCTCCATTTTATCGCCACGGTTATAGATACCGCAGACGGGATCGCCGCCGTAAAACAGCTCACCGACCTTTTCTCCGTCAGCGATAGCCAGTTTCCATGTGCCGCCCTCTGTCTCCGCAGACTCGCAGTCCGTACCGAAGAACTTGTCAACGACCTGCTGTAAGGTCTGGAGCTTTTCCGCTTCACGCTTCGGAGGGTTCAGCTCAAAAGCCTGTTCGATCAGGACGGAATATCCGGCTTCTCTCAGCTTTGCGGAGTATTCGTCCTTGACATGATCGGGAAAGCCGACCATAGGAGAGCCGTTCTTTGAAAGCATACGCAGACCGAGGACTTCCGCACCGATCTCTGCATTTTTGCCGTACATTTCGTAAAAGTCACCGACCTTGCGGAGCGATACCGGACCTTTGTCCTCCGGCTCTGCCTGTTCGGGAGTATCGACAGCAGGTGCAGGCTTTTCAGCCTTTGAGATGATCTCAAAGCCCTTACTCTCCATATCTTCCTGCCAGCCGTCATAGGCAAGCACATCGGAAGTGCCGAGCAAAATACCGCCGTAATCGGGTGCGTCAAGGTCTTTCATCTTGATACGGTCAGCGCTGATCTCCTCGATCTCACGACGAGCGCCGTCATACATTATAATATCACCGACTTCAAGATCGGCAACAGACGGCGCAGACTTCTCCTGTGTCCTTTCTTTTTCAAGGAAAAATTCGGGCATTTCCGTAAAGCCGAAGCTGTCGCAATAATATGCCGTGTCCTTATCGTCCACGGAAATGACGATAACATCGGAAACAGACAGAGAGTGACCACGGAAATCTTCGGGGTGATTAGTGTTGAACTGAGTGAAAATGCCCTCAAGAGTTGCATTTCCTCTGAACTCACCGACTAAGCCCTCATACACAAGCTCATAATCGTCCTTGTTGAGCTGTACGCCCTCTGCTTTCAGCCTGTCAAGCCCCTCGAATCGGACACCATGATACTTGTCACCGCCGGGGAGCTGATAGATCTGAAACTTACCCTGTGCCTTTTCCACATCATCAATGGTGCGGATAGGATTTTTCTCTTTGAAATCGTCAAGTATCTTCTGTTCCTCAGCGGTAAGCGCAGAATGGGATTCCAGATAAGGAACAAGAACATTCAGCATATTTCGGGGAGTTTCCTTGCTTTCGGGTGTATTGTAGGGATAATTCGTCGAAGCAACGGCATTTTCACAGATAGTGCGGATATGGTCAATAAGACTTCCACCGCCGGAACCCTTGCCGTCACCGATGTCAAACCTGTTGGAGAAATTGAACTCCTGTCCGTCCACAACAGCCCTGATCTCAAAGTTTGTTTTCTTGTAGTAGCCTGCATTGAGGTCGGGGATCATACGCTCCTGATGCTGTTTATCGTCAAGATACTCCATAAGAGCATTTGCAAGCGCAAAGCTGATCTCGCCGTGTTCCTCCGCAAAGTCACTCAGCAGACCGCTTTCGGTAAACTAGCGGTCATTGCCGTCCTTAGAATAGCCGAATTGAAATTCAAGGCTGTCGGGCTTTCTTTCAGGCTCAAAAGTAACATTATACTTTTCCTTTGCGATGATAGCAAAAGCCTTTTCGGTCTGAACTTCATCACCGAGAATATCGTGGAGAGCCTTCTTGATACGGTTCAGTTTAGGCTGATTATCGCCAGCCTCCCAGCCGTGGAGAGCTGCACCGTCAAACGCTGTCAGCAGATCAGCGATCTTTTCATCGGAAATATCGGGGACAGCATCACGCATATCATCACGAACCCACCAGAAAGCGAGATCTTCAAATTCCTCATGGGTGCGGTCAAGAAATGCCTGTCCGATCTCCTCTAAGGAAACAAAGCGCTCCATACCGCCGAATGAACAGTTATAGCCGTCATCTGTCCACTCCAAATGCAGAGAGTGACGGAGATTTTCAGCATAATAATAGGTACGGTCAGAGATCTTGCCGCCCTCAAAGACAAACTCCACCTTATCCTTATTTGCGATATTGTCAGAAGCATGGATCATAAGACCGAGTGCAAGCTCACGGCGAATATCATCACCGTTATGAAAGCGCTCCGCAAGTGCATACAGCTCTTTTTCGGGCAGATGATAGCCGAAAGAAGACTTATCGCTGGGCTGGTGCTTTTCAAGATACCCACGCTCAAACAGCGGATAAGCCATACTTTCCCACTCATCGGAGGACAGGGTATGCTCCGCAAGGAAACGGGCAAGGTCAGCATTGGAGAACAGCACTTCTTCCTCTGTTGCCTGTTTCTCAGGTACGATCGTGTCGATCACACTCTCAAAAGCTAAATTGTGAGAAGAAAGGAAGTCCTTAAATGTATCGAAGGAAATATCATCTGAAAGTACCGAAATACTCATATCCTTTATGAGAGGTGCTGTGGTACGGTCAGCAATCAGGTTATAGCCACCTTCTCCGTTGTTGATCTCCGTATCATAGTGCAGACGGAAATTTGTGAGATCATCACCGCTTCCCGAAAGCTGTATATCCTTGTGTGAAGCAAGGGCATCGGCAAGTGCCTGATCTCTGTCAGCCTGTTTCTGTACGGAATGTGCGTGTTCTGCAAGGAAATCAGCAATATCCGATTCCTGTAAAGCATTTTGCAGTATCTCAGCATACTCCTGAATATCCTCAGCCGTGAAAGTCTCGTCAATGCTGTCGATCTGACCTCTTGTGACTTCACCGACAAACATGGTCGCTATTGCCGACTTCTGTTCTTCACTGAAATCATGCTGATAAAAGAAATCGAAAAGTTCGATAGTACGGTCAAAACTGCTTTTCGCTTCAAGCATATCATTCAGCTTGGAGTGTTCGCCGTAACGCTCCGAAGCAGGCTGATCGAGATAGGCATTGACAAGAGACAGCATTTCACCGAACTGTGCTTCATCGTAGCGCTTATCGAAAAAATCCGAAAGCTGAAGCTGGGCATCTTCCACCGCCAGCCTGTGCATTACGGGTGAAAGCGCTATCATCTGCTCCATTGGAAGCCCCTGCTCCTGCATGGTGTGGATAAGACCCACCTCACGCTTTGCGGTATCTAATGCCCTGTGGAAAGCCTGCGCTTCATCACGGTCAACCGAGAACATCACCTTGCCGTCACGGATAACACCGCTGTATCTTGCGTTAGTTTCAATAAAGGGCTTGACTTCCTCATACTGTTTCGGGGTGAGGGTAGACATATACAAATGTCTGTTCTGTGCCGAAACGGAACGGTTTCCGATGACCTGTCCCTTTTCGCCAATGCCGACCTGACGGCGCTTGCCGATGATATTGTCACGGACAGAACGCACATAGGCGAGATCGTTACGGCTGACGGTCAGAGTGCCTTTGCCTGTCGGGTAAATTCGTCCCGAAAACTTGATACCCTGTTTGTCCAGCATTTCAGCCATTTTCAGGATAAGATCACGGTCAGCGGAAATGTACTCCTTGTTGGGGATATATCTGTATTCCACATTGCCGATGATATTTTTCTCGGGCGGAGAAAACGGAACAGTTGATCCTGCCGCTTCAAGATTTTTGCCTGCAAGCTGTCTTATTGTTCCGACATCGGCGGCATTTACCGCCATTTTGAAACCGCTTGCCACTCTGTATGCACGATAATTCAAGCCCGAATCTTCGAGCTTCTGAAACAAAGCACTGAAATCTTCAACACTCATGCTGATAACAGCCTTGTCCCTGTTATCGGTAGCAGAGTTCCAATATTCATTGCCTATTGCAGCCATTCTGTCAGCCTCCTTTTTTACTTCTGTCTTTTGTTCTGTATCTATCTCTTTTTTGGGGATACCCCTGAGCATATCGTTCCAGTCTTTGTATGTATCGGGAGTGACGATGCGCTTCATGTCGGGATATTCACTTATAAGTCTTTCGGCGAACTGATTGCCTTTTTCATCGTTGTCGGAGCATAAAAATACATTCTGAGGTGGGATATTGTAACGAAGTACCGTATCAAAGACAATACTCGGCTTCAAGCCCATCATGGATACCATACGGCAGTTATCAAGTTCATTATCGTGCATTTGCAGATAAGAAAGCATATCAATAGCCGACTCAAAGAAAAAAGCCTTTTCTCCCGAACCTTTCACTACCTCAAAGCCGTGTCCTTCTGCTGAATGCTCAGCTATACCCTTAAATCTGTATTCAGTTGATGTACCGACTTTTTCTGCACCGATGACCTTGCCGTTTTCGTCAAAAAATTTGAACAGAACATTTCCTCTCTTTTCTTCCTGAGAGATCAAGCCCTGTTTTACAAGCGAAACTATGAGGTCATAGTCATGTCCTCTTGTTTTGCAAAGATAAGCAAACACACGTTTACAATTATCTGCTTCATTTATTTCCGGCACTCCCTCTTTTTCAGCAGTTTTCTTGGGAGTGTCGGTATGGGTAGGAGTATATGTGCGGTCATAGTGTTCGCCGTTCAGGGCTTCCACCGCTTCGACAAATGACATATTCATATACTGACGGAGGAAGGCGATGTTGTCACCGCCCTCGTCCGTACTGAATCTGTGCCATACTCCACGTTCGCCAGGGGCATTGTCCTTGATGTGCATACTGTCATGGTCTTTCCAGATGTATTCTCGCCCCACACGTTTCAGGTCAAAGCCATTCTGCATAAGAAATTGCGGAAGATTGACCGTACTTGCCCTTTCTATCTGTTCTTCACTCAGTCTCATTTAGCCTAACCCCTGTGTATCTTTCTTTTTGGGTGACTTCTGCTTCTGCGGCTGTTTCTTGCCCTGTCCGCTGATACGCTGTACCTCTCGTTTCAGCTGTGAACGGGAGAAAAACGCCCGTCCCTGATCTTTCTTCGATACAGTTACAGCCGACTTATCGCCGTTTATAACAGCGGAGTGTGCAATGCCTTTCTTGTCAAGTTCAGCGACCTTAGCCTTTGCCTGTTCTTCGGTCATTGGCAGAGTTACCCTGAACTCTTTCGGCAGAGCCTTGTAAAACTCGGGATTGATATATTCGGCAGCTCTCACACCCTTGACCTTGTTTTCTATCTGCTTGTAAGCCTTAGCATTGTCTTTCGATACGGTTATCGCAACAGTATCATTCTTGCGGACTACGGCAGAATACGGGATTTTCTCAGCCATAAGCCCCTTTACAATTTCACGGGCAACCTCTGTCGCTTCAACACGGGAATGTCTCTGCTCTTTGGAAAGAGAAGCATAGTATTCGGGGTTGATCGTCTGATACTTGCCCTTTTCGCCCTTGCCTGCATTTTCCTTAGCCGCCTGTGTCTTGGCGATCTTGCCGATAGTGGAGTACATAATGTCATTGAGTGCCACAAGGTCTTTCTTTGATACCGTGATACCCACCTTATCATCACCACGGGCGGCGGCTGAAAACTCAATGCCTGCATTGGAAAGCGCCGCCATAACAGAGACAGCCTGAGCCTCGGTCATGCTCTCAATGTGGCGGTCATTCCTTGGCAGTTCCTTGTAATAATCGGGATTGACACGGAAAGCACCGTCCTCGCTCATCTCTGCCTTGCCGTCAGCGACCATATCAAGAAGCCAGTCCGACACCTCGGATATTTCTTCCTCATAGGTGCGTTCTTCGTTGACGGCATCTAAGGAAGAAAGAGCCTTTTCGACTACCGCAAGTTCACCTTGAAGCCTTGCAATATCCTGTTCGGCAATATCCTTAATATCCTTGCTTACGAAAGGATTGTCCGTAAGAGATTCAGCCGTCTGTATAGCTTCAAGAATACCGGCTTTTGACTTTTCAAGGTCAGCCTTTGAGCCGTTGTTGATGATACCGTCGATCATGTTGTAGTCATCTTCAAGCTGTTCCTCGACCGCCAAGTTGAACTTATCCGCCAGCGAAGCGATCTGAGACTTGTCAAGTTCCTCGGTTTCCTGCGCATAGAAAAGCGTATCCTCTGCAAGTCCCGAAGTTGTCTCAATGCCGTTTTCAGCCACATCAGCCAGCTTGTCGCTCGTCAGCTTCATCTGAGCGTCAAGGGTGTCATTGTCCTGCATGGAGTAGAACTCATCGGGCTGATGAACCTTGTCAATACGCTCGTCAACAGACTGAATACGCTCCGAAAGTGTATTTATCTGCTGTTGGAGCTTGTACTTGTCAACAACGCTGGTCTCGGGAGAATTGTATTTCTCCACGATACTGTCCTTTTTAGCGGTAAGAGCCTTTTTCTTATCCATAAGGCAGTTGAATGTTGCTTCATTGAGCCTGTCCATAGCATCGGAAAAGGCTTCACGGCGGTGCTTGTTAAAGCCGATAGAAAAACTCTTGATCGCATCGCTGAGGGCAACAACCCTGTCCAGCTTGTGGGAGATAGTGTCACGCTTTGCGGTCATGGCATCAATTTTCTTCCAGCCGTTTTCTATCTTCTGCTCACGCTTAGGAATCTTATCCTCACGGATAGCCGTGATACGCTCCTCATTACGGCGGATCATGCTCTGCACAAGGGGAACACCGCCGAGAGTAGCCGAAAGCATACGGTTGGTATCTTCCAGCTTGTCAGCCTTAGCGGAGAGTGCTTCGATCTTCGCTTTGTTCCTGTCGATTTTATCAGTCTGATTGGCGATCTTCTCATCAAGTGAGTCGATACGGCTCTGGTGGTGTTCCGCTTTGGCATTCAGAAAAGGAAGAAGTTTTCCCGACTTATGAATATTGTTCTCACTGTTATGCTCCTGAGCCTGAGCCTGTTTTCTTCTCAGTTCTTCCTCTGCGTCTGCTACGGGCTGGTCATTGGTGCGCTTGTCATCATTATCCTGTACGGGCATTGGCTACCTCACTTTCTTCTCTTAACGAAAACGATGATACCTGCGGTCACTGCTGTAACAACAGCACTTGTGATGATAATAAACTTCTTCATTGTCCGAATTTCCTTTCTCTTTCAGTTTTCTCAGCGGTCAGCTTGTCCTTGACCGCCTGTTTGCGTCTTATCATTTCAGCCTGACGGCGAATGACTTCTCTTGAAATAAGCCCTGTGCGGACTTCCTCTTTGTCTGCAAGGTCAGCCTTGTCCCGATGATCTTCGTCACCCTTGAGAACATTCTGTCTGTGCTGAGTATCTGCAAAATATACAGTCTCACGCTTTTCGGGAGTGTTGTTCTGCTGTACCTCACGTTCCTTTGCTTCTTCCAGGTCACGCTCCGTCTGCCTGTTGGCGGTATACGCTCTTGTCAGCTCACGCTGAATGGTGGGTGTGTCACAGTACCAGAGCCTTGTGAACATACGGCACAGCTGGACTTGCAGTTCGTTCGGTCTGTTTCTCAGTGTACCTTCCGTTACATTTAGATAGTGCGCCACCGAGGGGAGAAGCACAAGATAACTGCTGTCATCTTTATGTGTTTTGATCTCACGGAGCATTTCTTCAAACTCATCGGAACTTGCTTTCTTCACGATCTCATCAACCGTGTCCTTATAGTCGGCATCATAGGAAAAACGCATCTGCTTGTCCGTAAATGTGCCGATATGCGGAACACCGCTTGTTTTAAGAGCGATAGCCAACAGCTTGCCCTTGTCGGTATCAAGCGTGACGTAATCTCTGCTGTCTTTTGGAAAGTTATCCTCACCAAAGGAAAAAATATGGTCACTCACTGCTGCATCATTCCTCTCAGTTCACCGACAAGCTCCGCATTGGTGCTGTCCTTGTCAAATTCCATTGCATACGCACCGCACATCTGCTCTTGAATACGGCGAGGGAGTTTCCTAAGCTCTCTGACAGGCACAGCGATCAGCTTTGCAATTTTTTCAAGCTCGATCACCGCCAGCGCCGAATTGGTGAGCATATAGATCTGCTTTGTGTTCGCACTGTTGGCAAGGTATTCAAACACAATGACCTGCTGTGTCTCAAAGTCAAGGTTTGACAGCGTTACCATAGGAATACCCGTTGCCTTAGATACCTTTTCAAGTGTCAGAAGCACCGAGCCTCTCTGCCACAGCAGATCAAGGGCATTGTAAAGCTCTTTTCTGTCCTCGTCAGTCCTCACCACGATAGTTTCAAGGACGGTTTTCATCTTCGACCTGATCTCCTCGGGCATTTCGGCAATGCTTTCAGGCTCAACACCGAGTACCTTTTCGATAGCCGAATAGTCTAAATCGTTCATTTCTTTTTACCCTCCGTTTTCCAGTTGTAGTATGTCTTGCCCTGATATTCGTTCGGAACGACTTCGGGCAAAACGATAGTCTTTCTGCCGTTTTTCATGTAGCTTGTGCTTTTGCCGTTCAGAAGCCCCTTGACCTGTGCATCGGACAGCGTTACACCAAAGACCTTAGCGACATTCATTCCGCACTTGCCCTTGCAGTACCACCCGAACTTGCCGTTGATGACCTCAGCCCCGCACTTCGGGCATCTGCCTGCTGATTCAAACTTGCCGTCTGAAAAAGAAATAGAATTATCTGACTTGCCGTATTTACTGCACATTTCACGGACATTCTGCTCGATCTCCGACATAAAGCTGTCAGCGGAATACTGTCCGTGTTCGATATTCTGGAGTTTCATTTTCCACTCAGCCGTCAGCTTTGCGGACTTTACTTCTTCGGGAACAACGCTCACAAGGTCAATGCCCCTTTCTGTTGGAATGATCTGCTTTCCCTTGCGTTCCGCATAGCCATTCTTTACAAGACTTTCGATGACAGCGGCCCTTGTTGCAGGAGTACCTAAGCCTTTCTTTTCGGACTCCTCATCATATTCGTCCTGTCCTGCGTGTTCCATAGCGGATAACAGCGTATCCTCGGTGTAAGGCTTCGGCGGACTTGTGAAGTGTTCGCCCTTGCTTAAACTTCCGGTCAGGACTTGACCCTCAGTCAAGACAGGGAGCGACTTGTCATCTTCTTTTTCATCGGCAGACTTCACTGCATAGCGTTTCCAGCCCATATCAAGGACGGTTTTTCCGTTTGCCGAAAACGCTGTGCCACCGCACTCAGCTGTCACTTTGACCGATTCATACTTATGTGCAGGAGCAGAAGCACACATCAGCTTTTTCGCCACAAGAACGAGGATATTTTTTTCTCCTGCCGGAAGTCCGTCAAGGTCAGCCGTTGCGATACCGCTTGTGGGGATAATTGCGTGGTGTCCCGTGACTTTCTTGTTGTTGATAACTTTACGCAGTTCGGGAGTATACACCATATTGAAACCGAGGTATGTATTGCAGAGCCTCAGCACATCAAGCGCTGTCTGTTCCATATCGTCCGAAAGATACTGGCTGTCTGTTCGGGGATATGTGACCAGCTTCTTTTCGTACAGATTTTGCGTGTAGTCAAGTGTCTGCTGTGCGGTGTACCCGTGGGTTTTGTTGGCTTCACGCTGTAAGGTGGTAAGGTCATACAGCTTCGGAGCATTGACCGTTTTGACTTCCTTTTTGCCCGCCTTCACCGTAACAGGCTTGCCGGCACAGGAAGAAATCAGGTCATTGACCGCATTTTCATCGTCAATTCGTGCCGAGGACAGCGTAAAACCGTCGCAGGCAATATCCGCTGTAAAATACTTCTGCTTTACAAAATGCTTGACATCATAATCACGCTTAACAAGCATTGCAAGTGTGGGTGTCTGCACCCTGCCGATATTCAGCTTACCTCCATACCGACAGGAGAACAATCGAGAACCGTTCATGCCCACGATCCAGTCAGCCTTAGCCCGTGAAAAACCTGCATAGAACAGGTTATCGTAATCAGACATTGGCTTCATAGAATTGAGCGCCTGTCTGATAGCCGATTCTTCCAGAGAAGAAACCCACAAACGCTTGACGGGCTTTCTGCACCGAGCCATATTGTACACATATCTGAAAATGCACTCGCCCTCACGGTCTGCGTCCGTTGCACAGATGATCTCCGAAACATCATCACGCCCCATAAGCGCCTTGACAATGCCGAACTGCTCCTTTGTGCTTTCCGTGACCTTGAACTGCCACTTTTCAGGGATCATGGGGAGCTGAGAAAAACTCCATTTCTGCTCCCAGCCACAGCCGTATTCGTTTGGATTTTTAAGCCCGACCAAGTGACCGACACACCATGACACAATGTAGCCACTGCCTTCGATGTAGCCCTTGCTGGTCTTGTTAGCCCCCACCACCGAGGATAAGGCTCTCCCGACCGAGGGTTTCTCGGCAAGAATAAGGATCATTATTTATCACGACCTTTCTGCAAGTTGTTCCAATATGCCGTAAATAACCGAATTTACCGCATTTGGCTATTGATTTTTTGTTTTTGATGTGGTATAATATAAGTGTAAAAGAATATTATGCTTTTAGGAGACAGCTAATGAAAGTTGAAGTGAAAACGCCCGAACAACAGAGAGCCGAAATACTTGCTAAGATACCTGATTTCAGGCTCATGGACGATACTTATATGTCCGCCTTTTTCAACGGAAGAAAAGATCTTATCCAGTTTATTCTCCGTATCATTATGAACGATGATAAACTCGTAGTTAAAAACGATAAGACGCAAAAAGTGCTGAAAAATCTGCAAGGACGTTCCATTACACTTGATGTTGATACGCTCCTGAACGGTGACAGAGAAGCAGACGTAGAGGTGCAGCAGGAAAGCTCCGGTGCTAAACCAAAACGTGCAAGATTTCACAGCAGCATGATGGATTCCAACAGCCTGCTGCCGGGAGAAGATTTTGAGAAACTGCGTGAAACGTATGTCATCTTTATCACTTCGCATGACTATTTTGGAAAAGGGTTGCCGATATACACCATTGACCGCTATATCAAAGAATTAGATATGATGCCGTTTGATGATAAAGAACATATCATATATGTAAACGGCGAAAACAATGCCGATACACCTCTTGGAAAGTTGATGCACGATTTCAAGTGCAACGATCCAAAGGATATGTATTATAAGAATTTAGCTGAAAGAGCAGACCATTTGAAAAACACAGAAGGAGGTCGGGAAGAAATGTGTAAGATAATGGAAGAGATCAAGAGTGAAGGTGTTCGTCAGGAAAAGTACCAGATCGCTATCAATCTTCTGAAAATGGGTATCGCATCCGATGAACAGATTTCTCAGGCGACCGGTCTTACTATTGAAGAAGTTCAGGCACTCTCTGCAATGGTAAAAACATCAGCATAATTGATCACATCAACCTAAGCACATTCCCCACCTCGGGGAGTGTGCTTTTATTTTTCCGGAATAGGATACGGCTTAACACAACCGTCATCAGGCTCGTCATACTTATGCTCAAAGCAAGTGCCGTAGTAGTTGTCTATGTCCTCATCATCGAGGTCATCGCCGTACTTGTCATGGAACTTTGCATTTGCCTCTCCGTTGCACTCACCGAGCTTGTACGCTGCATAAGCGATACCGCCCACAGCGCCGAGACCTGCCACACACTTGATGATCTTCTTGATATTCATATATAAATCCTCCGTTTAATACTCTACGGGATCGCCGTAGTTGATTTTTTTGATTGACTTTATGTTCGCTCCGAGGTCAAGACCACACCAATTGTAGTAACCCCAGGAGCCTGAAAATGCCACACAGGACGGCAGACTGTTATCATCATAGATAAACTCAACGATACATTTGCCGTCGCCGCCGAAGTTATGATATTTTCCCTCACCGTCATCAGCCCAGCCTTTGCTGTCGCATTGCTTGACGGTAAACTGTGTTCCGTTTTCAAGCTCCACTAAGTACCTGTCCCAATCATAGCCGTAAAACAAGCCTAATGCGGCGCAGTAATCACCGTATTCATCACGGCGAATGCCCGTGTTTGTGATTGGATCGACCACAGAACCATATATCGCACCCGAAGCAGGCTGTGCTTTCAAGCCCGAAGCCCTCTCGCCGGCAAAGCAGTTAGTCCACCCGTCCTCATGGGGAAAATCCCAAATGACCTCAACAGTTTCTGTCTTGCCGTTCTCCGAAACAGGCACAGCTTCGGCGTTTTCTTCCTCAGAAAGAATAACAGGCTCTACCGTTACCGTGTACTCCGTATTCTCACGAAGTCCCGTGATGTAGCACAGGCTGTCCGACTTGAACTCAAAGTACATATTGTCATAGTAGGCATAATCGGGCGAGACCGCTTCACAGGTGACAGTGTAATCCCTGTCAGGCTCGGACTCCCATTCGACCTTTAAGCAGGAAACGGAGATCGTTGATACTTCCAAGCCCTGGACAGATACTTCGGTGATCTCGGGCGGAACATCTGCATTATGTACGATGAAGCCCATGACAAGTGCAAGTATTCTTCTTTGAAAATCAGGTTCAAACATTATATTTCTTCACCGCCTGCCGCTTTGATAAGTGCCTTTTCAAGCTGATACGGCACTCCTATCAGAAGTGACAGGATCATCGACAGTATCAGCACTGTCGGCAGATAACTTAGCACGTTTCTTTTCCTCTCTTTCCTTAGCCTTCATCTCTTTTGCAAAGGCTCTGTATTTTGCCGTGTATTCGTATGATTTCCCGAACAAGTGCATTGCCGCCTTATACAGATTAGGCTCATGTTCTTCGATAACAGCAAGTTCCTCAGTAATGTGCTTACTGAAAGGACAGCCTACACAGCCTGTCCGCCTTAGTCCATACTCCGTGTAGCAGCGTGAGCGCTGAACATCAAACATCTGCTCATAGTCATGCTTGTCCTTGTCGGTGTACCAGAATATCGGGCGAAATGTATCACAGCCCTTTGACTTGCACTCTGAAAAACAAGTCTTAAATGCCGCCGAACGGATACCGCCCTCAGCCTTGCGAATGCCTGTCATATCAAGGTCAGCGTCAAGCTCCTTGACGATACGCTTTGCCGGTTTCTTTTTCGCATATTCACAGCACTTATTTGAGATCTGAAAGTCTGGTGGATTTGCAAGTATAAACTCTTTCAGCCACTTGTTACGATAAATCGAAAAACGGCTCATTTTCTGCACACCGTTTTCATCGGAATATCGCTCACCGCACCACCATTGAAGTGCGACCTTGCATTTAGGGTACTTCTTCAAAAGCACCTCTAACGGCTCGTCCTCCCACTGGAAATGGTGGGCTTGCAGTCTCATCATCTGTTCGGAAACGTACTTCGATAAGAACGGCACACCGTATTCCTTGATACAAGTCGGGATAGGCTTGTCGGGCTTGATGTGAATGATCTCTATACCGTATTTCTGTTCAAGTTCAGTCAAATGCTCCTTAGTAGCGGTATATTCAAGCCCTGTGTCAATCCAAAAATAGGTCACTTTTCCGTCCTCATCGACCTTATGTATCATATCGAGCATGATGTCACTGTCCGAGCCGCCGCTGATACTGCATACAGGCGAATATGACCGCATCATAATACGCTGTGCCTTGCAAAAGGCTGTGTAAATGGTGTAGTTATTGTTATCGGCACAGGTTTTCAGGATTTCTTCATTCATCACGAAGTCCTCCCATGATATGAGCGATAACGTCCACCGTCCAACCGTTGCCGACAGCGGTATATCTGTGCGAGTCCGCTGCACCCTCAGTGTAATTGTCGGGAAGTGTCTGCAAACGCTCATACTCCAATGGAGTCAGCTTGCGGACAGCACCGTTCTGATAGACTTTCTTCTGTAATTTACCGCCTGCACCGTCACCGCACAACGTTCCGCACTTATATTTCAGATTGAAAACACGCTTGTTTTCCGAGAATATATTTTCTCCGTCAAGTGTAGCGATGACACGATCATCTTCACCATGCAGAGTATATTTTTTATCACGATACCAATACTTTTCGGGAACTTTTTCTGCTGAAAGAATAATATCTTCAAGCACAATTCCCTTATCAGACGGCTGTGTGACATTCGGGATATTCGTCCAGTACAGTCGTTTGCGCTCCTGTGCCGAAACAAGTGCGGAATTTATCATAACAGGCTCAACACCAAGCTCACGGGTTATCTCATCACGCCATTCCGCTTTCATGCTTGCGACATTTTCAAAAAGAAAATACTTTGGAGCGACCGTATTAAGAGCATCGACATAGGCATAGAACAGACGGCTCTTTTCGCCTTTCAGACCTGTTTTTCCTTTCTGTCTGTAAACTGTATTCAGACCTGAAAGGTCTTGACAAGGACTTCCGCCGATCAGAAGATCAAAACCGATATATTCCGAAAATTCCGCATTTGTTACATCGCCCTTATGCTCGATATTCGGATAATTCTTTTTGCTGATTTTGATAGACGGTTCATTGATCTCATAAGCGACATAACGCTCGACAGGAATACCGGCTCTTTCAAAAGCGACCATTCCGCAGGATATACCGTCAAATAAGCTGAGTACCCTCATACCGCACCGCCTTTCTCCGTCAAAGAAGAAAGAATATGTGCGATAACGTCCACCGTCCAGCCGTTTCCGATACACTTATAACGCTGTGAGTTGCTGATACCTGCCGTATAGTTGTCGGGGAGAGTCTGCAAGCGCTCCGCTTCAACAGGTGTTAGCTTTCTGATGATATAGTCACCATCGGGCAAGTCGATCTTATACAGACCAGTCTTAGCCCCCTGACCGCCCCCATTTGCCGATAGCGTTACCGACTTACCACGAACGGAATAAATACGCTGTCCCTGACCGCCTTTTCCGTACTGCCCGACACGAACGGGAGCGCATACAAGAGTATCTTTCTGAACCGTTGTCAGACAGTTTGATTTTCCGTCAGGTCTGACTTCGATATGCTGTTCTGTCTTGCCGTCATTGACATATCTACCACGCTGGGCGGCACCCACAGGCTCGGCAACCGCTGTTGCACCGCCTTTGAAGCTCTTGTTTTTTATAAGCGTCGCTTCGCCGTACTTGTAATATCCAGCCATTACAGTACGGCTTTTTTCACCCTCATCGTTGTAAGTGTTAATGGGGATAGCTACACGCTGTTTAGCCATTTCGCTTCCATAAGGACTGAAAGGCTTTTCTCCGGCTTTATAATATGTAGCAGGGATAGTATGCGACTTGCCGCCCACAGTATTGATCGGAATAGCCACCATTGTCCGCTGTTTTCTTTCAAGCGTATTGTAAAGTACAGCACCGTTATAGGAAGAAGTCATACAATAAGACTTGTCCTGCCACGGCACAGCATTTTCAAGCACATCGGCAAGCATAATGCCCTTATCCTCGGGCTGGGTGACATTCGGGATATTAGTCCAATAGCATCTTTTTCGATTCTGACCGCTTACAAGTGCAGAATTTATCATGATAGGCTGTACACCTAAATGCTTGCTGATCTCGTCCTTTATATTCTGGTGAATGGAATAGTTATTCTCATAAAGAAAATACTTGCACTCACTCTCACGGAGCGCACGAACATACTCCATAAACAGCCTGAATCCCATGCCGTCAGAGGTGGTCTCCCTGCCTTTCTTTGCAATAGACCAGTATGTACACGGACTTCCGCCGAGCAGAAGATCATACCCTTTGAACTTCGTAAAATCGCCGTCAAATACGTCCCCGTGGTGAACAATATCGGGGTAATTGCGATCTGAGACCGTGACAGCGTACTTGTCGATCTCAAAGGCATCATAACACTCCACGGGAATGCCTGCCCTTTGCAGAGCAAGCATACCGCAGGAAATGCCGTCAAATAGGCTTAAAACTTTCATTAGACAAATTCTCTCTCTTTTCTCATTGTCTGTGTTGTTTCTCTATATATGTTTTGTTGTCATGACCTTGAATCCAATGGGTTCAAGGTCGTTCAGGCTTCGTAATACTCGTCACAAAGCTCCTTGTATTCACGCTCCAGTTCGTCATAGTCCTCGCAGAGCTTGTTGTACTTTTCCGCAAGGACGGAGTGATTTCTGCCAAGCTCAGAAGCCGACTTCACAACATTATCGTACTTCTTCGCCATAGCAATACCGCCGTCCAAAAAGCCGACCAGGTGACCTGCATTATACCCCTGTGCAAACCACTTGCGCTTGATACAGTCAGCCACCTTTATGGTAACTCCTGCCGCACAAGCCGCCCCTGCAAGGGAAGCAATACCTACGATCATCTTTTTTCTGTTATTCATTTGCTGTTCCTCTCTTTCTCTCATTCGTCATCATAACCGTCATTGCCGTCAAAAATCTCCAGGTCATCATCATCGTCCGACTTGTAGTCATCGGGATCAAACTCAGGCTTTCTGACACCGTTATCGCCCTTTTTCTTCTTGAAAAGGAAGAAACCGCCTGCACCGAATCCGATAAGTGCGATGATGCCCACCAGATAGATACTGCTCATATTGGCAGGAGCTTTCTTGGTGGGAGCATTTTCGCCGTCCTCAGCACCTTCACCGTCAGCCGTTGCTTCGGAAGTCTCAGCCGTGTCCGAGGAATTATCACCGCTGTTCACTCTGCCGTTGGCTTTTTCAGCCGCCTGAGCCGCTTCTTCGGGAGTGTACTTCGGATTTCCGTCCTTATCTTCTTCACCTGCATAGAGAAGTGCGTAGAGATCATAATCGTCAACTTTGTTCAGAAAGTACACATTGTCCTCTCCGCTTTCGGCGGTGTAATTGATAAGCACATAGAAAACGTGACCGTCCTTAGTGGTGACAGCGATAAACTGCATTTCCTCAGTGTTGTAGATGATCTGTTCCGACTTGATAAGAGTAGCATTGCCGTCAGTATCGTAATACGGATCACCGTCATAGTCAGTTCTGCTGTCATTTGCGGTAACAGTGCCGTTGCCGTTTTCGGCAAGCTGTGCCATTACCTTCATAAAGTCCTCCATGCTGTATTCTTCCTCTGAAACAGAAGAAGTTGTTTCAGTCCCTGAACTGCTGTCCTCAGCTGAGGTCTCTGTTGCTTTTGCGGTTGTTCCCTCAGTTTCAGAGCCTTCCTCCGAACTGTCATTGTCAGCGGCAGTTGTTGCCTGTTCCACCGATTCAACAGCGAAGTCGGTTGTTTCTGCCGCCGAAACCGCACCGACACTTGCAAGGGAAAGCATCATTGCTGCCATTACAGCACTAAAAAATCTTTTTCTCATTGTTGTCCTCCTGTAAAAGTGTTCCTGTGTATTCATCGCCGTCAGCCAGCTCGTCAATGTCATCGTCGGTAAGCCCACGGCTCTTGAATTTCAGGTTTTGCTGATATGAACGAATAAGTGTCTCGGGATCGGTCTCCTCTGTATTAGCCACCTGTTCGAGTTTTTCATATTTCAGCACTTTTATCTCCATAAGGAGATTTTTGAGCTGTCCGCTTGCTGTTTCTATCTGCCTGCGGAGTGAATCAGCCCTTTTCTCTTTCTTTTCGATCATCTGATCTATATTAGCCATCACATCACCTCCGTCAATACAGCACCAAGCGCGGATCTATGTAGTCCCAGCCGTAGCCGTCAGTGTCAATGTAAATGTGAAAATTCACGTTGCCGGCTGTCGTTTTGGCAAATTCCTTGCCCTCCTTGATACTGTCGCCTTCCTCATAGTCATTTATCAGCACCGCATTTGCGATAGTGACCTCCGTATCACGCTTAGTACCGCCGTTGCCGTCATACCAATACTGCACATCGTCCTTGCGGATAGTGATCTTGTTATCATCGGTATCAACATCGGTTATCTTACCGCTGAAAGGCATTTTGAGCTTTGTTCCGCTGTCCGCATAGACCTTGATACCCTGATACAGCCCGTCACTTGCTTCATTCCAGCCCGTCATTTCGTAACCGAACTCTCTTTTGAGGGAGTAGTCACGGATAGACGGCTCGGGCAGAAGATTATACAAGGTCTGATGATTACCATAGAGCGTGTTGCCGTCCTCATTGCCGACAAGCAGATTGTAATACTGCCAGCGTTCGGTCTTATGGGACAGGGTTTTCAGCTTGTCCTCTATGACCTTATCAAAGGTCTTTTTCTGCTTGACGTTGTAATACAAGTTGCATTCGGTTTTCCAGTAATACTTTTCATAATAGGCATACATACAAGTGTCTGTTATGCTATCATTCCAAATAGTTGTATCGGTCGGGCTTACCAAAAACCATGCGTCTGTACCGTCCCAGCCCCAAAAACTGCGGTTATGTGATGAACCGCCCGCATTGAAAAAGAATGTGTCGTTATCGCTGTCATACATATAAAACGGTCTGCTGTCGCCTGAATAATAGCGATGATCTCTCACATAAAAGCCCGTCAGAGCGTAATCGTTATTAGGATCAAGGACACGGTAATTATCGGTAATACAGATATATCCGTCGCTGTCACGATACTGTCCGATCTCGGAAGTGTACGCAATCGGCTTGAAACGGTACTTGTAAGGCTGACCGTCATAGATATATGCGTCCTGTTCGGCTCGGTAATATGTACCCTCGTCAGCTGCACCTCCGCCCCAATAATTGTAGGGGTCAAGTTCTTACCAGCGTGACTTGTTGTCATACCAATATACAAACTGATATTCTGCATTGAATATCTCATCGAGCAGATCTTCGGTATCTCCGTCAAACTCCCAATACTTTATGTCACCGTTGTCGGCGGCATCAAAATCGTAGTAGTAAGCACAGAGAAATGACCACAGCTTGTAGGTGTCGAAGTCATAGACCGGATCCCAGGGATATTTGTCTGAGTTGCCCCAATACCAATTATCGGGCTTGTCTTTCAGGTCTTTTTTCTTAGCACCGAAGTCCGCAAGTCCGTCCTTCCAGTCGGAAGAATCACCGACCTTGCGTATCTTTTCATTCATTTCGTAAGCAAGTTTCGTGTAGTATTTTTCGGCTTCCGACAAATCATAGTCCTGTGCCGCATAAGTACCGAGAGTGAAACCACTGCTTGAAGCGATTGAGCTGAAAATCATGATGATGAAAGCGAACACAAGAAGAATGATGATAACAGGCACAGCCAGTGTTGCAAAGAACTTCTTGACTTCCTTTTCATACACGTTCTTGACGAACTTGAAAGCCGTCCTGATCGCATCGGAAACCGACTTCTTCGTCTGCTTGTTCTTCGGTCTGCGCTTCTTCTTTTTCTGCTTGTACTTATCGTGCTTGTCATTCAGCCTGTTTTCCTGCCTGTTCAGGCGGTTCTTCGACTTTGACTCGCTGTCTTTGAGTCTGTCACGCTTTTTCTGCTCACGCTGTAAACGCTGAGGCTTTTTGACTTTTTCTATTGCAGGCTCGGCAATTCTTCTCTTTGCCGAGTCAACAGCGTGTACGAAGTCATTATCCTGATCTTCGTTGACAGCTTTCTGCCATGCAGAAGCCCTCATACGCTTTGCTGAATAAGAAACAGGCTTTAAGACAAGAAGCCCTGCACTTGCATCACGCTTGATCTTACGCTGATTGCGAAGTTCCTTTTTCTTGAACTTCCTGTCTGTTTTAAGCTGTTTCTGCTCAAATTTCAGTTCACGCTTTGACTGCAAATACGCCTGTTTACGGCGCTTGTTCATCGCCCTGCGGTAAGGATTGCCCCTGTCTCTGACCTTTCTTGACTTGTAAAAAGCCTTAGCCGACTTTATATCCGCCTTTGAAGCGCTGAGTTTCGGCTTGTAGGAATCGAACTTGAAAACCTTGTATTCAGCCTTTTGGAGCTTGTACTTTGCTTTTTCAAGTTTCTGTTGTTTCTTCTGTTTCAGATGACAGTGCGTACCCTTGACAGCATCGACCGCCGTTCTTCCGACAAAGAAAACTCCACGGTGATAATCGTCCACCGCTTCACGGGTGTACTTTTGCTTTAATTTGTTTCTGACTTCACGCTGGGCAACGTCAGCACCTTTCAGACCGACAGTCTCCGCTGCGAGCGCAGTGTCAACAGCCGTCTGCGCTACATCGTGTACCGCAAAATTCGTGACCTTTGCCGCACCCTTGAAAACCTTGCCTTTTTTGGACTTCGGCTTCCAGGCGTTTATCGTCCGTGTGACCGAGGGAACATCACCCTTGATACGGTATTTTGCATTGACCGCCTTATGAATCAGACCACGGTTATTGCCGTGAAACTGCTTTTCACCACGGACAATATTCGCTTTGGTCTTGAATTTGCCCCTGCTGTTCTGCCCACGGACAAATTCTATCTGAAACGGTTTTGACCGCCTGCTGACCTTATCGAAACGAGCCTGAGCTTTACGGAGGTTATTCTGTTTTCTCTGTAATCCCATAATTCCTCCATTTCATGCCGTTTACTGGTCCTGTGGACGAGTTGTCATCAAGCGGAACATCTGCGTGTCTGCCGGAAATTTGTCGGTGAAAGGCAGTAAGACCTTATCATAGCGGATAAGCCCTTCGCCCGGTCCGCTGTTCGTCACAAACTTCATCTGTTCTTTTGAAATGTGCAGTTTTTCTGCAAGAATATCTCTGTCACCCGATGCCTGATTCAGCATATAGACGAAGTCCGAGTTATCAAAGATATTCTCAACTTCCTGTGACTGCAACAGGTCTTTTACATTTTGCGTGATACCCGTAGGAACTCCGCCCCATTTTCTGAAACGCTTCCATATCTCAGCGGAATACTTCGCCGTCTGTTTCTCTTTCAGCAAAAGGTGGAATTCGTCGATATAGTATCGGGTGATCTTCTTTTTCTCACGGTTAGCGGAAACCCTGTTCCAAACCGTGTCCTGAACGATCAACATTCCGACTTTCTTCAGTTGGTTGCCAAGCTCCTTGATGTCAAAGCAAATGATACGGTTTGTCATATCAATGTTTGTGCGGTGGTTGAACAAGTTCTGCGAACCGTTTACAAACATTTCAAGGCTGTTTGCCACTCTCAGAGCCACATCGCCCTCAGCTTTCAGTTCATGCTGTAAGTCCGAAAGCAAAGGCATTTTCTCCACAGACGGCTGATTTTCGATAAAATTCTTGTAGATACGCTGAACGCACTTGTCAATAACAGACCTTTCCTCAGCAGTCAGACCGTATCTTCCGCCCACGATGATCTCGCACAGGCTGATAAGAAAATCCGACTTGTCAGCAATCGCTTCCATAGGATTGCTCATAAGGTAATCGTCAATCGTTACGTCCATCGGGTTGATATGCTGTTCGCTGTTGCTTGCAATTCTTATCAGCTGTCCGTGGAGCGCCGACACAAGAGGGAAATATTCTCCCTCGGGATCACAGATGATAATATCGTCCGTGGTGGTCAGAAAGCAGTCGAGTATCTCACGCTTTACGCTGAAACTCTTGCCTGCGCCCGGTGTGCCGAGGATAAGTCCGTTAGGGTTTTTGAGCCGTGACCTGTTGGCACGGATCATATTGCCCGAAAGCGTGTTCACTCCGTAGTATGTCGCCTGACCGTCCTGAAACAGTTCCTTTGTAGTGAAAGGCACAAAAATGGCGATACCGCTTGTGTGCATTTCCCTTGACACAGGTACAGCGTTATAGCAAATGGGGAGTGTAGAAACAAGCGTCTGCTCCTGTCTGTAATCGTAGGGGAACATCGTGCAGTTGTTCTTCTGACAGATACGTTTGAGCATTTCCGCTTGCAGTTTCAGCGACTTCTTGCTCTTTGCGTAAGCCCTGAGGCTGATCGAGATATGGAAAAGACGCTCATTCTTGCTGTTTAAGTCCGCAAGCAGTTTGTCGATGTCCTCAATGTACATCTTGATAGCAGGCGGAAGAATATCCGTGTCATATCCGGCTTGTGAAGCCTTTTTCTGCTCATCGACCTTCATAGCTTCAACCGCCGTCAGCTTCTTCTTGACGAATTTGAGTGCGTCAATCTGGTCTAACGGCTCAACGTGAAGATTGATACAGAATAAGTTTTGCATTTCCAGAAAGTCTTTCAGTATCTCGTCCGACAGTTCGCCTGCAAGGATATTCAGTCCCCAAACCGCACCGTAAGCGCTGCCAATCTCAAAGTCAGCCTTGTTGAATTTCAGGGACGGCGGGGCGATAAAGTCCTTTGTGTCCATGCCGGCATGGAGCATACTGTCCCAATCGAAGATAAAATGCTGGCTTCTGTACGGATTGAGAGCATAGTACATCGCTTCAAGCCTTGCCTTGCCGTCGAGCATTTCGGCTTCAACTCCAAAAGCCTTAAAGCCCTTGATAATGTCGCTCTTAATGCTCATCAGCTTAGACCTTGCCGACTTATAGCTTGTACTCTCAATTCCGAATGTCAGGAATTTACGGGCAGACTGACCGTTAGAGCCTGTCATGAGCTTGTCGGTCAGCATCTTGCTGTACTCCTGGCGAATATCGTTGAAGTCATCGTCCTGCTCGGGTATCTGGATAGTTTTTATCAGCTTGTCCTTTGAGCGGTTCTGGTTCTCAAACGTCAGCTGAAACTTGATCGTATTATCGAAAAGATTGATAATATCGCAGTATTTTGAAAAAATGTTGTTCTGTTCATCGAACTCCGCAATGCTGTAATTGGCATCGTAAAACTGTACCGTCAGAGAATAAAAATTCTCCGACACCTGACAAACTCCGTCACGGAACATACACAGGAAAGGGATCGTATTCTGCACCGTGGCATTGCTGCCGTTTTCTTTCTTTATCTCAGCCATTCTTGCGGATAATAGTTTTTTGTCCTCTTTGGTAAGCTGTGAGGCAGGCTTTCCCAGGAGTACAGAAGCACTTGCTTTCCGGTCTCCCTTTGTTTTGGCATTTTTCTTTCTTAAGCCCATTGGTAAACCTCCGTTATATCAAAGCGGAGGACACCGAAAGTATACTATTATATATAGAGAGCGTAATCAGCCTTTTCTTTCGGCATCTCTCAGCTTTTTTCGTATCTTCATATATTCGATGTGCCGTTCAAGGCTCACGAATACGTTTGTTGTTCTGTAATATCGCTTTCTCGGTCTTGTAAAATACTCTTTCATGAACCTGA
>ERZ773194.1463-NODE-1463-length-25406-cov-10.540491_pt1 | contig 25406 bp, 20 predicted proteins | sample MGYA00511240_ERZ773194 | MGnify/ENA primary metagenome ERZ773194 (study PRJEB29015, sample SAMEA2737774) | human gut metagenome | biome: human gut; feature: human-associated habitat; material: faeces | place: China | collected 2012 ... | reverse complement strand
CTTTTATGATACTGTGTTGCACTTGACTTGACAATTCGCCATTTGATTTTATTTGTTGGCTTACGCCGCCAAACTCTGCGAGGCTTTTTTGACAAGCTGAGCCCTTAACAATTACGGAAAGGGCTGAAATCTTTGCATAAAAACCGTCGGTTTTGACAAAATAATCTATCAAATTTGTACAAACCGTGAAATCTACCAGGAATTGAGAAATCCTATTGAAAAATTGATGCCATCGTGATATACTGTTTTGGCACTTAGAGAATTCAAATGTGTAAATATCGGGCAAAAAATATCGATTCGCGGTATTCGCCCGTGTATTTGAAAGGGGTATTGTATGTCTCACAAGTATGTTTATTTGTTCACCGAGGGTGACGGTTCCATGCGAGAGCTTCTGGGCGGCAAGGGCGCCAATCTGGCAGAGATGACCAGGATCGGCCTTCCGGTTCCCCAGGGCTTTACTATTTCTACCGAAGCCTGCACCAAGTACTACGAGGACGGCCAGAAGATCAATGACGAGATCATGGCCCAGATCATGGAGTACGTGGATAAGATGGAGCAGATCAACGGCAAGAAGTTCGGCGATCTGAATAACCCTCTGCTGGTCTCCGTCCGCTCCGGCGCCCGGGCCTCCATGCCCGGTATGATGGACACCATCCTGAACCTGGGCCTGAACGACGATGTTGTGGATGCCATGATCAAGGGCAATCCCGATCCCGCCTTCGCCCGGTTTGTCTACGATTCCTACCGCCGGTTCATCCAGATGTTCTCCGACGTGGTTATGGAAGTGGGCAAGAAGTATTTCGAGCAGCTCATCGATGAGATGAAGCAGCGCAAGGGCGTCACCTATGACGTGGAGCTCACCGCAGAGGACCTGAAGGAACTGGCTTCCCAGTTCAAGGCTGAGTACAAGGCCAAGCTGGGTGTGGAATTCCCCTCCGATCCCAAGGTGCAGCTGTACGAGGCCATCCGTGCCGTCTTCCGCTCCTGGGATAACCCCAGAGCCAACGTCTACCGCCGCGACAACGACATTCCCTATTCCTGGGGCACTGCCGTCAATGTCATGCCCATGGTATTTGGCAACCTGAACGACAATTCCGGCACCGGCGTGGCCTTTACCCGTGACCCCGCCACCGGCGAGAAGAAGCTCATGGGCGAATTCCTGACCAACGCCCAGGGCGAGGACGTGGTGGCCGGTGTCCGTACCCCCATGCCCATTGCCCAGATGGCCGACAAGTTCCCCGAAGCATATGAGCAGTTCGTCAAGGTCTGCGCCCTGCTCGAGAACCACTACCGGGATATGCAGGATATGGAGTTCACCGTGGAGAACGGCAAGCTCTATATGCTCCAGACCCGTAACGGCAAGCGTACTGCCAAGGCCGCTCTGAAGATCGCCTGTGACCTCTTGGACGAGGGCATGATCGATGAGAAGAAGGCCGTTGCTATGATCGACCCCCGGAATCTGGATACCCTGCTGCACCCCCAGTTCGATGCCAAGGCTCTGAAGGAGGCTACCCCCATCGGCCGTGGTCTGGGCGCTTCTCCCGGAGCTGCCTGCGGCAAGGTCGTGTTCTCTGCTGAGGATGCGGAAAAGTGGGCCGCCAGAGGCGAGAAGGTTGTTCTGGTTCGTCTGGAGACTTCTCCTGAGGATATCACCGGCATGAAGGTTGCCCAGGGCATCCTGACTGTTCGCGGCGGCATGACCTCTCACGCTGCCGTTGTGGCCCGGGGCATGGGCTCCTGCTGCGTCTCCGGCTGCGGCGAGATCAATATGGACGAAGAGCACAAGCAGTTTACGCTGGGCGGCAAGACCTACCACGAGGGCGACTTCATCTCCATCGATGGTTCAACCGGCAATATTTATGAAGGCGTTATCCCCACTGTGGATGCCGAAATCGCCGGTGAGTTCGGCCGCATTATGGCTCTGGCCGACAAGTACCGCACCATGAAGGTCCGCACCAATGCCGATACCCCCACCGATGCCAAGAAGGCCAAGGAGTTGGGCGCAGAGGGCATTGGCCTGTGCCGTACCGAGCATATGTTCTTTGACCCCGAGCGGATTGCTGCTTTCCGGGAGATGATCTGCTCCGATACCGTTGCAGAGCGGGAGACCGCTCTGGACAAGATCCTGCCCTATCAGCAGGGTGACTTTGAGAAGCTCTATGAGGCCCTGGAGGGAAGCCCTGTGTGCATCCGCTTCCTGGACCCCCCTCTGCATGAGTTCGTTCCCACCACCCAGGCTGAGATCGAGCAGCTGGCTGCGGCCCAGGGCAAGAGCGTAGAGGCCATCAAGGCCATCATCGCCTCCCTGCATGAGTTCAACCCCATGATGGGTCACCGCGGCTGCCGCCTGACCGTCACCTATCCGGAGATTGCCAAAATGCAGACCAAGGCCATCATCCGGGCCGCCATCAATGTCAAAAAGGCCCATCCCGATTGGGAAATCAAGCCCGAGATCATGATCCCCCTGGTTGGCGAGACCAAGGAGCTGGCCTTCGTGAAGAAGGTAGTCGTGGAGACGGCCGATGCAGAAATTGCCGCTGCCGGTGTGGAGCTGACCTACGAGGTTGGTACCATGATCGAGATTCCTCGCGCAGCTTTGACTGCTGACGAGATTGCCAAGGAAGCCGAGTTCTTCTGCTTCGGCACCAACGATCTGACCCAGATGACCTTCGGCTTCTCCCGCGACGATGCAGGCAAGTTCCTGAACGCCTACTATGAGGCGAAGATCTATGAGAACGATCCCTTTGCCAAGCTGGACCAGAACGGCGTTGGCAAGCTGATGAAGGTTGCCATGGAGCTGGGCAAGAAGACCCGGCCCAACCTGCACTGCGGCATCTGCGGCGAGCATGGCGGCGACCCCGCTTCCGTGGAGTTCTGCAATGCTCTGGGCCTGGACTATGTGTCCTGCAGCCCCTTCCGCGTGCCCATCGCCCGTCTGGCTGCTGCCCAGGCTGCCATTAAGCAGGAGGCTGAAAAGGCCGATGCGGAGAAGGCTGCCGAGGAAGCCAAGGCTGCCGACCGCGAGAAGGCCAAGGAAGCTGCTAAGGAGGCTGCCAAGGAGTTCGCCGAGAACGCCAGGGAGGCTGCCGCAGTTGTGGCCGCTGACGTAGCCGATGCCGCCAAGGCAGGCTTCGCCGGAGCCAAGGCCGGTTTGGCTGCCGCCAAGAAGGCCTACCTGGAGAACAGAAACAAGTAAAAACCGATCCCTTTTCAGGCAGCTCCTTCCGGGGCTGCCTGATTTGTCCTTGTATGGCGGACGTTCTTCCGCTGAAGAAAAATTCTTGACAAAGTGCTGTTTCGTCTGTACAATGAGCACAAGTGAATAGAAAAAGCTATGACGAAGACGGATTTGGTTGCGCACCATATAGAGAGCCGGGGACGGTGGAAGCCTGGCAGGCAGCAGTCATAATATCCCATCCCTTCCGAGCTGAGGTTCCCCAAAGCGCTGCAAGTAGGGGCTTCCGCGCAGGCTGCGTAAGTGCCTAGGGCTTGTTGGAGTCTGAAAGCGGCGTGCGTTTCTGCACGCAATTTGAGTGGTACCGCGGGTAATTTAGACTCGTCTCAAAGAAATTTGAGACGGGTCTTTTTTATTTTGGAAAACTGTGAATGGACTGGCATTTTGACACCGGACTGCGTGCCGATCTGTTTGGAGTTTTCCGGGAAAGAGAGGAAAATGTTATGAAACTGGGAAAAAAGAATCTTTTGGTGGTAAGCGTCATGCTTTTTGCGCTGTTCTTTGGGGCGGGGAATCTGATTTTTCCGCCCTTTTTGGGGCAGAATGCGGGAGCCAATACCCTCCCGGCCATGGTTGGCTTTCTGGTGACGGCGGTGATATTGCCGGTGCTGGGCGTGGTGGTCGTGGCCCGATTCGATGGGCTGGAAAAGCTGGGCCGTCAGGTGGGCAAGCGGTTTGCACTGGTGTTTGCAGTGCTGATCTATCTGTCCATCGGTCCGGGACTGGGCATTCCCAGAGCGGCCTCCGTGCCCTTTGAGATGGCTGTGGCACCCTATCTGCCGGAGAACAGCAATGCGGCGCTGTGGATGGCGGCGTATTCCCTGGTGTTTTTCCTGGTGGCGCTCTGGCTGTGCCTGAACCCCGGCAAGCTGGTAGACCGCATCGGTCGGGGCCTTACGCCGGTGCTGCTGGTGCTGCTGACGCTGCTGTTTGTCTGCTTCCTGTTCCGGGGGGAAAAGCAGGTTGCGCCGCCTCAGGAGAGCTACGCCCTCGCGCCGCTGCTCAAGGGCTTTACCGAGGGCTATAACACCATGGATACCATTGCCGCACTGAATTTCGGCCTGGTGATCTCCACGACCCTGGGGACCTTTGGCCTGGAGCAGAAGCGGGACAAAATGCGCTATACGGTTCTGGCAGGCCTGCTGGCCGGTACCATCCTGGCCCTGGTGTATGCCATGCTGTCCTATATGGGAATGTGCAGCTCCGGGGTCTATGAAATTCAGGAAAACGGTGCCTGGACGCTGCGCTGCATCGTCTACCAGGTGTTCGGCAGCGTCGGTGCCGTGCTGCTGGCTGCCATCTTCACCCTGGCCTGTCTGACCACCTGTGTGGGCCTGATCAACTCCATTTCTCAGTATTTTTCCATGCTTTTCCAGAAGGTTTCCTACCGCGCCTGGGCCTATATCATTACATTTTTCTCCTTCCTGGTGTGCAATCTGGGCCTGAGCATGATCCTCAGTATCTCCATCCCGGTGCTGAACGCAATTTACCCCGTGGCAATCGTTCTGATCCTGCTGGGGTTGAGCCACGACCTGTGGAAGAACAACCGCTTTGCCTATCCCATGACCGTAGCGGGCACAGCGGCGGTCAGCGTGCTGTTCGCCTTGGGCGAAGCGGGAGTGCCCCTTGGCGGTGTGAATACGCTGCTGCATGGGCTGCCTATGTACAAGCTGGGCTTTGGCTGGGTCAGCGTGGCGGCGGCAATGCTGCTGCTCAGTCTGGCAGTCCATGCACTGTGCCGGGGCGGCAAAAGAAGCTGAGGGACGGAAGCAGGGGAAAAATAAAAAGATATACAAAAGAAAGCTTTGTGTCTTTCCTTTTTCGGAAGAATCATGTATAATGGTGGCATGGATTCATCCCGGCTTTGCCGGATATTTTGATTGGGAGGTTTTTCGTATGTCTTTACAGACGCTGCATCTTGCAAAGGCACAGCAGGAAATTCTGGACAGGGGGTTTGCTTCGGCTTTCGGCGGAAAGCCGGAACGCTATTTCTCTGCGCCCGGCCGCACGGAGATCGGCGGCAACCATACGGATCATCAGCGGGGCCGGGTCCTGGCGGCTGCCGTAAATCTGGATACCCAGGCTGCGGTCCGGGTCAATGGGACTCAGACCGTGCGCATTCTCTCCAAGGGCTATCCTCTGTGCACCGTGTCGCTGGACAGTCTGGTGCCCCAGAAGGGGGAAATCAATTCTACGCCTGCTTTGGTGCGGGGCGTCTGCGCCCGCTTTGCAGAGCTGGGCTGCCGGGTGGCGGGCTTTGATGCCTACTGCGAGAGCACGGTGCTGCCCGGGTCCGGCCTGAGCTCCTCCGCCGCTTTTGAGGTGCTCATCGGAACCATTGTCAACGGCCTGTTTTTTGAGGGGAAGGTCAGCCAGCCGGAAATTGCCCAGATCGGCCAGTATGCCGAGAATGTCTTCTTCGGCAAGCCCTGCGGCCTGATGGATCAGACGGCCTCTGCCGTGGGCAATCTGGTGACCATTGACTTCTTCGACAAGGAGCATCCTGTCATCGAGCCGGTGGATTTTGATTTCTCCGCCTGCGGCCATGCCCTGTGCATCATCGACAGCCAGGCCAGCCACGCGGACCTGACGGATGAATACGCCGCCATTCCCGGGGAGCTGAAGCAGGTCTGTGCCTACTTTGGCAAGGAGGTCCTGACCCAGATCGACGAGCAGGAATTCTTTGCCGCCATCCCTGCACTGCGGAAGGTCTGCCCGGATCGGGCGGTTCTGCGGGCCATTCACTTCTATCAGGAGAACGCCCGGGTGCCCCTGCAGGTGGCGGCGCTGCGGGAGGGCAATTTCCGGCGCTTTCTGGAGCTGGTCAAGCAGAGCGGCTACTCCTCCTATATGTATTTGCAGAATGTCATCCCCGCCGGTTACACCGAGCATCAGGACGTTGCCTTGAGCCTTGCCCTGTGCGAGCACTATCTCCAGGGAAAGGGCGCTTACCGGGTCCATGGCGGCGGCTTTGCCGGAACCGTCCAGGCCTTTGTGCCCTTTGAGATCCTGGAAAGTTTCCGGGCCGGCATCGATGCCGTTCTGGGCCAGGGAGCCTGCCACGTACTGTCCATCCGCCCCCAGGGCGGTGTGGAGATGGAAGTGGAGGCATAAGCCATGCAGATTGAAACCTACATTGATTCCCTGGTTTCCTATGCCATGAACCGGGGGCTTGCCGAGCCTGTGGACCATCAGGTGCTGGTAAACCGCATCCTGGACATCCTGCATAAGGAGGACTATGCGCCCTCCGACGAGCCCCAGAGCGAGGACCTGGAGGAGATTCTGAAGGGCATTCTGGACTATGCCTGTGAAAAGGGCCTGTGCGAGGACAATGTTACGGCTCGGGACATTTTCGATACCCGTATTATGGGGGCTGTGACCCCCATGCCGCGAGAGATCATCCGCACTTTCCGGGAGAAATATGCCGTGTCCCCCCAGGAGGCTACGGACTGGTATTACCGCCTGAGCTGCGATACGGATTACATTCGCCGTTACCGCATTGCCAAGGACATGCGCTGGAAATATGCCAGTGAATACGGTGAGATGGACATCACCATCAACCTGTCCAAGCCTGAAAAGGACCCCAAGGCCATTGCTGCCGCCAAGAATGCCCCCCAGTCCGGCTACCCCAAGTGCCAGCTGTGCCGGGAAAACGAGGGCTATGCCGGCCGAATGAACCATCCCGCTCGGGCAAACCACCGCATCATCCCCATTACCATCGCCGGGGCGGACTGGTACCTGCAGTATTCTCCCTATGTCTATTACAATGAGCACTGCATCGTCTTCAACGGCCGGCACGTGCCTATGAAAATTGATCGGTCCGCCTTCGATAAGCTGCTGGATTTTGTAACGCTGTTCCCCCACTATTTTGTGGGCTCCAATGCGGACCTGCCCATTGTGGGCGGCTCCATCCTGAGCCATGAGCATTTCCAGGGCGGCCACTATACCTTCGCCATGGAGACGGCACCTGTGGAGACTCCGGTTGCTTTCCGGGGCTTCGAGGACATTCAGGCAGGAATTGTGAAGTGGCCTATGAGCGTCATTCGCCTGGATGGCAGCGATCCCCGTCGCCTGTCTGAACTGGCCGAGAAGATCCTGAATGCCTGGCGGGGCTATTCCGACGCGGCGCGGGGGATTCTCGCCTTCTCCGATGGGGAGCCTCACAATACCATTACGCCCATTGCCCGCCGCAGAGGGGAGCTGTTTGAGCTGGACCTGGTGCTGCGCTGCAATGTCACCACGGAAGAGCACCCGCTGGGCGTGTTCCATCCCCATGCGGACAAGCACCATATCAAGAAGGAAAACATCGGCCTCATTGAGGTCATGGGTCTGGCCGTGCTGCCCAGCCGCCTGAAAGGGGAGCTCAGCGACTTGGCCGAGAAGGTCGTCGCCGGGGCGGATCTGCGGGCCGACCCGGTCCAGGCCAAGCACGCGGACTGGGTGGACGGGCTCAAAAAGCAGTACACCTTTACGGCGGACAATGCGCTGGATATACTGCTCCAGGAGACCGGAAAGGTCTTTGCCCAGGTGCTGGAGGATGCAGGTGTGTACAAGCGGACGGAAGACGGAAGAGAAGGCTTCCTGAAATTCGTGGATACCGTCAATCAGTGAGAATAAGGCAGTGCCCGGGGACCGATGGATTTCCCGGGCCTGCATTTTTTAAGGAGTTACCAGATGAATCGTCTGTGCCAGTCTGCAGCTTTTTTTCACCTTCCGGGGCTGTTCGAGTTTTATGAGCTGTACCGCCGTTTCCTGCCCCTGTTTCGGGAGCACAGGGAATATTTCTTCGACCGGTGTGAGATCGGCTCCGTTTATGGTGCCCCGGCGGACTGCATCTGGGGTGGGGGAAGGGTCGGTTTCGGAGACAATGACCCCCGGGAGGTGTTGGCGCTGGTGGAGGAATACGGGATTTCTGCCCGGCTGACCTTCAGCAATTCCCTGCTGCGGCAGGAGCACCTGTCGGACAGAAGGTGCAATTTCCTGTGCCGTCTGTTCAGCGCCAGACCCGGAAACGGGGTCATCGTCCATTCTGAGCTGCTGCTGGACTATTTGAAGCGGGAATATCCTGCGTTTTATTTTGTGTCCTCGACGACAAAGGTCCTGACAGACCGGCAGGCTCTTGCAGCAGAGCTGGACCGGACGGATTTCCGCTTCGTTGTGCCGGACTTTCGACTGAATCGGGATTTTGATTTTTGGCGGACATTGAGCGCTGCGCAGAGAAGCAAAGTGGAATTCCTGTGCAATGAATGCTGCTGGTTTGGCTGCCGGGACCGGAAGCAATGCTATGAAAACGTCAGCCGCAAAAATCTTGGGGAGCCCTGCGCAGACCATATTTGCGCCGCGCCGGATGGCGGGGCAGGCTACCGGTTTTCCAAAGCTATGGAAAACCCGGGATTTCTTGGGCCGGAGGATATTCGGAACATTTATTTGCCCATGGGTTTTTCCAATTTCAAGCTGGAGGGCCGGGGACTGGGCAGCGCTATGGTGCTGGAAATTTTGCTGCACTATCTGGTGAAGCCGGAGTACCATATCCATGTCCGGGAGGCAGTTTATCTGGACAGTATGCTGGACTTGTTTTGAAGAAAGGAGTATGTCATGAAAATTGTAATTCTGGACGGCTATGCCCTGAACCCGGGGGATCTGAGCTATGATGTTCTGAAGCAATTTGGCGATTTGGCAATTTACGACCGCACGGATTCCGAGGCGGAAGCCATTGCCAGGATCGCGGACGGCGAGATCGTTCTGACCAATAAGGTGCCCATTACCGAATCGCTTCTGGCAGCCTGCCCGGGGATTCGGCTGGTCTGCGTCATGGCGACGGGCTACAATGTTGTGGACTGTGCTGCCTGTGCCCGCCGGGGGATCCCGGTGACCAATGTGCCCGGCTACGGCACGGCGGCGGTGGCACAGTTTACCATGGCCCTGCTGCTGGAACTGTGCCACCGTGTGGGTCTTCATGACCGGGATGTGCACAGTGGCGGCTGGGCCAAGGCGGACTGCTTCACTTATTGGCGGACGCCCCAGACGGAGCTGGCGGGAAAGACCATGGGCATCATTGGCTTTGGGGCCATTGGCAAGGCTGTGGGCAGACTGGCCCGGGCCTTCGGTATGCATGTTCTGGCCTACAATCGCAGCCAGAGCGAGGAGGGCCGCGGCATCGCAGCCTATGTGGACCTGGATACCCTGCTTGCACAGTCGGACGTGGTCTCGCTCCACTGCCCGCTGTTTCCGGAAACGGAGCACATCATCGATGCCGCAGCCATTTCTAAAATGAAGAACGGGGCGATTCTGCTCAATACAGCCCGGGGGCCGCTGGTGGAGGAACAGGCCCTTGCCCAGGCACTGGGGGCCGGGAAACTCCGGGGCGCGGCGCTGGATGTGGTCAGTACGGAACCCATTGCAGAAGAGAATCCGCTGCTGCACTGCCCAAACTGCATCATCACGCCCCACATGGCCTGGGCCCCGGTGGAGAGCCGCCAGCGGCTGCTGAATACGGTAGTGGAGAATATCCGATCCTATCTGGAGGGAACTCCCCAGAACGCGGTCAATTTGTAGTCGAACCAATGCAAAAAGGCCGCCAAACCGGCGGCCTTTGGCCAAAGACGGATACCCAAAAGACAAGCCCCCTGATCTGTCGGCTAGCCGATTCGAAGATCAGGGGGCTTTTCGCATAGCCCTGCTGCTCCATCAGCGCTTCACAGGCGAGCCGCAGCTCCACGCCGGCATAGGTGTGGATCGCATTGTCAATGCAGCGGTGGTTCGGCACATAGCAGCCGGTCATGCCGGAGTTTGCTGCGTTGACAATGGCGTCGCATTTCAGCGTGGTGATATCTCCCTGCCATAGGTACAGCCCGGGTTGAACAGGGGAGAGGTCATTGATGTCCGTAATTCCCTTTTCGGCGGTTTCTGCCTGCAAATAGGCATCCTGCTTGGTAACCCTTGCGGGATGAAAATGCAAAGCCCCTGCGTTCCGGCGGACGGAACACAGGGGTTAGAACGATTCGGACGGATGGAAAAGCGCCTGACCGGCATATAGCTGCCGAAAGGCTGCAAAGGGATACCGGATAAACGACTGGATGGAGCAGCTGCCCAGGGCCTGCTCTGCCCGGAACATCCGGATATTCCCGTCTGCGAGGAGCACCCGGATATCTTCCCATGCAAAACCGGAAGCTGTACCCTCCGGCGGCGCTGCGGGGACCCGCCGCTTCAGCTCCAGGAAAAGACGGTATTCCTCTTCCGAGCCCAGCAGAAGCTCCGGGATGAATTCTGCGTTTTCCAGCAGAAACAGATTGGTGAAGGCCCGGACAAATCCGGCCTCCCGGGGACGGATGGGCGTGGAAAGGGGCAGCCATTGGCAAATCTGATAACGGTAATACGGCGCGTCCGGACTGCCGTGGGTTTGCGGAACCTCCAGAATGCTTCCACGCTGGACCAGGGCACTGCGCTGAACTGCACCGTACCAGAAAATTCCGGCATGACCCGGGAAAACGTGGGGCGTCTGGAACAGGGCCACATAGTGAATGGGCTTGTCTTCCTCGGTGACCAGGGCAGCAGGGATGTAATAGAACCGGCCATCCAGGCAGGCTTTGAGCTGCGCAGCGTTCCGCAGAGTCCCCACCAGAACATCCCGCCGGTCCCAGTTCACCGCTGCCAACTGCGCCTCCACGTCGGCAGGAAGCACGGCCTTCTCAAGGGGGATTGCGGGAAAACCCGGGGCCTCTGCTTCCAGGGGAATCGGTGTGCGTTTGACGGAGCTGCTGATGGCCCGGGGCTGCTTTGGGGCAGAGGTACCGCGAAATCTGGTGAGGAGTGTGCCTGCTGCGGATAAAAGGCGCGTATAGATTTTTCGAATGACGGCGAAAAAACCCAACACAGCCGCCCCCTTTTTGCCTTTAAAATGGAAGAATACCGTTTTTATGATAAGCGAAAAGAGAATAGATGTCAAGCTGCAATGGCATCGAATGCCGGGAGCTGTCCTGCTCCCGGTGGGGCCTCAGTCCCGCTTGAAAATGTCCCGGGTGAAGACCTTGTCCTGAACATCGTCCAGGCAGGGATCATATCGGTTGGCGATGATGCAGTGGGAGAGAGCTTTGAATTGTGCCAGGTTATTGACGACCCTGCTGCCAAAGAAGGTTTGGCCATCGGCCAGTGTGGGCTCGTAGATGATAACGGTAGCGCCTTTGGCTTTGATGCGCTTCATGACACCTTGAATGGCGGACTGACGGAAGTTATCAGAGTTGGATTTCATTGTGAGACGGTAAATCCCGATGACGACCTCTTTTTCATGAGACGGATCATACTGCCCGTCTTCGTAGGAGTAGCCGCCTGCCATTTGCAGCACCTGGTCGGCAATGAAGTCCTTTCGAGTGCGGTTGGATTCCACAATGGCGGTCATCATATTTTGCGGCACATCCTCAAAGTTCGCAAGCAGCTGCTTGGTGTCCTTGGGCAGGCAGTAGCCGCCGTAGCCGAAGGAGGGGTTATTGTAGTGGGTGCCGATCCGGGGATCCAGGCAGACACCGTTGATGATGCCGCGGGTAGACAGCCCCTTGGTTTCGGCGTAGGTGTCCAGCTCATTGAAATAGCTGACCCGCAGGGCCAGATAGGTATTGGCGAAGAGTTTCACGGCCTCGGCCTCGGTGAAGCCCATGAACAGTGTGGGGATATCCTCTTTAATGGCCCCCTGCTGCAGAAGGGCGGCGAAGATCTCCGCCTTTTCCCGGGTCCCTTCGTCGCAGGAGACGATGATCCGGGAGGGATACAGATTGTCGTACAGCGCCTTGGATTCCCGCAGAAATTCCGGGCTGAAAAGAATGCTGTCCGTGCCGTATTTTTTTCGAACGGAAGCGGTATACCCCACAGGAATGGTGGATTTGATGACCATGGTAGCCTGTGGGTTTGCCTTCAGCACCAGCTCAATCACGGCTTCTACGGCGGAGGTATCGAAATAGTTTTTCTTGCTGTCATAATTGGTGGGGGCGGCGATGACGACAAAGTCCGCATTTCGGTAGGCATTTTCGCCGTCCAGCGTGGCAGTCAGGTCCAGCTCTTTTTCGGCCAGATACTTTTCAATATATTCGTCCTGAATGGGGGATTTGCGCTGGTTGATCAGCTCCACCTTTTCCGGGATAATATCTACGGCAGTCACGTGGTTGTGCTGGCTCAGCAGCGTGGCAATGGAGAGGCCCACATAGCCTGTACCGGCTACGGCAATATTGTATTGCTTTTTTGGAGCGTTTTTGGGTTCGGACTTTGCTTCGTCAACGAACAGCGCTGTGATGTCGAAGTCCAGCGCCTCTGCCAGGGCTTCCAGCTGCGCGATGGATGGTTTAAAGGTTCTGTTCTCCAGCTGACCGATCATGGAGCGGTTGATACCCGTCAGGTTTGCAAGCTCGACCTGCGTCAAGCCCTTTTCCTTTCGACTGGATTTTACGGTTTCGGCCAAACGGTCGAAGGAAAGCTTCTTCATAGAAAATGTCCTCTCAAATGATAGAATCAATAGCATTTTGCGGCGCGCGGGAAATGCGATTGCATATCCTTTTCGAAAATCTTATCACAGAGATTGGATAAAATCAAGAGATATCCGGAGAAAAAATAGAAAATGAATGGGAAATGCCTGCGGAAAATGATAGTATTAATATCATTACAAAAGTGGATAGATAAGGAAACCATCGAAGCAGAGAAAAATTCATCGGTCTCTTTTCTTTATTTTAGGGGGCGACAAATGGAAAGGGATGTGTTATAATAAGAAAAAATGACCGAAAGAGGTTTTTTAGAATGAAAAAAGCATTGATCACCGGCATTACCGGCCAGGATGGCTCTTATCTTGCCGAATTCCTTTTGGAAAAAGGCTACGAGGTCCATGGCATTACCCGCCGGGCATCTATTTCCAATACGGCCCGCATCGATCACCTGATGGGAAAGCTTCGTCTCCATGATGGCGATCTCACCGATTCCACCAGCCTGATCCGTATCATCGGCCAGGTGCAGCCCGATGAAATCTACAATCTGGCCGCCCAGTCCCATGTGCAGGTCAGCTTTGATGTACCCGAGTATTCCGGCGATGTGGATGCTCTGGGTGTCCTGCGAATTCTGGAAGCGGTCCGCATCTGCGGCCTTGCAAAGACCTGCCGCATTTATCAGGCCTCTACCTCCGAGCTCTTCGGCAAGGTGGAAGAGGTTCCCCAGCGAGAGACCACGCCCTTCCACCCCTATTCGCCCTATGCTGTTGCCAAGCAGTACGGCTTCTGGATGATCAAGGAGTACCGGGAGGCCTATGGGATGTTTGCCGTCAACGGCATTCTGTTCAACCATGAATCCGAGCGCCGTGGGGAAAACTTCGTTACCAGAAAGATCACCCTGGCTGCCGGCCGCATTGCAGAGGGTCTGCAGGACCATCTGGAACTGGGCAATATGGATTCCCTCCGGGACTGGGGCTATGCCAAGGACTATGTGGAGTGCATGTGGCTGATCATGCAGCAGGAGACCCCCGAGGATTACGTCATCGCCACAGGCGAGCAGCACACGGTCCGGGACTTTACGGAAAAGGCCTTTGCCGCCAATGGCTACCGCATTCGCTGGGAGGGTACCGGCATTGACGAGAAGGGCTATGATGCCGAGACCGGAAAGCTGCTGGTTTCCGTCAATCCCCAATGGTTCCGCCCAACCGATGTGGACAACCTGTGGGGGGACCCAACCAAGGCGAAGACCAAGCTGGGCTGGAATCCCCAGAAGACCAGCTATGCAGAGCTGGTAAGGATCATGGCCACCCATGACCGGGCGCTGGCCAAACGGGAAAAGGCTATGCAGGAGGCAGCAAAATGATGGAGAAAAATGCGAAGATCTATGTGGCGGGCCACCGGGGCATGGTGGGCTCTGCCATTGTCCGGGAGCTGCAGCGCCAGGGCTATACCAATATTATCACCCGTACCCACAAGGAGCTGGACCTGACAAGGCAGGATGCAGTCGAAGAATTCTTTGCAGCGGAGAAGCCGGAGTATGTATTCCTGGCTGCTGCGAAGGTGGGCGGCATTGTGGCAAACCAGAATGCACTGGCGGACTTTATGTATGACAACATGGTCCTGGAGATGAACGTCATCCATTCCGCCTGGAAGAACGGCTGCAAGAAGCTGGAGTTTCTCGGCTCCTCCTGCATCTATCCCCGCATGGCGCCACAGCCTATGAAGGAGAACTGCCTGCTGACCAGCGAACTGGAAAAGACCAACGAGGCCTATGCCTTGGCGAAGATTTCCGGCCTCAAATACTGCGAGTTTCTGAACCGTCAGTACGGCACGGATTACATCTCGGTCATGCCCACCAACCTGTATGGCCCAAATGATAACTATCACCCCACCCACAGCCATGTGCTGCCTGCCCTGATCCGCCGCTTCCATGAGGCCAAGGCCAGCGGGGCAGAAAGCGTCACCTGCTGGGGCGACGGAAGCCCCCTGCGGGAATTCCTGTACGTGGATGACCTTGCCAACCTGTGTGTGTTTCTGATGAACAACTACTCCGGCAACGAAACCGTCAACGCAGGCACCGGCAAGGAGCTGACCATCAAGGAGCTGACCGAGCTGGTTGCCAAGGTGGTCGGCTATACCGGCGAGATTAAGTGGGACCCCAGCAAGCCCAACGGTACGCCTCGGAAGCTGCTGGATGTCTCCAAGGCTACGGCTCTTGGCTGGACCTACAAGACGGAACTGGAAGACGGCATCCGGCTTGCCTATGAGGATTTTCTGAACAACCCCATGCGGGCCGAACGCTGAGGAAAAGATTATGAATATTATTCTGCTCTCCGGTGGATCCGGAAAACGTCTTTGGCCCCTGTCCAACGATATCCGCTCCAAACAGTTCATCAAGTTCTTCAAAAAAGAGGACGGCAGCTATGAGTCCATGGTCCAGCGGGTCTACCGGCAGATCAAAAAGGTGGATACGGATGCCACGGTGACCATTGCTACCAGCAAGACCCAGGTCTCCGCCATCCACAATCAGCTGGGGGAGAATGTGGGTATCAGCGTGGAGCCCTGCCGCCGGGACACCTTCCCGGCCATTGCACTGGCCACGGCTTATCTGGTGGATGTGCTGCACGTTTCGCCAGAGGAGTCTGTGGTGGTTTGCCCCGTAGACCCTTACGTGGAGGACGGCTATTTTGAGGCTCTGAAGGAGCTGTCCGCCCAGGCGGATCGGGGAGAGGCCAATCTGGTGCTCATGGGCATTGAGCCCACCTATCCCAGCGAGAAGTACGGCTATATCATCCCGGAAAGCGGGGACCACGTGGCCGGTGTCAAGACCTTCAAAGAAAAGCCCACGGCAGACGTGGCTGCAAGCTACATTGCCCAGGGGGCCCTGTGGAACGGCGGTGTGTTTGCCTATAAGCTGGGCTATGTGATGAACAAGGCCCACGAACTCATGGATTTTACCGATTATCAGGACTTGTTCGATAAATACGATTCCCTGAAAAAGATTTCTTTCGACTATGCGGTGGTGGAGCACGAGCCCAAAATTCAGGTGGTGCGCTATGCCGGTATGTGGAAGGACCTGGGCACCTGGAATACCCTTACCGAGTCTATGGATGAGAACATCATCGGCAAGGGAGAACTGAATGACAAGTGCACGGGCGTGCATATCATCAATGAGATGGATGTGCCGGTGCTGGCCATGGGGCTGCACGATGTGATCATTTCCGCGTCTCCCGAGGGCATCCTGGTTTCCGACAAGGAGCAGAGCTCCTATATCAAGCCCTTTGTGGACAAATTCGAGCAGCAGATCATGTTTGCGGAGAAGAGCTGGGGCAGCTTTAAGGTCATTGATGTGGAAGCTGCTTCCATGACCATCAAGGTGACGCTGAATCCGGGCCACAGCATGAATTACCACAGCCACAAGCACCGGGATGAGGTGTGGGTGGTCATTGCCGGCGAGGGCAGGACCGTTGTAGACGGCATGGAGCAGAAGGTCCATGCCGGGGATGTCATTACGATGTCGGCCGGATGCCGCCATACGGTGCTGGCTGACACGGAGCTGAAGCTCATCGAGGTGCAGCTGGGTGAGGAGATCAGCGCCCAGGACAAGCAGAAATTTGAATTGGAGTATTGATAGGATGGGAAGTCCTATGCCGGAAAAGAACAGACCCTTGCTGCTTCGGCCTGTGGGGAAGGATTACCTCTGGGGCGGAAGTCGGCTGAATGACGATTTTGAAAAAAATATTCCCCTGGCCCCCCTGGCAGAGACCTGGGAGTGCTCCACCCATCCCGACGGGCAGAGTTCTGTGTCAGGCGGCGACTTTGATGGGAAAACCCTGGCGGAGGTGCTGAAGATCCATCCGGAGTACCTGGGCCTTCGCCACAGAGGGGAGAAGGAGCTGCCGCTTCTCATTAAGTTCATCGATGCAAAGCAGGATCTGTCCGTTCAGGTGCATCCCACCGACGACTATGCCAGACTCCATGAGAATGGACAGCTGGGAAAAACAGAGATGTGGTACGTTCTGGATGCCAAGCCGGGAACGAGCCTCATCTATGGCCTCCGGCAGGACTGCACCGGAGAAGTGCTGCGCCGGGCGATCGAAGCGGGAGACGTCATGAAATACCTGCAAAAGGTCCCCATTCACAGGGATGACCTGTTTTTCATCCCGCCCGGGACCATTCATGCCATCGGGGCCGGGGCCTTGGTGGCGGAGATTCAAGAGAACTCCAATCTGACCTACCGCCTGTATGACTATGACCGGGTGGACCGGAACGGCCGGAAAAGACCGCTGCATATTGAAAAGGCGCTGGACGTTGCCAATCTTCACGGTAGCGCAGAGCCCAGACAGCCACTGCGAGTGCTGAAATACCGGCAGGGCGTGGCTTCGGAGCTGCTGTCCCGGTGTAAATACTTTGAAGTGTACCGGATGCTGGTGAATACCGAGCGGCGGCAGAAGGTGGAGTATAGGGCTGACGAGCTGGCCTTCCGTGTGCTGCTCTGTGTGGGCGGCTGCGGGACCATCTCCTTTGACAGCGGTTCCATTCCCTTTTATAAGGGAGACTGCATTTTTATCCCGGCAGATTCCGTGACGTTGACCATTCATGGGCAGGCACAATTTCTGGATGTGAAAGGATGAAAGACTGTGCATATTGAGCAGGAATATGATCGTTGGCTGGAAAAGGCTGTGGCAGACCCGGAGCTGGTGGAAGAGCTCCGGCGGATGGACGATGCAAAAAAAGAGGATGCCTTTTACCGGGACCTGGCTTTTGGCACAGGCGGTTTGCGTGGCGTGATCGGTGCAGGCACCAACCGCATCAATGTTTATACGGTGGCAAAAGCGACCCAGGGCCTGGCCGATTACCTGAAAACCCATTTTTCGAACCCGTCCGTGGCCATTGGCTATGACAGCCGCATCAAGAGCGACCTGTTTGCCCGGGTCGCTGCCGGTGTATTTGCGGCAAACGGAGTGCAGGTGCACATCTGGCCCACACTGATGCCTGTTCCCACGGTTTCCTTCGCGGTAAGATACCTGAAAGCGTCTGCGGGCGTTATGATCACGGCCTCCCACAACCCCAGCAAGTATAACGGCTACAAGGTCTACGGCGCTGACGGTTGCCAGATCACGACCCAGGCCGCAGCGGAGATCTTGGCAGAGATCGAAAAGCTGGACATCTTTGCGGATGTTAAGCACAGTGCCTTTAAAACGGATATTGCAAACGGAACGGTCAGGTATATTCCGGATGATGTTTATACGGCCTTTGTGCAGGAAGTGAAGAGCCAGTCGGTGCTGTTCGGCGAAGAGGTCAACCGAAATGTTGCCATTGTGTATAGCCCGCTGAACGGTACCGGACTGAAGCCCGTGACCCGCACGCTGAAAGAAATGGGCTATACCAATATTACAGTGGTGCCTGAGCAGGAAAAGCCCGATGGCCATTTTCCCACCTGCCCCTATCCCAATCCCGAAATTCGGGAGGCCATGGCCCTGGGCATGGAGTATGCGAAAAAGACCAATGCGGACCTGCTCCTGGCTACAGACCCGGACTGTGACCGGGTGGGCATTGCCGTGCGGACTCTGGAAGGGGACTACCGGCTGCTCAGCGGCAACGAGGTTGGCCTGCTGCTGCTGGACTATATCTGCGCCCAGCGTGTGAAGCACGGGAAGATGCCCGAAAACCCCGTTATGGTCAAGACCATTGTCACCATGGATCTGGCCGAACGCATTGCGGCACACTACGGCGTGAAAACCGTCAATGTGCTTACGGGCTTCAAGTTCATCGGGGAACAGATCGGCCTATTGGAAAAGACGGGAAGGGCAGACAGTTATATTTTCGGCTTTGAGGAGAGCTATGGCTACCTGACCGGCTCCTACGTCCGGGACAAGGACGGCGTGGACGGGGCCTATATGATCTGCGAGATGTTCAGTTACTATAAGACCCGGGGTGTGAGCCTGCTGGAGAAGCTGGAGGAACTCTATGGAACCTATGGCTATTGCCTGAATACGCTCCACAGCTATGAATTCGACGGCAGTGCCGGGTTCGCGAAAATGCAGAGCATTATGGCCTCCTTCCGGGAGAAAATTCCGGAATTCGGCGGGAAAAGGGTGGAGGCGCTGCTGGATTACAGCATGGGCCTGAACGGCCTGCCCAGGTCCGATGTGCTGAAATTCCTGTTGGAAGACGGCTGCTCTCTGGTGGTCCGCCCCTCCGGCACAGAGCCGAAGCTGAAGCTCTATGCCTCTGTATGCGCGGAGAATGCCGAAAAGGCCCGGGAGACGGAAAAAGAAATCATTGCCGACGCGGAAAAATGGCTGGCATAACCGAAGTATAAAAACGAAAACACGCCGCCCGCGGGAAGTCCCCCCTGGGCGGCGTGCTTTGTGCAGGAAAAAGAAATCAATCCAGGCGGATCAGCTCATAGTCCTGGGTGCCGAAGCCCAGCGCTGCGGCAGCATCGATGGTGTGGGTGCCGTGGCGGGAGTTGATGCGCTCCAGCAGGTGATCCCGGCCGGGGTCATTGGAGGCCTTGACCAGGTCGATGCAGGCCTGATCCAGAGCCACAGGGTCCAGGCTGGACAGAATGCCGATGTCCTTCATGCAGGGATCCTCGGCAACGGCGCAGCAGTCGCAGTCCACGCTCATGTTGCACATGATGCTGACGTAGGCCATGTTGCCGCCGAAGTGCTTGACCACGCTGCTGGCGGCATCGGCCATACTCTCCAGGAAAGCGTCCTGGGGGGCGACGTTCTGCCACAGAATATCCTGATCCGTTACTTTACCGGCGGAGTGGATGTAGGACTTACCGGCAGAGGAGGCACAGCCGATGGACAGCTGCTTCAGTGCGCCGCCAAAGCCGCCCATGGGGTGTCCCTTGAAGTGGGAGAGCACCAGCATGGAGTCGTAATTGCTGAGGTGCTTGCCTACATAATTCTTTTTGATCTGCTTACCGTTGGGGATTTCCAGCTCCAGATCGGGGCCTTCTGCATCCATGATGTCCACATCGAAATAGTGGCTCCAGCCATGGTACTCCATGAGCTTCACGTGCTTGTCGGTGGTATTCCGCTCGCCGCCGTAGGCGGTGTTGCACTCTACGACGGTGCCGTTGACGGCATCGATCATGGGCTTCATGAATTCGGGCCGCAGGAAGTTCTGGTTGCCCTTCTCGCCGGAGTGGACCTTTACGGCTACCTTGCCGGGCAGCGCCTGGCCCAGAGCCTCATACATCCGAATAACATTTTCCGGCGTAATGGTCTTGGTGAAATAAACCTTTGCTTTTTCCATAATGGATACCCTCCTGATAGATTTCCTATATTATACCATCGGTATGTGTTCCGTGGCAAGTCATAAATTTCCAATGGCTGGACAAACTGGGGGTAGAATTAAAATTTCGTTATTTTGTATCATGTGTTTGCGCTTCTTAAGAAGCTATGCTATAATTTTTGAAGATAGATTGGAAGGGTGATTGCAATGCGGGCAATGAAATGTGCGGTTCTGCTGGCCGTTCTGGTGCTGCTGAGCGGCTGTGGAAACCAGACTGTCCCGGAGACAACGGCCTCAACGACTGAGCCTGTTACCTCTGTGGAAATGGTCGTGACAGAGGATACGATCCAAAATCTGGAGGCGTATTCTGTTTTGGAGCGGGCGGATCTGCGGGGAAGCAGCTGCTATGGGGCAATCCTCGACTATCAGCGCAGCCATCCCCAGGTGGAGGTCCTCTATGATGTGGCGTTCGGAAGCACTCGGGTGGACGGAAAAGCGGCTGCCCTGGAGCTGTATGCCAAAGACGCAGATTTTCAGACTCTCAAGGAAAATCTGGCTTACCTTCCGGCGCTGGAAAGCCTGACGCTGCGGGAGACATCTCTGACCCAGGAAGAGATTCTGGAGCTGCGCAGTGTATATCCGGAGCTGAAGCTGACCTATACCGTGGACCTGCTGGGACAGGAGCTGCCCTGGGATACGGAGACGCTGGACCTGTCTTCCCTACAGGAAGCGGATGTGGAGGCGGTGAGCGGAAAGCTGGCTCTGCTGCCGGCCTTGCAGAGTGTGGAGCTCATGGATGCCGATGGAAATACCGCCCTGACACCCCAGGACGTGGCGGTACTCCAGGCGGGGACAGAGGCCCATTTTCACTATGTTTTCGACCTCTTCGGCAAGCAGGTCTCCACGGACGATGAACGCATCGAGTTCCGGAACAAACGTCTGGGGGAAAAATATGAGGAGGAGCTGCGGCAGGCCTTGGGAATTCTGCGGGACTGCGACTATTTCCTCCTGGAAAACTGTCGCTTTGACAATGAGCTGCTTGCCCAGCTGCGGGACGAATACCGGGGCAGGACCAAGATCGTCTGGCGCATTTACTTTGCCAAGCAGGGCAGCTGCCTGACGGACAGAACCATTCTGCGCTATGTCTACAATGTGACCAACAGCACCGTTTCCCAGCTCAAATACTGTGAGGATGTGGAATATATCGACTTTGGGCATAACGACACATTGTCAGACTGGAGTTGGGCGGCCTATATGCCGAATCTGAAAGCCATTATCGTCTCCGGCTCCATGATCAAGGATCTGACACCCTTTGCCAGCTGCAAAAATCTGGAGTTTCTGGAGCTTTCCAATTGCGGCTATCTGACGGACCTGACGCCCCTTTCCCAGTGCACGGCCCTGCAGAGGCTGAACATCAGCTATACCAAGATAGAGGACCTGTCTCCGCTGAATGATCTTCCCAACCTGGAATGCCTGGTGGATGTCCACCCAAAGGTATCCCAGGAGGAACTGGACCGGTTTGCAGAGGAACACCCCAACTGCATTGTTTCCTCCGAGGGGCATGAATACGGCTATCCCTGGCGCTATGAGCAGGACGGCAGTCCCACTCCCTATTACCAAACGCTCAAAGAGGTGTTCCACTATCCGGACGCCAAGGACACCCTGTGGTAAGTGCCTCGGGGAAATGGGGGGATAAGCAAAGATACAAATGTAGTTTTCGCTCTTTTTCTTGACTTCCCATAGAGCCTGTGTCATAATGGAGCTGTAGAAAAAGAAAGGGGAGATTTCCATGAAAAAGAGAATTGCATTGGTATTGGCACTGCTTCTGGCGCTGACGCTGACGGGCTGTAAAAGCAATGACTATAAGTCTGCGGTGAATGCCATGGAGCGTGGGGATTATGCCACTGCGGCCCAACAGCTGGAAGCACTGGGGGATTATCAGGACAGCAAGCAGCTGCTGAAACAGTGCCGCTACGCCCTGGCAGTGGAGGATTTCAACGCAGGAAATTACAAAAGCGCGTTGGAAGCCTTCCAGACGCTGGGGGACTACATCGATGCAGTGAGCTATGCTTCCCGCGCACAGGATGGGCTGCTCCGCCAGAAAATTGCAGGCAGCTGGCACAGTGAGGCGCTGGATGTGACGGAGCTTTTCCTGAATGGGGCAGAGTCCCAGATGGAGGGAATCGCAGAGGCGCTCAGAGGACAGGGCGTTACTTTCCAGATCGTGATGAATTGCTCTTTTGCTGAGGACGGAACCTGCTCCATGGTGGGAACGGTCGTTGATATGGACGGGTTTGTGGAAAAGGTGAATTCCTTTTTACGGGACCTTATGACGCAAATGCTGGAGCAGGAATTTGCTGCGGAAGGGTATACGCTGGAGGAGGCTTATGCGCTGCTGGGGGTCAATGATGCGGATGAGGTGTTCCAGGCCGTGACCGGGATGACGATTCAGGAGTATATTGATGAGCTCGGGCTGCGGGAGCTTCTCGATATTGCTGTTGAAGCGCTGAAATTCGACGGCAGCTATACTGTGGAAGATGGTGTGATTCTTTGCAACGGCGACAAGATACGGTATGATGCAGATACCGATACCCTTAAACTCCTGTTTGATGACGAAACGGAGAAGCTGATGGGTGTGGATGCGCTGTCCATGAGCCGCGGCTGATCCTGACGGTACAAAAACCCTATGGGGCTGCTAAAAATGGTGTCATTGTGCACCGGTGACTGACATTACCGGTGCGGTGGTCCACCGGTTGAATGAAATTGGCGATTTTACGCCAAGAAGTTCTAACATCCGGGGGACTGCCACGCCGGTGTGGGTGCTGGCTTAAAATGACACTGTTTTTGGCAGCTCTCTTTTTGACGCTGTACAGGCGGATCAACAATTGCAATAGTCCCGAAAAAGTCCTTGCAAAAGGGGAAAAGACTGGTATAATAGGGAAGTAAAATGCGTTCCTGCGGGCAAAAGGAGAAAAATGCGATGCGTCTGCGAAATAGATTCCTGCTTTGGTACAGAAAGCGGCAGGGAAGACCTATGAGCCCTATGAAAATCATAGCCTCTGCCTTTGCAATTATTATCCTTTTGGGAACAGTGCTGCTGACGCTGCCCGTTGCTTCCCGCACGGGAGAGCGCTGCCCGTTCCTTCCGGCCCTCTTTACGGCAACTTCGGCCACCTGTGTGACGGGACTCACCCCCTTTGATACCTACACCCAGTGGAGCGGCTTCGGCCAGGGGGTCCTGCTGTGCCTGATTGAGCTCGGTGGCTTGGGCTTTATGTCCGTTGCAACGTTGTTTGTGTTCCTGCTGCGGCGGCGCGTGGGCCTCAAGCAGCGCATGGTTATGGCTCAGGCTCTGAGCCTGAACGATATGGAGGGTGTTGTGCGCTTGCAGCGCACGGTGCTTGTCGGCAGCTTCAGCGTGGAGGGCATCGGTGCGGCAATTCTGACGGTGTATTTCTGGCCTCGCTTTGGGTTCTCCCGGGCGCTGTGGCTGGGGGTATTTCACTCCGTCTCAGCCTTTTGCAATGCCGGTTTCGATGTCTTTGGCTTTTTGGAGCCGGGAGCGAGTCTGATCACCTTCCAGAATGACCCGGTGGTGCTGCTGACCCTTGGGGCACTGGTTATTGTGGGCGGCTTAGGCTTTCTTGTATGGGAGGAGCTGGCAGAACGGAAGCCCTTCCGGCGCATGACGGTTTATACCCGACTGGTGCTGTGTGCTACGGCAGCGCTGCTGCTGTCCGGCTGGGCGGTGACCTGCCTGGTGGAGTGGAACAACCCGGCGACACTGGGAAGCATGGGTCTGGGCGGGAAGCTCTTAAACGGCTTTTTCCAATCCGTGACCTTGCGTACGGCAGGATTTGCGGCCATCGACCAGGGAGCCCTGACCGATGGCGGCAAGGCGGCCTCCGTGCTCTTTATGCTGGTGGGCGGCTCCTCCGGCTCCACGGCAGGCGGCCTGAAAACCGTTACCTTTGTTGTGCTGCTGCTGTTCCTGTGGGCAAGACTCCGGGGGAAAAGCACCGTCTGCGCCTTCTGGCGTACCATTCCGGACAAGCAGGTCCTGGATGCCATGACCATTGCAACCGCGATGGTGCTGCTGGCGTTTTTTGGGGCCGTTTTCATCTGTGCGACATCCCCCGTAAGCTTTGTCAATGCGTTGTTCGAAGCCGTTTCGGCCCTGGCTACGGTTGGCCTTACGGCGGGAACCACGGGGAGCCTGAGCGTCCCTGCCCAGTGCTTGATTATATTGTATATGTATTTTGGACGTGTGGGCGTGCTGACCATCAGCCTGGGCTTCCTGTCGGGAGAGCAGGCCATGGAGCGGTTCCGCTATGCCCAGACGAACCTTTTGATCGGATAAGGAGAAAGCTTATGAAATCCTATGCAGTCATTGGTCTTGGCCGCTTCGGCTCGGCGCTGTCCCGGCAGCTGTGTAAGCTGGGGGCAGAGGTTCTTGCCCTGGATGTCCGGGCGGACTTTGTGCAGCAAATCTCTGGGGATGTGACCCATGCGGTCGTGGGCGATGCTCAGGATAAGGAAGTGCTGAAGGCCCTGGGCGTCCGGAATCTGGACTGTGCCGTCATCGCCATCGGTGACAATCTGGCGGCCTCAGTACTCATCGCCATGAACCTGAAGGAGCTTGGCGTTCCCTATGTTGTTTGCAAGGCCCATGACGAAACCCACCGGAAGGTGCTGGAGAAGCTGGGGGTGGACCGTGTTCTCATCCCGGAGCAGGAGTCTGCCCAGCGTCTGGCAAGATCGCTCAACAGCCACAATGTGCTGGATTACATCGAGCTATCCGAGGACTTTGGCATTCTGGATGTACCCGCTCCCAAAAGCTGGATTGGTAAGACGCTGCGGGAGCTGAATGTCCGGGCCAAGCTTGGCGTGAATATCATCGCGGTGGAAAACGGCGCGGTCTATATGAAGGAAGCCAACTGCCGCGACGGACTTTGCATCCATCAGGGCAAAATGAAGAACGCGGCCAAAACCATCGTCTGCCTGCCGCACAAGCTGGTGGTTCGCCTGGAGGGCGACAGCGCGCCGGACGGGCAGGACGATCTGGACGTCATCATACAGTGAGGAGGGCGCGATGAACCCGATCAAAGGATGGCTGGCGGACGCGGGAAGGAGCCCGGACACGCGGCACGTGGATACCTGCGACGGCGTGCGCGCGCTGGCGATTTGCATTGTCGCGTGGTACCACATCTGGCAGCAGTCGTGGCTCTACCCGAATCTGACGGTTTTCGGCAGGGAGATCAGCTTTGACCCGCTGGTGCGCTCCGGGTATATCTGGGTGGATGTGATGATCCTCATCAGCGGCTTCTGCCTGTATCTGCCGTGGGCGCGGCTGGGCGAAGGGGAAAAGGGGCAGAGCCCGGCGGCGTTCAGACCGTAGGCCAGCAGGGACATAAAGAAGGAAGCAGCCAGGGTATTGAAGAAAGGAGCCGCCCGGC
>ERZ773194.1458-NODE-1458-length-25491-cov-3.825837_pt1 | contig 25491 bp, 20 predicted proteins | sample MGYA00511240_ERZ773194 | MGnify/ENA primary metagenome ERZ773194 (study PRJEB29015, sample SAMEA2737774) | human gut metagenome | biome: human gut; feature: human-associated habitat; material: faeces | place: China | collected 2012 ... | reverse complement strand
TGTAACTGCAATGCAATTTAATCCTTTATTTTTTACTTCCGTAATCCAATCATTAACTGTGTCATTATCTTTATTCTGATAGCAACTGCTAGTCATTGTATGTAAATGAAAATCGCATTTATACCATCTTAACCCTACATTTTCCATAATGCCTCCTCCTTTTCACTTTTATAATACCTAATTTACTACTTGCAGTACCTTTCTGACTGTTTCCGACTGCATCAACATCCGCATCTTCTCACTTCCACCTTCAACCTCTGGTTTTCCACACCTAAGACTATCCGGATGTTCAGATACGCAACAATCTTTATACCAGCATTCACCCATAAGCAGACCTTTAACAGACCACTTCTCATTTTGTGTAAATTCGCCTACCAATGATTTCATCACTCGCTCTGTAGAATATCTTTTAAACCCTGCTAAATACTGTAACGACTTCTCGTCATTAATCTTTGACAAGTTGATTCTATGATCCTCAATTGCCGACAAAACATCTTCTCGAATCTTGATTTTGTCTGCCTTACCGGTGCCCGTCCAAGTAACCAGCTTGTCAAATGCAAGAATTAAGTGTTCAAAACAAATCATATCTAGAAGTATAATCTTTCCTTTTGATTTTTCTGCTATTGATTTCAACAAGCGATACTTATTACGAATATCCTGATTGTCAACTACATAATCAAATGCAATATAATACTCGTCATCATTTTCTAGTTTCAAAACTGTAAGGGCATCCAAGATTCCCTGATTGCTTTCTTTACTTTCAACTACAAATGCATTTTCAAAGAAAAGTTGATTAATCAGTTTCCAGAAGTGAAGTCCTGCACCTATATCTTCTGTCCATAAATATTTCATATCACAACTCCTCTTCTAGTGTTATCCTGTTATCTTCAAGTTTCAACACTTTAAAGCTCTTATCCGATACATTGAGCCCATCACAATTTCTCAAAAAAAGCATATATTGATTGGAAAATTCAAAATTAATGAATCTTCTAATTTCATCATTAATCAAAATATCCGCATTATCAATCACGATAAAATTGTCCTTACACTGTTTAACTGCCTCTAAAAGATTATCTGATTTGTAATTGAACAATTTAATAGCCTTATACTCGTCAGTTAATCTTAGGTCTTCTAACATTTCATAAAGAATAGTTTTACCTGTACCACTATTACCGGTTAAAATTACAAATGGTTTTGTCAAAAGTGATGTGATATATCTCTCAGCAAAAACAGAATCAAATGCATCCGGTAAATCTGAAATGAGGAATTCTCTCTTCACCACATGAAGATAATAGATTCCACCCTCTTCCTTTATTTCAAGCACATCAGAATAATAGCGCCCAACAAGTTTTATAAGCGCCTGCAAATAATTATTGCCCTGTGCTCCCTCAGTTATTTCTGTTCCAACCCATTCAGTAGTTAACTTGCATCTATACTCTTTATCATTTACCTTTATAAGATATTCTGTATCAAATACTCTAGTTTTATCACTTGATGATTCTGAATCAAACATTCCAGACGATGGACGTACGAACATATACCGCAACCAATTTCCTTCTGGTAACAGTCCATTTGTATTTCCTGTATTAATCTTCACACTCTGATCCATAACTTCGATTCGTTCAACAATACTCTCGAACTCATCTAACTTATATATGTAATCAACAATTGCTTTCGCGCAATCCTTCACCACTGCTGGCAGCTTAATCACTGAATCCAACACTTCAGTCTGACCAGAAATTTCAATTTCAAGTTCATCATAAAGTGCTGGTCTTTTCGCAAGATAATAAACCAGATTTCCCAAGTATGCAGATGAGGCATTAGGAACATCCATTTTCGCTAAAACACAGGAACCAAAGATATCCTTACATGATCTTATTTTATCTCCGGTATTAACAAGATTTTTACCTGGTCTAAACTCCGGATCTCCGTTAATGAATTTTTTCATGTATTCTCTATCATCATCGGAGTCAAATAAATTAACGTATGCAGATCCGCTATAATCCTGTGCCTTAACACAATTCATCACATCAGTATCTGCCCTCATATGATTATCAAAAAAGTCGCAATACTGATACAAAGCCTGTGCATATTTTTTACACATTACAGCCAGATACAGCCATTGATTCGAAAAGAAAACATAGCTTTTATCAGTTTGAACAACTGATGTTGTTCCCCAAATTTTTCTATATGCTTTCTCCTCCTGTGAAAACATCTCATCCAGCTTCATTCTCAAGCCTTCGCATATTGTAATTTCTGGAATAAGTCCTGCCTTGATACTTTCAGGTTGAAGCGCAGGAGAGTTTAAATCTGCAAACATCTATTTACACCTCCAATATTTGTTTCACTATTTGCTCTGATACCTTTTCAACTACCGGTACCGCAACACTATTTCCAAACTGCTGATATGCTTTAGTATTTGAATCCGGTAATTTAAACTCTTTAGGAAATCCCTGTAAATTGGCAGCTTCTCTTGGTGTTATTTTCCTTGGATTCTTCCCTAGTTGTTCAATCAGAATTTCACTACCATCTTTGTAATACCTTCTCGATATAGTACTTGTGTATTCTGACTCTCCATTGAATAGACAGTACCCAAAGCCATTTCCTTTTTCTTCATGTTCCAACTTTCTTCTTTGATGCCCTGCCCACAATTTATCCGAAATAGTAAATGTATCAGGAACATTCTTTTCAAGAATGGATAAAACTTTCGTTTTTGAGTTTTCTGCCTTTGGATAGAGAAATTCTTTAATATCCAAATCTTTTTTCCAAAGTACTATATAAATTCTAGGACGATTCTGTGGAACCCCATAATCTTTCGCACACAAAACCATCTTTGCACATTCTTCTTTTAGTTTTGATACCGGCCCATTATCAATAAGATTTTGTGGTACATTACATGTATACCCCATTCCTGTAATTGTTCTCAAAATAGTTTGAATAGTTTTGCCTTTATCATTACTGATAAGTCCTCTAACGTTTTCAAGCAACACTGCCTTAGGTTGATGATCACGGAGTATTTCCGCAATGTGATAAAATAATGTTCCTCGCGTATCTTCAATTCCTTTTTTTAACCCAGCATTACTAAACGGCTGACATGGAAATCCAGCACACAAAACATCAAATTTGTCGGGGATTAATGCTTTCGTTTCTGGTATCGTAATATCACCAAATGGTACTTCGCCATAATTTCTAAAATAAGTTTCCTTAGCAGGTTCATCCCACTCACTTGAAAATACACATTGACCGCCAAACTTCTGCATTGCAATTCTAAAACCACCGATTCCTGCAAATAAATCTATAAATGTAAATTTGTTCTTCTCAGGTACTAATTCAATTCTATTTTCTCTGTTAAACAATTCTGCAGAAGGTAAGTCACTAGCATCAATACCATGTTCCTTTAAAATATCCCGATACTTCTTTGCGTCAATTGTATCTCCCAACTGAATTGCATGACTTATTAATGCATACTTTTCATCAAATTTCTTGTCTGTGAATCGAGTAAATGCGTTATTGTAAATTTTCTTCTTCATTTAAGATTTGTATAACCTCTCAATCTTTATTTTGTCGCATTTGGAGACATACTCATTTTTCAAAACCCATAACATCACCAATATCACAATTGAAATAATTGCAAATTTTCTCCAATACACCTAAAGACACTCTTTACCCTTTCCCATTTTTGCAATGGAAATAGAACTCACTTCAATCTTATCTATCAGATCTTTCTTTTGCATTCCATAATCAATTAATAATTTTCCTAGGCCGTTATATGATATTTTCACTAAGTACGCCTTTCTTCTCCTCAGAGAACAACATTAAACCAGTTTTACATCATTATATCACCACTACTCCATATTTGCCACATAAAACTTTATATTAATCCCATTTTTCCATCAATAAAAAATCACGGATATTCTTATGCTTAATTCCATTGCGCCCAAAATCAAATTCATCCATAGAAACCACATATTTCGGATAATTATCTCGTATGGAATCAAAAACACCAAATTCTCTTGTAATCGTTTCCTCTGCCGCTAACAGATACGTCACCTGAACATATAATTTGTCACCGCGTTTGTCTCCCACAAAATCAATTTCCCGGTTTCCGTATTTCCCCACCGTGACCGTATAACCACGACGAAGCATTTCCATATACACAATATTTTCAAGCACAAGGTTAATGTCCCTCATATTTCCACCATAAGCAGCTTCTCTTAATCCGTGGTCCACCAAATAATATTTTTCATTTGATGCAAGAATCTGTTTGCCCTGCAAGTCCTGACGTTTCACCTGATAAAATAAATACGAATCACAACAATATTTGATATAATTTAATATTGTCTCTGCTGCCACTACCCGGTGCTCACTCTTAAAAAATTTAGCAACCGATGACGCTGAAAATGTAGTTCCGATATTCGCCATCACATAGGCAACAATACGCTCCAGCAAATCAATATCACGAATTTTATTACGCCTCACGATATCTTTCAGTTGAACAGAATTAAAAACATCTGTCAGATACTGTCTGGAAGGTTCTTCCTCATAAGAAAGATTCGCCAAATACGGCATTCCTCCCAAAAGCAGATATTTCTGAAATGCCAAAGTCTCTGTTTCATCCGGCATCTTTTGACGGTACAATTCAAGAAACTCCGCAAAAGAAAACGGATAAATGACAAACTCAACATACCGCCCGCCAAGATATGTCGCCAGTTCGCCTGACAGCAATTTGGCATTAGAACCCGTAATATAAATATCACAGTCTAAACTTACCCGAAGGGAATTAATGCACTTTTCCCAGTCGGTGACTTCCTGAATTTCATCAAAGAAAAGGTACACTTTGCCCTTTATCTCTGCCGCACGTTCTAAAATTTCACTGTGCAGATTTTGTGCTGTCTGTAAATGTGCATATTGCATATTCTCAAAATTAATGCAAATAAACTGCGACTGTGAAACACCTGCTTCCAGTAATTCCTCTTGAACCAATTCAAGCATAACCGATTTTCCGGCGCGCCGCACCCCCGTCATAACCTTAATCAGGTCATTTCCTATAAATGGACGAATCCTTTTCATATACAATTCTCGTTTAATCATAACTGAACATCCCTCCATTTTCTCAATTTCTTACTTATAGTATATCCAATTTACAACAAAAAAGCAAGGAACAATTTTGAATTTTATCAGTTATAACTGATAAAATTAGAAATCATCCCTTGTTTATTTGATATATCTGCTATTTTCCAATCTCCGCCAGCCGTTTCTCCGGCCAATCCGTCGACGTATGAATATTCAATATGCTCGGCGCCTCATGCATCGCATTGTAATACCACAGTGACGCCTCGGAATCATCGCCTCTCTCGTGGAAATACTCGCCCAGTTCAAAACACATTTCGGCGGAGCCTTCGGTGAGCATATCTTTCAATGCCATTTTCATCATAATGCCCGCGTCCTTCCGGATTCTTGCCGCACGGCAGACCACGCATGCAGCTTCCTTCATCTCATCCGCACTCCGCTCCGGGTCCATGACAGACGCCGCAAAAAATTCTTCCGCTTCCAAAAAATCTTCATCATCCCCGGAAATATACAACTCCATCGCATACATGTGATGCAGCCGTTTTGACAGCCGAAGCCCTTTGTGAATGTGTTTCTGAAAAGTTGCAAAATCACGCTTGCAGTGATTGTTCTCCGGATAGTGCCCGATGACAATATCCGAATCAAAAACAACCGGGTCTAAGCGAACCATCTCGTGAATCGGTTCAATCCATGTAAATTCCCGGAGTCTTTTAAAAAGTTTCGGACGATATTCTTCATCAAAATTATATGCAGTTCCATGAGACAACTGATTGCCATACTTCATCTGCACAATTTCAATTTCCGGCAAAAGCACTTCCTTTAATTCGCAAAAGCGTTTTCTGTTTTCCTCATCCATTACCTCATCCGCATCCGCTGTATAAATATAGTCTTTTTCCGCCTTCGAAAAAGCAAAATTTCTCGCCGCCGAAAAATCATCCACCCACGTAAAATCGTAGATTTTATCTGTATAATTCGCTGCAATTTTCTTTGTTGCATCCGTGGAGCCGGTGTCAACAATCACAATTTCATCCACCAAATCTGCCACACTATCCAGGCAGCGTGCAAGAATTTTCTCTTCATTTTTCACAATCATGCATAAACTAATTTCAATCATATCCTATCCTCCTATCGTGGAATCCGGCACCAGCCGGCAATTTGTATCTGTAACTCACGGCGCCCATTATATTCATTCACCGATGGATAATAGGTAAATGCAATGTCTAACAGATTTTCACGCCCCTCGTACATCCGCTTTAACTCAGCTTCGCCCCACTCCGCAATGACAAACTGCTCAAACTCCTCCGTCCGTCGGAAACAGACTGCTCCGATGCGATTACCGGCATCGTTTTGCACCTGTAACTTTAACACCGTTCCCTCTTGACCAAATTTGCGTCCCGACAAAATACGAAAATGCTGTTCCGCAAAAATCGGCTTTGGATTTCCCACACCAAACGGCTCCATTTTTTCAATTTCACTTAACAATGTTTCTGTTATGTAGCCAATCGGCATCGGTGCGTCAATTCTTACGACCGGGCGAAAATCCTCTTCTGTCAGCACACAATTTTCATTTAACCGCTTTTCTAACTCCGGCAAATCCTTCCTGTGAAGTGTCATGCCTGCCGCCATTTTGTGACCACCAAACCGCTCCATTAAATCTTTGCACGCCAACAATTCATGAAACATGTCATACGCCTCAATCGAACGCCCGGAGCCTTTCACAAGACCGTCTTCCGTTTCCGTAAAAACAATCGTTGGGCGGTTGTAACGCTCCTTCACCCGTCCGGCAATAATACCAACAAGACTCTCATGCGTATCCGGCAATAATACTATCAACACCTTTGGAAGCTTATTTTCATTCTCTTTCTCCGCCAGTTTTAAATAGGCTTCTTCCGCACCGTCTTCTGTCATTTGCTTGCGAGATTCATTAATTTCTTTTAATCTTTCAGCTTTCTCCAACGCCTTTTCTTCATCCTCTTCCATCAAGAGAGAAAAGGATTCTGCCACAGTCGCTATCCGCCCTGCCGCATTAAAGCACGGTCCCAGAATAAAGCCAATATGCCCTGCCGTAATCTCTTTATCATCCAATCCCTGTACTTTAAGTAATGCACGAAGTCCTGTATTTTTTGTATGAGAAAGAGCCTGCAAACCATATTTTACCAAAATTCGGTTTTCCCCCTGCAGTTCCATTACATCAGCCACCGTCGCAATCCCGGCATATTCTAATAATTCATCTTTTGCTTCTGCCGGAACTTGTTGCACATCATACAGTGCACAAATCAGTTTAAACGCCACACCGGCACCACACAACCCGTGAAATGGATATGTTTCATCATCCCGCTTTGGGTCCAGCACAACATCTGCAGCCGGCATCTGCTCCTGCACCTCATGATGGTCGGTAACAATTACCGTCATACCAAGTTTCTTTGCATAATCCACTTCCTCATTCGCCGCAATTCCATTATCGCAGGTAACAAGAAAATCCCGTCCGCCCGCGAGCGCCTCATCTACAATACGACGATTCAGTCCGTATCCTTCTTTCACACGGTCCGGCGTAAAAATTTCAGAATCCAACCCTATCTTTTGAAACCCCTTCCATAAAATATAAGCGGAAAAAATTCCGTCACAGTCAAAATCCGAGGCAATGGCTACCTTGCGCCCCTGCTCTCTCGCCTTTACAATCTCTCGGACTGCCTCATCCATTCCTTTCATCAAAAAAGGATCATGCAAATCATCAAGCGTACCATATAAAAACTCCTGCATCTCCTGCTCACTTTCGACACCACGGTTCATAAGACACCGCACCGCCAGAGGCGAAACCTTTAACTTCGCCGACAAGCCATTAAAATCTCCCTTTTTTGCTTCCACAATCCATTTTTCGCGCACAACTTTATCCTCACTTTGCTAATCTGCTTTCGTATATGTCAAGTATAGTTGATTCGCAGCGGATTTTCCAGTAGATTTTAAGGTTAAATTTGACTTTCCACCCTCTTCTCTTTATAATATCCCATATACGACAAGAAAGGGGTACTCTCTATGAAATGGATACGTTTTACACTTGATACACATACAGACGCCGTGGACATGCTCAGCTATATGCTTGACGAAATCGGCGTGGAAGGAATTGAAATTGAAGACCATCTTCCATTAAGCGAAGAAGATAAGAAAAAAATGTTTGTCGATATTTTGCCGGATCCGGAAGATAACGATGGGACTGCAAAAGTTCACTTTTACATGGAACCGGAAAACTGTGACCCGGAAAAAGTCATGATTCAGGTACAGAATATTTTTCAGGAAATCAAGCCTTTCTGTGAAATCGGAAAAGGAACCATTTCTCTTTCGGAAACCGAAGACAAAGACTGGATTAATAACTGGAAAACATTTTTCAAACCGTTCCGTGCTGCCGACGATATCGTCATCAAGCCAACCTGGGAAGAATATAAAAAAGAAAAAGATTCCGATATTCTTATCGAAATCGACCCTGGCATTGCTTTTGGCACCGGTTCCCACGAAACAACGAAACTTTGTATTCAGGCACTTGATAAATATGTAAAAACCGGGGACTCCGTCCTTGATGTCGGATGTGGCAGCGGAATTCTCTCAATTGCCGCTTTAAAACTTGGTGCTAAACACGCCACCGCAATTGATATCGATGAAGTTGCCGTAAAAGTTGCCGCTGAGAATATGGCAGTAAATCATATTCCGTCTTCTGACTACACCCTTTACGATGGCGATTTGATTTCCAACGCTTTTTTGAAGGTGAAAGCCGGAACTGGTCACGATATCGTGGTAGCAAATATTCTTGCCGATGTCATTATCCCGCTCACAGGCGTTGTAAAACCTCACCTCAAAAAGGGCGGTCTTTACATTACATCCGGCATTATTGATACGAAAGAAGCAGAGGTTCGTGAAGCTTTAATTGAAAACGGATTTGAAATTCTTGATGTAACTTATATGAAAGAATGGTGCTGCTTTATTGCGACAATCTAATGTAACACAAAAAATACCACCCGCCAAAATTATTTTGACCGGGTGGTATTTTTATTTTAAGAATCTCTTATTTACTTATAAGCATCCTTTGCGTTTGCTACTGCAAAGAAAGCAGATTTTGGTGAATACAAGCCATTGAATAAGCAAGGTACACTGCTTGCACGCCATGAAACACCATCATACAAACTCCAGATAACAAGGGCGCTAATCTTTGTTCCCTTTGCTTTACTCTGCAAAAGAGCACCCATAATCTGGTCATAGTAAGCAGCCTGATCCTGATCTGTTACTACTTTATCTGCTGTCGATGTGTAACCGGCATCAATCTCTGTGATATGAATGTCCATATCCGGCATATTTGAGCGGAAACACTCAAGTGCCTGTGCATACAAATCCGGGCTGTGTGCTGCATTGCCAACCGTCAAGTGACTCTGCATACCAAGACCATCACAAATCTTTCCATCCTCGTTAATAAAGTCAATCAAAAGAACTTCATCTTCCGGACAAAGATAAGTATTAAAGTCATTGTACATCAATTTCACATCGTCGCGGTCATATTTTTTACAAATTTCATCTGCCCACTGGAATGCTTCTTTGACAAACTTCGGACGAAGCGTTACTCCGGTACTTGACATATAACCGGCATTTTTCTCTTTATCCGTAATGCCATAAATCGTATTCCAGAATGTTCCCTTAGGACTTCCGCTATGCATATACTCATTTACTACGTCATAAGCATAAAGAACGCATTTGCTCTTGTCGCCACCGGCAAGTTCCAAATCTTTCTTCAAAATATGCTCCATCACATTCTTTACAAAATACTCAAGACGCAAATCCATGTTTTCTTCAGAAGTATTCTTACTCTTGTTATTTACAACAGAGAATCCTTTCTGGAAGAAATAGGTAGGAGTCTGCGCATGCCACAGTAACGTATGTCCACGAAGCTTCAATCCTTTTGCGTGGCACTCGGTCAAAATCTGGTCGATTTTATCGAACTTCAACTTAGGAACAACGACACCTGTCTTTTTAACAATTGTGTCTTTTCCGTCTACAGTCTCTGTTACGTTATAAGTTGCAGAGTTATCTGCCTGTTTGTCATATCCTTCCGGAATATACAAACCTTGTGCTTTGGCATCTTCAAGTGGCACTGCATCAATTTTGTCAGAATCCATAACGGCATTCGGTTTCATCTCATTACCAGGAGTAATGCCATTGTACTGTTCATTCAAGAACTTAGAAGCTGTATCTCCAAGAAGATCATTTGCCGATGCACCAACCGCTACCACACCAAAAGTATCACTGTAAATATCTTTCAGTTTCGGAATATCCGTTGCCTTGGATGGCTGTGCCGTTTTTACAATCTTCATGTTATCAACATACATATCACCGGTTGTACCATCATCACTCTGTAAATAGAATCCATAGAAGTACATGTCATCCGGCACAGTGATTTCATAGTCGAAATCTTTCCACTGGCCTTTTGTTGTTTTCCAGCGGGTTTCCGTGATACGAGTCGGCATATAAGCATACGACTGATCGCCACCTTCAATCGGAATCACCTGTTCGTTAAAGTTCAATGAAGACACTTCACTGTAGGCAGTAAAGGAAACGCGGTAAGTAGCACCACCTTCTAATTTCTTGGACAGATTAATCATAGCTCCCTGCCAGCTCTTTGAATTTGCTTCACGGTGGCATTTGAGAACTTTCTTGCCAACTGCACTGTTGCCGGTTGGAAGTGTACTCGAATCAACAACCTCCAGATAATCTTTTCCGGTGTTGTTATCATCTGAGAACGCGCGAAGAATCCATCTTTTCAATCCTTCCGGATCCGGAGTATCCTCGTTTACGCAGTCCGTCGACTTTGTACCCGTTTCTACATCCTCAAAATCTTCATCATACACAGTTGCTGTTGCCGGGTCAACCTTTGCTTCCGGCACTGTTGTAGGGAATGTATCCGGGTCTTTTGCTTCCGGTGCCTTTGCCGTTTTGTAACCCTGGTCAAGTGCACGCAGTGTAGGAACTGCTGTCGGAGCAGCCGTCGGTGTAGCCGTAGCTTTTGCTCCCGGTGTATCAGTTACCTTTGCCGGTGCGGTCGGTGTTGCCACCGGTGCTTTTGTTACTGTTACTTTGCCTGCTTTTTTGACTGTAATCTTACAAGTCTTTTTGTAGGTCTTTTTACCTACTTTGATTTTGGCAGTCAAAACTGTCTTTCCTGCCTTTTTACCTTTGATTGTTACGCTGTTTTTCTTTTTCTTAGAAAGCGTGACAACCTTCTTGCTTTTCACAGACCAAGTTGTCTTCTTAATCTGCTTTGTCTTAACACCTTTCACTGTAACTTTCTTTGTTTTACCTGCTTTTACAGAAACCTTTTTTACCAAAGATGGCTTCTTTGCAGCCTCTGCCTTTGGTGCGCTAAGCGCAGGAATAACAAGAGAAAGAGCTACAGCGGAAACAATGAGTTTCTTCATCTGTCTCTTCAATGTCTTGACCTCCTTTTTTATGTTTTTATAAAAAAAAGCACTACCCGATTCGAGTAGCGCTTTTTTATCTGTATAAGTACTCGTATACGTACTTATATTTTATCATTTTAATAATGAAATAGCAATCACTTTATAAGATTTATGGTATATATAAGCAACATTATATGTGTGTATCACCATATCTCTATATTAGCTAATCCCAATACTGCTTTTTCGCATCAATTACAGCATAGAATGCAGCTTTTGGCATATACAAACCATTGAACAGACATGGGAATTTTGCCGGTCTCCATGATACACCATCATACAAACTCCAGATAATCAATGCTGTGATGTTGCCGCCATTTTTCTTGTTAGTCAAAATCGCATTCATAATCTGGTCATAGTATGCTGCCTGATCCTCATCCGTCAATGGCTTGTCCTCTGTGCTAACCATTGTTGCATCAAGTTCAGTAATCTGAATCTCCAAATCCGGGCAGTTCAGACGGAAGTACTCCAATGCCTTTGCATAGTTTGTTGCACTGTGGAACGAGTCCGTAATGTCCAAGTGTGACTGCATACCAATACCATCACATACTTTACCCTCACTATTAATGTAATCTACCAGGTGAATGATATTTTCCGGATTCTGATAGCAGTTATAATCGTTATAAATCAGTTTAACATCCAAACGGTCATATTTTACAAGCATTTCGTGTGCATATTTGAAAGCATCCTTTACATAAGAAGGACGAAGTGTCACACCATGGTCTTTCACAGACTTATCATATGTGCCGTAAATCAATCCCCAATAAGTAATATTCTTGGAGTCTTTCTCCGCATTTGCACTGTGCAGATACTCATTTACTACATCGTAGGAGTATAAACAATCTGCATACTCACTGCTCAATACATGGTTCATAACTGTCTTAACATAGAACTCAAGACGCGTATCCATGCACTCTTTGGATGTGTTGTACTTCTGTCCTGTCGTAATTTTATAATTCTGCTGGAAGAAATACTTCGGTGTCTGCTGATGCCATACTAAGGTATGTCCACGCAGTTTCACGCCTTTCTCATGAGCAGCTTTCATAATCTTATCTACATTATCAAAATTCAGTCTCGGCACGGCATACTCACCCGTAGCTGATTTAAAACGGTTGTCATCATAAGAAATGTAGTTATCCGGAATAATATATCCCATGGATTTTGCATCCTCTACTGTGATGAAATCGGTCTTATCCGCAGAAACTTCATCGGTTGGTTTCACAAGTTTACCAATCGTAGAACCAAGAATTGCATCCGGTTTCATTTCGTTACCCGGTGTAACGGCATTGTACTGCTGAGAAATAAACTCGGAACCATTCTTACCAAGAATCGAAGCAATTCCTGCTCCAACGCCGACAATCGGGAATACATCTTTGTAAGTATCCTTCAAAGAATCAATTGTTTTGTCCGGATTTGTCTGCAATGTCTTTGTCAAAGTAATGTTGTCAAGGTAAATGTCATCGTTACCATTTCCGTTATAAGACTCAAAATACAGTGCATAATAAAATTTATCATCCGGTACGGAAATCGTAAATGTTACTGTATTCCATTTTCCTTTCGGAATCTTTGTAATTGTTCCGGAAGTCGGACCAAAGTTACCATAACTTGGTGACAGTTCTTCCAGAGTCTGCTCCTGATAAGAACACATCAAATCGGTGTTCTGGCAGAATACATCTGCCTTAAGTTCATAGGTACATCCTTCATCCAGTTTATCGGTGATGTTCATCATCGGCCCCTGCCATGTTTTATCTTCACGGTGAAGGTGAAGTACATGTGTATTATTTCCTTCAACCGGAAGATCACTTCCGTCTACTACATCCAAATAGTCTTTTGATGTTCCGACGCCACCGTCATCAGCCTTTTTATGTCCACGAAGCACAACTCCTTTGATACCATCTCCGGTAATTGCATCTTCTGTTTTTGTTCCGATTGTAACATCTTCAAAATCTACGTTATAACCAACTTTGGTAGCCGGATCAATCGTAGCTTCCGGTTTCGTAGTTGCAAATGAGTCTGCACTCTTCTTTGGTACTTCTGTCATATTTGGTGTTGCCAACGGTCGGAATGTAGCCACTGGTGTTGCCGTAGGTACCGCTGTTGCAGTGTTTGCCGGTGCTGTTGTTGCCGGAGTCTTCGTTGCGCCCTGTGTTGGTTTTGCAGTAATAACTGCAGTTTTCTTTACTACAGTAATTTTCGTCTTTAATTTATAGGTCTTTTTGCCAACTCTAACTTTCGCAGTCAAAGTTGTTTTTCCTGCCTTTTTACCTTTTAATGTAACGCCTGTCTTTTTCTTTGCCGAAAGAGAAACGATTTTCTTTCCTTTCTTTGGCAATGACCAAGTCGTCTTTTTGATTTTCTTTGCTTTTACTTTTTTTACAGTTACTTTTTTCTTTGCTCCTACTGTCACTTTAACGCTTTTCGCACTCAGCTTTGGTTTTGCTGCAGCTTCCGCCTTTGGAGCTGAAACCGCTGGAACCAATAAAGATAAAGCCATAGCAGAAACAATCACTCGTTTCAAACTCTTATTCATGCTTTTCCCTCCAAATATAAATCCTTACATATATTTCCTATAACAATTGTGTTATAAAACACTTTTTCACTACACGTCCAAATTATAATATCTTTACATGAAAAGAAGCGCCGCTCTTACGAGCAGCGCCTCCCATGATTCAATTTTAGTCAGCCTTATCAGCAATTAATTATTTTACAAGAGTAATGCTCTTCAAAACAATATGCATATTAGCTGGAAGAGACTGTAACTGAAGGTTAAATCCTGCTACTGTTGCAAGTTCAGTAGGGTTTGTCTTAGCAATCGTCAATACAGATGTCTGTCCTGTATATGGACTAGCAAGCCAAGATTTGTTTGCTGTTGTATCATCTTCACCTGTCCAATCTGTATCAATACCATCTGAAAATCCATCCAATTTAGCTGTTGCGGCATATGCAATTTTACCATATGTTGGAGCACCTTCTGCACCAGCGTAATCTTCTACTTTCTTGCCGTCTGCATCCTGTACTTCCCACGCAACCTGCAATTCATCGTAGTCAGCCATATCAAGGTTTTTGCTTGCGAGATATGCAGAGAAGTCTACATATGTCATTGCTTTTCCAGCCATGAACTCAATGCCTGCAGCAGATTTTGTAGCTGCTACACCTGCACCTTCGCCAGGATTTGTTTTTGCTACAATATCATCGCTTGTCAAATCAAATTTGTGAGTTTCAATTACAGTAGGCTCTTCCGATGGCTCTTTAACTGTAATTTCGACAGAACCAGTTACGTTGCTTCCATCTGTAGATGTTGCAGTAATTGTTGCTGTACCTTCTGCACCCTTCTTAGCTACTACAGTACCATTGAAGTTTACAGTTGCTACGTCTTCGTTGCTGGATGTCCATTTAACAATCTGACGAGTTGCATCAGCAGGTGTAACTGTAGCTGTTACAGTTGTAGTCTTACCAGGAGCAATCTCTGTCTTAGCAGCTTTTACATCAATACCTGTAACAAGTTTGTCATATTTAACTTTTACGAAGTCAATTCTGTGAATTGTTACTTCAGCACCAGAAGACTGTGGGCAGAATGCGATAGCTGTCAAATTCTCTGGGTTCATTCCTTTACCCATAAGCATAGAAATAGGAATGAAGACTGTACGTGTCTTGTAAGCTGCTTTTACTGTGTTACCGGCAGTGAAAGTAGATTCAGCTTCCCAAATCTCATCATCTGTGTGGATCCATCCGCCTTCATATGTCTCAGAAGAAGAAGAACCTGGGAAACCAGCGGAACGAAGCTGGTCATTTCCGTTATAAGTACGGCAGTTCATCTCGTTCTCTGATGTTACTTTAACACGAACGTAGTCATAAGCAGACATGTCTTTTGTACCATTGTCATAACCCATGAATCCTTCACCACGTGTATCAGAGATATCAATGATGTCATCATCTTTGGTTGCCGGGTTGATGTAGTAAGATACACCGGAGTTATAATCTTTTGTGGATGTGAATGTTACAGAACCGTCTTTGTTGTACAAAGTACCATCTTTAACAGTCTCACCATCAGAACGTTTAGCATCACAAGTAAATGTAGTCTCATTAAGTTCTGTCAATGGAACATTGTATGTAGCAGACTCATCTACTGTGTAAGTGCCGGCTTCTGTTTTGATTACGCTTACAGGAGCTTCTGTAGGTTTTGGTGTAGCAGTTGCTGTGCTTCCACCATTGTTGTTATTGTTGTTTGCCGGAGTTGCTGTAGCTTTTGCTGCATCTGTCTTAGCAGGTACCGGTGTTACATTAACTTTTCTTGCCTTCTTAACAGTAATCTTGCAAGTCTTTTTGTAGGTCTTCTTACCTACTTTGATTTTAGCAGTCAAAGTAACTTTACCAGCTTTTTTACCTTTAACTACTACGCTTTTAGCTTTTTTCTTGCTAAGAGAAACAATTTTTTTGCCCTTCTTATTGAGAGACCATGTTGTCTTCTTAACTTTTTTCTTAGATGTTACTTTAACTGTTTTTTTCTTACCAACAGTTACGGTTACTTTCTTCGTAAGCGTAGGCTTTTTAGCTGCTGCTTCAGAAGAAGTGTTTGGTGCGATTCCTGCAAGACTGAAAGCCATAACTACAGCCATTGATTTTGCAAGAACGGATTTGATACTTTTCTTCAAAACTCTTACCTCCTATTTTATAGTATTGTTTTGGTTTTTATTTGTAAAGCATGTTTCCCGCTTTCGCAGGAAACAGCTTTTACAACATGATTATTTATATTCCGGATATTTTTCCGGGTTTGCTTTGATTTCTTTATCAGTAGGATTTGTATTTTCTTTCCAATCTTTACTGAATACCAAAGACTTCAATTCATATACATGTTCTGGTTTGTTAGCATCAAACTTGTTAGCTTTCAATACAACATAACGAACATTCGTAAGATTTCCTTTCGGTGTTGTACCATCCACTTTAACATTCTTTGAATCAACGCCATCAATCCAGTTGCACCACCAGTTTTCTTCTACACCGGCTTCACCATAACTTGTTCCCTCATAAGAACGAATTGCATGAGATCCTTCGAAGAATGGATAAGTAGCGAACTGTACCTGTTTGGTCCAGTATTTATCCTGCTGGAAATCTGCTGTATCCGGATACAATTCAATCGACATCTGCTCTGTTGCTTTACCACTTAATGCAACACCTTTGTAGTTTGACAAATCATATGTCTTGCCAAGATCCAGTACATACATATCTTTGTTTGCCTGAGTAAACGCAAGACTTAATACTCCACCAGCCTGTTTAGCACCATCTACTGTAGAATATACTTTTGTTGTCTTATCATCGTCAGCTTTCTTAGGCATAATCTTCAATGTAGAAAGATCAATTGTAAGATCAGACGCTGCAGCAGTTCCTTCAACAACTTCTACATCAAAGGATGTCTTAACACTAGGATTCTTTGTTACAGCTGCCGTCAAAGTAACCTTACCGGTGCCAACTGCTTCCAGTACAGGATCCGTTTTGGAAGAATCAACTTTCAAAACTTTTTCATCACTGGATGTCCATGTCAACTGAGTCTGAGTTGTATTATCCGGTGTATAAGCAAAGTTATCAGCAGACATACTCAATTTCATGCCCTTAACCATCTTAGTTGGAGCATTTTCAATTTTAACTGCTGTACAAGGTGTCTCACCTTCCAATACAGATACATTATCAATATAAAGTGTCAAACTTGCGTTAGTGCTTGGATATCTTCCTGTATAAGTACTTCCAAGTACCAAAGAAACATTCTTTTGGTTCAAAAGACCGGTCTCTGTGATATTACCTTTAGTCAGGTTCATCTTATTTGGATGCCATCCTGCTTTGTATTTATCACTTTCGCTCTCTTTGAAACCAATGGTACGGTTTTCATTCTTCTTCTCTTTTGCCCAGTCATCATACATCATTGGGAGAGAGTGGTTATTGTATACCATACCCTCGAACTCATCGCCCTTATTTGGAACGGTGTAGTTCTCATCCTTACCGGATGCATGAGAAGAATCAGCGGAGAATTTAATCAGTTCTTCAGAGATTCCCTTCTTCTCAGCGTCTGCTTTCTTAAGAGAAGTTGCAAAGTAATACTCCGGTGTAATTTTACCATATTTTGCAAAGTAAGCATATGCTGTCTTGTACTTCACATCACCAGTGTTGCTTGCTACCACGCGGGACTCGAACTTAATACCGGAATACTCATCGAGTTTTTTCTGCAGTTTCAAGTTGAAGATAGGTGCATAATCGTATGCCTGTGTATCACCGGTATACTCAATCTTTAAGCACTTGTTCTTAGGATTTTCAGGGTCAGTTGCAACTGTCATTTTACCAACGTTGCTGTTCACATACTCTTTACCCTTAGTAGCTTTACCAGCTGTTCCCTGCTCTTCATCGCTCTCCCAGTTATATCCTACCGGATAACTCTCGAAGTCTTCTACAACGGTCTGAGTTCTTGTGTCTGCCGGCTCATAGTTTGGAGTCGGAGTAGCTGTTGCAGGTTTTGCATTAATTTTAACATTAATCGTAACCTTCTTATTTGTACCGTCTTTGGTGTATCCGTAAATCTTTGTAGTACCAGCTTTAACCGGAGTAACTACACCGTATGGAGATACATAAACAACCTTAGAATTCTTTGCTTTCCATTTCATTCCTTTATAACCAACTTTTGTTGGGGAATATTTTACATAAAGCTGTGCTGTCTGCTGATTTGTAGTAGCAGCTGCTTTATCATCGTACTTAACTGTCATAGTAAGTACACTCTTCTTGGTAGAAACGAATTTTGTCGTTTTCTTCGTTTTCTTTGTACGCTTTGTTGCGTCAGCCTCTTTTGTGTTTGTTACACTTGTTGTAACAACAAACTTGCTAGGCTTAACGGATTTGATTGGTGTACCAATCTTAATTCTCAACGTAGCTTTCTTTTTCTTATTTGCTTTGGAAGCAATTGTAATCTTAGCAGTTTTGTTTTTCTTACCTACTGCCTTGACATAAACTTTTCCTTTAGATTTAACAATCTTAGCAACTTTTGGATTACTTGATTTGTATGTAACCTTTTTGCTAATCTTGCCGGATTTTGTAACTTTTACTTTAATCTGTTTTTTCTGGCCTTTTTTCAAAACCAGTTTACCGCCGTTTACAACGGGGCTTTTCACTTTGACAGACTTGATTTTTGCTTTTGCATCAGCTGTCGTTCCTGTGATTGACAAAGATGTCACAACCATAGCCAGGGAAAGCACGCCGGCCAATGTCTTTGTGACAATTTTGGATGTCTTGCTCATGATTATCCTCCTTTAATATATTTAGCATGTACAGACACTTGTACACATTGAATGTAGTCTCATTGTACCATCCTTTATGGGAAAATGCAACCAAAATAAATAAAAAATACCCACTTTTTTGGATAAGTTGCACATTATTTTTTCTCATTTCTTGACAAGAACTAGGAAACTGTTACAATGGGGACAGATACAAGCGGTCACACGCATTTTGACCGGTATGAGAGGAGAACGAATGGAACAAGCACATCATTTATTAGACCTGATACACTCGTATTTTCCACATGAGTCTGCCGATATCCGGACGATATCACCACTGAAACTGGCTTATCTGGGAGATGCTGTCTACGAAATCATTATCCGCACATTAATCATGGAACGAACAGGTGGTCCTGTGAAAAATCTGCACAAAAGAACGAGTGAGTTTGTCAATGCCGGCTCACAGGCAAAATTGATTTTGTGTCTGCAGGACGATTTATCTGAGGAAGAAATCCGCATTTACCGTCACGGGCGCAACGCGAAAACGTCTTCTGTGGCAAAGCACGCAGACATTCATGATTACCGCAACGCTACCGGTTTAGAAGCTTTGTTTGGCTATCTTTATCTGAGTGGCAGATTAGAGCGCGCCATTGAATTATGCAAAATTGGTTTCGAGCGGCTGGATATTTTATTATAGAAAGAAGAGGATTTTAATCATGAAAGAAGAATATAGAGAAGAAAATACAACAAGTTCACGAATCGAGGGCCGTCACAGTGTCCTTGAGGCTTTGCGCGCAGGCAGCCTGATTGAGCGTCTTTTTGTACAGAAAGGCTGTCAGGACGGTCCGGTTCTTACTATTTTAAGAGAGGCAAAGAAGGCAGATGTCATGGTGGACTTTGTCCCAAAAGAACGTTTGGATTTTATGAGCGAGACAAAAAATCACCAGGGCGTGGTTGCCGTTTTGTCCGCTTTTGCTTATTCCACGATTGATGATATGTTTGCACTCGCAGAGAAAAAAGGTGAGACACCGTTCTTTTTTATACTGGATGGTATTGAAGACCCGCACAATCTGGGTGCCATCATCCGTACCGCAAACCTTGCCGGTGCCCACGGCGTGATTCTTCCAAAGCGACGTGCTGCTGGATTGACTGCTACGGTAGTCAAAGCGTCTGCCGGTGCCATTCATTACACACCGGTTGCTAAAGTTACTAATATTGTGTCCACGATTGAACAGTTAAAAGAAAAGGGAATGTGGTTTGTCTGCGCTGATATGGATGGCGAGCTGATGTACCGCCAGAATCTCACCGGACCAATTGGCCTTGTAATCGGCAACGAAGGAAAAGGCGTCAGCCGCTTAGTAAAAGAACACTGCGATTTCATTTCATCCATTCCGATGAAGGGCGATATCGACTCACTTAACGCATCTGTAGCCGCCGGCGTTCTTGCTTACGAAATTGTACGTCAGCGTATGAACCACTAATTGAGGAGGATTTTATGTTTGATTATCACGCAGCAAACGATGAAACAATCATCGCCCGCTCCCACGACGGCGATGATGCTGCCACAGATTTTTTACTAGAAAAGTACAAGCCCCTTGTCAAGAAAAAGGCTCGTACTCTTTTTCTGATTGGCGGCGACAATGATGACCTAATTCAGGAGGGAATGATTGCCCTCTATAAAGCCATCCGCGCTTTTAGGGCAGACCGCGAAAGTTCTTTCGTGCACTATGCCTCTCTTTGCATTGATAATCAGTTATACAACGTAATCAAAGGTGCAAACCGGCTCAAAAATTCACCGCTCAACACCTATGTTTCCCTCTACTCACCGCTCAACTCCGATACGGAAAACAATTCCCGCGAGACACTTGCTGATACGCTCCAGCCTTCCGAACTTATAAATCCGGAAGACATCGTAATCGACAAGGAAAATGTAACGGACATCGAGAGCCACATCGAAAAGCACCTGAGCAAGTTTGAAAAAGAAGTAGTAACTCTCTACCTTGACGGCAACGATTACCAGCAGATTGCCGTAGTCCTTGGGAAGTCTCCAAAATCCATCGATAACGCTTTGCAAAGAATCCGGGGGAAGCTGTTGAAGATTCGATAAGAAGATGAGAAGCTGGCTCGTTGGTTTTTGGCGGTTGCTTGCGCCGGTTGCTTTTAGTGGCTATTTTTAGGGGTTGGGGCAGCATACAAGCAACTCTTTTACTCATAATTTGTCAATATGGTTGCATTTTCCGGTCGATTTACCCCATTCTTACGATAAAACGCAGTGAAAAGACAACTCTTTTTCCTATTTTCATGCATTTTGGTTGTTTTCATATCAAATAATTTTTTCAGCATGCAACGCTTTTATGATATAAAGCCCATTTAGGTTGCTTTTGATACGCCAAAGGCTTTATGGCAAAAAAAATAAGACCTACCGGTCTTACACAAAACTTTTGAATCCTATAAAAGCTGTTAACGGGACTCGAACCCGTGACCTCCGCCTTACCAAGGCGACGCTCTACCACCTGAGCTATAACAGCACCGTGGTCATAAAAGACCTTACGAGTTGATATTCTACCAAAAGAATTGATTTGTGTCAACTATTTTTTTGCTCTCATAACCTTCTTTTAAACATCTGGACTGATAAAATAAAACACCAACACTCACTTGCCCCTAGCATTTTCCCACCATTTGAATTAAAATAAACCTAACAAAACCATCACAAAAACACTCAGGAGGATGCTGCTATGAAGAAACGCTTACAGTTTTATCTGAACTACTACGAAACATTAACATCAAAGAAATCCCTGACCACCGCAGAGGCCGCCAGGGAACAAGAGCAATTGCTCATTCAAATTCAATTTTTTCAGCACGAACGCCTGATTCACTTAATCGTGACGGCACTTTTTGCACTACTCACGATACTAAGTTTATTCGCCAGTCTGCTTCTTCCAAAGCAGCCGGTACTGCTTGCACTGGATGTATTATTCCTTGTGCTTTTAATTCCATACATCTTTCATTACTACCGCTTAGAAAACGGCGTACAGAAGTTGTACGAATATTACGACAAACTTAATTGCCGGTGAAACCGCCATATGCTTTTCCGTTGTGCATAACAGCACCTTTTCGCTTGGCAAGCTCAGAAACCGTCAAGATGTCATAATCATTTTTTACAAGCCACGGAAGAACCTTCTTCAGCGCCTCCACGGTAGTCGGGTGAATATCATGCATCAGAATAATGCCTCCATCTTTGACATTTTTCTTGATTTCCTTCATGATAGCTTTTGTATTTTTTGATTTCCAATCCAACGTGTCGGTATTCCACAGTACCATCGGATGTTTCAATTTTTTACGCATTTTCTCACTGATGGCACCATATGGTGGACGCAGCAGTGTAATGTCGTAACCAACCATTTTTTTTACTAAGTCAGCAGTCTTGTCATACTGCATGTTCACTTTTTCCATACTCAGTTTTGCTAAATTGGCATGATCCCACGTATGGTTTCCAATTTCACATCCCTGTGCCACTTCCTGTTTCAAAACTTCTGCGCCTTCCTTTACACGGGATCCTACCACAAAAAAGGTCGCATGTGCCTGATACTGTTTTAATAAAGCAAGCACTTTTGGTGTATTCACTGTGCTTGGACCATCGTCAAACGATAAGGCAACCGCTTTCGAGCGAATCTTTGGCACAGGTGTCGGAATGGTCTGCGGCGCAAGTGTCGGAACCGCGGCAATTTCATTTGCAACCCCATCCGGCGCATAGGTTGCCTGTCCCTTTTCAGGAACTTTTGTCTGCTGTGACGCAGCACTTGCACTATTCGCTGCCGTTGCCTGTGCCGTCTGTGTTACCGTAACACCGCTTCCACTCGCCACAGCCTGCCCTTTTGGCTGTTCATCATCAGAGAACTCAGCCTGAACCAAGCAGACGGCACCCACTGCAATCAGCACAATTACTGCAATGAGACAGACAATCCATCGACCTGACACTGCCTGTCCCATACTTCTTCGATATTTACTTCTGCTTGAATATGAACTGTTTCCTATATAGTTATCAGAGCCTTTAGAAAAACGGCTGCGCCTTCTTCTTCGTCTCTCACGATTATTATAACCTTTCATGTAATTCATCTTTACACCTCATTCCGAGAGCAATTCCCTGCTCCCATTACGTAGCCCTAGTATAACACTAATCTTTCGGCTTTTCAATGACGATTTTCCCTCCAATAAATTCCAGTTTTACTTTATTTCCATCCATTCCCATTTGTTCCAGCAACTCACTTGGAATCTGCACACGTCCGGCGCGGTCAAGAACCGCAAACTCTTCCTGCGTCTCTTCTTCCTGCCAGTCAATGTCCAAATGTTCCATGCGCTCGCGGTAATCATTTTTCATAATACGCTCGCTGCTCGTTTTCCCATCGCGGATAGAAACAACACGATTTACCTTTTTTGCCAACTCTTTATCATGCGTTACAATGACAATCGTAAGTCCGAGTTTCTCATTTAACTTGCGGAACATTTCCAAAATGTCATCCGCAGTCTTTCGGTCAACGGCACCGGTTGGCTCATCCGCCAGTAACAGTTTCGGATTATTGGCAAGCGCAATTGCAATCGCAACTCTTTGCTGCTCACCACCGGAAAGCTGGCTTAATTTACTGTCCTTTCTGTGTCCAAGACCTACCAGTTCCAGAAGTTCCAGTGCCCTTTTCTTTTTTTCCTCCTCAGAAACTGCCTTTTCTTTTTCTTCCACAAAAAGCATCGGTGTCATTACATTTTCCCACGCAGTCAAATAAGGAAGAAGATTTCTCGCATTGTTCTGCCACACAAAACCAACGGTACTTCTCTTATATTTAACCAGTTCGTTTTCCGTCATTTGAAAAAGATTTTTGCCATCCACATACAGTTTACCCGCTGAAGGCCGATCTAATCCACCAATCATATTTAAAAATGTGGACTTACCGCTTCCGCTGTTTCCAATAATCGCCATAAGTTCTCCACGCTTCACGGTCAAATCCAACCCTTGAAGCGCCAGCACTTCAATATCTTTGGTCTTGTAAATTTTAACCAGACTGTCACACTCAATCATCACATCGTCCGGCACATCCATCGTCTGTTCCGGATTTTCCATTGCAGATTCAGGACTCTTTATTTGTTTTACTTTGCTTATTTTTTCTTTTAAATTAATCTTCATCGGCAATCTCTCCATCCTCAATATGATAGATGCAGTCGGCAATCTCCATCAATCCGGTATCATGCGTCGTCATTACTATGGTTACTCCCTGTTTTTCAATCAGTTCCTTGAAAATCTTCATCACCTGAAGCCCGGTATTGCTGTCAAGCTCCGCCGTCGGCTCATCGGCAAAAATAATCTTTGGCTTGTGTGCAATCGCACGTGCAATCGCCACTCGCTGCTGCTCACCACCGGAAAGTTCCTGTGGCATATGATGCATACGGCTTCCGAGGCCAACTAATTTCAGACATTCTTCCGTCCGCTTTCTCCTGTCCCCTTTGTATCCGGCGAGTCTGAGAACAAACTCAACATTTTCGTAGGCGGTCATCATCGGAATCAGTGCCACTGACTGAAAAACAAATCCAATCTGCGTTTTCCGCATCTGCTCCCTGTCATGTTCCGGCAAATCTTGAATCGGTTTTCCTTCAAATAAAATTTCACCGCTTTTCGGGTAATCGAGTGCACTCAAAAGATTCATCAGCGTCGTTTTACCGGAGCCGGAACGTCCTCTTAGCATCGTAAGTTTCCCGGTCGGAATCTGAATGTTAATGTTTTTCAAAACCACTAACTCCTTGCCACCGGCAATCGGAAAGCTTTGAATCACATCTTTAGTTTCTATCATATTTTCCATTCTGACACCTCCCTAGTCTTCACCAAGCTTCAACGCCTGGGAAATATTAATCTTACTAATCAGCTTACCAAGAACTACCATGCAGATTACAATCACAATGCCGATGACGCTAAAGAGACGAATCATATCTAACGCCTTAAACACAACTGCAAGCGGTACCGTCTGGTCGGTTGATGCATAGAAAATCTGCACCAGTGGCACAAACAGAATGGATGACAAAACACCAAGTCCGGCACCAATCAGAATGGAAATTCCGGAACTGAAAATCTGTTCATTGATTAACATCTGAATAATCTCTTTTTTTGTCATGCCCATCGCACGGAATACACCGAAAAGCAATTCTCTCTGCCGGATTGACAAAATCCAGTAAATCAAAAATCCGGTACTGCACAAAATCAAGATAATGATAAAACTCATCGTCAAAATACCATTGGTTCCTTGGAACAGTGCATCGTTTTTAACGTCTACCAGTTTGGATGCCACATCATCAAACACCGTATATTCGATGCCGTTTTTCTTCGCATAATCGTAAATAAATTTCGAAGAACCGTTGGTCTGAATCCACACCTGATACGGCTTCACGCCAAGCGTCTGTTGAACCGGTGCCAGATTGGCAACAATCAGATAATGATCCGTTGTCACAAGCGTATCCTGCTGATTTAGTTCATGCGTCTGCTTCACATAACTTGGAAAATAATCAAAGAACCCATACACAACTCCTGTCATTTCTTTTTTATCTTTTGTTGTATAGGTTACTTTATCCCCCAGCTTGACGCCCATTTTTTTCTGAAAATTCATGCTTAGAAGAATGGCATCCGGATTACCCGCCATTGC
>ERZ773194.1457-NODE-1457-length-25521-cov-28.600487_pt1 | contig 25521 bp, 15 predicted proteins | sample MGYA00511240_ERZ773194 | MGnify/ENA primary metagenome ERZ773194 (study PRJEB29015, sample SAMEA2737774) | human gut metagenome | biome: human gut; feature: human-associated habitat; material: faeces | place: China | collected 2012 ... | reverse complement strand
AGGGACGCTTCACCAAATGCGGCATCTGTGTGCTGATGAAAAAGCTGGGGCTGTATGACCTCACTCCCGCGCTGTGCCGTCTGGACTACACCATGAGCGAGGCGGGCGGCGCGACTGACTTTGTGCGGCAGTACACTCTTGCTTTCGGCGGCCCGTACTGCGACTGCGGATATAAAAAGAAGGGGTTCGTGAAAGCCGGGACGGAGGCAGGACGATGAAGGGAACCTATCTCTCCTGTGATTTTCGGGAGACTTCGGCAAAATTTGCCGTCTCTGTCTCGCAATAAAAAAAAGCAGGATTGTTTTAAAACAATCCTGCTTTCTTGTCATAACCGAACAAAACAAAATAATACAATCCGAAAGTCCGTATTTAAATATTGATGTCGGGAAGTTCAATGGGTCCCGAGACGTCGGTTGTAGTCGGTTCAGAGCTGATGGTAATAATATCAGCCGTGCAAAATTCCGTTATTTCAAATGACGGAGCAGAATACTCTTCTTTCATTCTTTTTTCTCCTTTTTTTAAGTCCTGTAAGCTGCGGCGGATTTTCCGTATCGCATCATAGCCTGCGTTAAATCATCAAGAGCAGTACCCTTATATGCACTTGACTGCTGAATAACACTTGCGTATGATTCGACGCTGAAAAGCATTGTGTTGCTGCAAGGAACACCGTTTTCATAAACCGTAAGCAAAAGCTTATCGCTCAGCTCGTGTGCAAAAAGCTCATTACAATAAACATAATATGTGCCGTCGCCGTTATTCACAAAATCATTTTTGTCATAGGTAAATTTTGTGTTCCTAAATGCGATTTCAACGGTCTTGTTTTCAACGTCCTTAGCGGAAAACTTAGCCCTGAGCATAATTGAATTGTTGAGCACCAAGCCGCAAGTATTCCATTGCGCCGTAGGACTGCTTATCGTTTTGTAATTTAAGTCGCTGATATTCTTAAACTCCTCTGCCCCATTGCTGCCCCAGCTTTTTTGAACAGCGGTCAGCTCGGAATTAACAAGATTATCCGTCTTATACCCTACATATTTCTGTGCCATAGCGCCGTAATTCAACAAATCCACAAGCAGCGTGCGAAGCTTTGAGTATTCATCGCCGCTGTATCTGTCGAGCAATGTATAAGCATACTCCTTGACGCTCAACGCCTTTTCGGGGCTTGTGTATTCCTCGTTTCCCTTTTTGGCGTGCAACACCGCAGTAACCTCATCATTCATAAGCTGCGGATTTATGCCCTTGTACGAGAATACGTAGTAATCCCCATTCTGCTTATATTGTGTAGCCTTTTCTTCTTTTCCGTTACATTTAAATGTCATATAGAAATCATCGTAAGACAAAAGACTGCTTTTAGGTACTTTGAAATTCATTGTTATGCTGCTTTCGAGCGATATTGAAGCCTTGTCAATTGCAAGTGCTGGCTTTTCTTCCGGAGCAGCTTTGTTTTTGTAATAATATGTAACAACCGTACCGTCTGAAACAATCGGCTCATTCAAGCCGTCGGCCTTCACAAATTCATAACCGTAAAGAGATTTTGCCGGCGTCAAACCAAGCTTTGTGCCATACGGAACAGTAAATGTTCCTCCGGCAGTATTCGGTATTTCTGAGCCGTCCTCAAATTTATATTGGATTGAAACGGTTGTGTAACGCTGTGTTTCCGTATTATCGTCCGCTAAGATGTTACCGTTTTCGTCAAGCACCTGAAATGCCACGGTATCACCGTTTAAAAGCTGAGCGTCGGACGGAATTTGATAAATAAGCGAGCAGCTCTTCAGACCTGAATTAAAATCGCTTTTGATGTGGTCCAAAGCACCTATCGGCCAGAAATTCGCCTTATCATTCCAAACGGGAATGTCAAAGGTTTGAGTAGTCTGAAGCGGATTACCCGATGAATCGGTTGCCACGCTGCCGTCGGAATGCCTTATCCACATTTTGAACCTTATCTGCCTTGCTTGCTTATCCGAAACATTTTGAATGACAGTACGCAGTTCGATTTTTTTACCGTTCATATCGGTATTAAATCTGCTTTTACCGTTACCGCTCAAAAGCCTGCCGCTGCGATTTGAAGTATAAGTATAGTACGAGCTTGTTTCAAGGTCCGTAAAATCAGAGGGACTTGAGTAGGCTCCGGTGTACTCCTTAACCTCAGGCGTGGCAACATAGAGCTCTGCATCCTTGACAAGCTGAGACATTCTCTTGTAGCCCTGCAAGCGGCAAACCTCGCAAAACTGATAATTTGTATCTCTCATTATACACTCGTAGCTTGAGACAAGCATTTTTGAGCCGTAAGCATTGCGGCAGGTATAGGTGTTTCTGAAGCCTAAAAGCTGAGTCCATTTTATCTTTGCCGGGTCTTCAACCGAGGAGAGATTCAGGGACTTCAGTTCCTTATCCCCAAGTAAATATCCGGTGCTGTACTCATCGCCGAGGCCGAGCAAGCTATGCCCAAGCTCGTGTGCAAAGGTCTTAGGCGCACGATAGCTGTCTGACGGTGAAATAAAATAGTGGAAGCCGTATTCACGATTGTTATAGGCACCGCCGAAATCGGATTTTGTATTTACAACCACGGCGAACTGCGCAATATAATCGTGAACATAGTAATACGGTTCATACTCGTTCCACTCGCCGTTAGGCTTCGTCGGAATCGTGTTCGGGTCGGTTGTTTTTTTGATATGGGCATCGTGAATTTTCTCTATAAACTCAGGCCCTATACATCTTTCCAAGATATGGTTCTTCCATTGGCTTCCGTGGAGATTGTTAGAAATAACCGGAGAATTGTAGCTGTCAACTATAACATCGAAGAAGGTGCTTCCTCCGTTATCAAATGTAGACTCTGAGGCTGTGCAGAGGGCGTAAACGTTAAATCTGTCGGCATAGCTGCGATACGGCTCGTATTTCATAGCCTCTTGCCAAAGGCGTTTTACATCATTGATAAATTTACCCTGCTGACTTTTTGTATATCCCTCACCGCAAATGACGACAACCATATTTTCCGTATCGCTGCGAGTCTTCTGAATAGTGTATACGGGAATGGTAGGATTAGAGTATTTCCCGTCAGCCGAATACCATGGTCCGAGCGTGGGCTGAATGCTTTGCTCGGTGCTGACATTCCAATCGGGATTTGCCTCTTCCGCAGGCTCTGAAATTGTATAATCCGCCTCCTGCTTATTCGGAGCAGAGCCGACATAAGGATTGCCCTGAGTGCCGCTGCCGGAGGTTGCGACAAAATACTCGGTATCGAGATAAAACGCAGGTCTTACGCCCAAATCGGAATACCACGGAGCATATCTGCCCACCTCGCCCGACGAGCTGACATAACGCATATCATGATTACAGTCGGTAACGGGAGTGCGAAGCCAATAAGGCCAAGCCATACCGTCATTGTTGTATGCGACATAATAGCCTTTAAGATTTTTCCACACGGCGTTAGCCTGTTTCACATCGAGAAGGAACACCTTTTCGGTCGTGGTTTCAAAATATGAATCATCATAATTAGCCACAGCCTCCGAAATATCGGTGTAGTATAACAAATCGGAATTTGCGTCGCCCTCAACAATACCCTTATTGTATTCGGGATGAGAGACAAGAGAACGCTGGGTAACGGTTTTCATAGCGGCAATTTCCGACTTTGAAAATTTATTTAAAAAGCCCGCTTTATTATTATAGGCCCCTGTTCCGCTGACATAACCATCCTTCGGCGGGTTACCGCAAAGCCAATCGACCTTACCTGCAGCCGCAGTCGAATTGAGCCAGGAACGCATATTGCTGTCTCTCCAATAATTTGAGCCGTAATCGGCGCGCTTATAGCTTCTGCTGTGCGATTTCGAATTGCTGTTGTCGTTTGTCTTGGCATCATACGCAAGAGTGTCAACAATTCTGTCTGCAAGCATAAGCGGACCGTTATCATCAATACTCACACAGCGCCAAAGAATCGAGGCGTTATTATATGTTCCCATTTTGACATAATCGCCCACTTTAATATCAGGCTTTGACGCCGCCTGAGCGAACATAGGCAGCAGCGAAACAGCCATGCACATCGTAAGCAATACTGCCGTCAGTTTTTTTACCATTAACTCAATCCTTTACCAAATATATTTGCTTTTATTATATATGACTTGGTTATAGGTGTCAACACATTTATCGTTAAACTTTTGTCAATTATGGCAGCTGCCTCTCATAATAAAATGCTTTCCGCAGTGTTAACATTCATGCTTTTCTTTTGCCGCTTATATATGACGAAAAAACATTTGATTTGCCCTTAAACACAAAAAAGCACCCTCCGCTTTCATTAAAAAAGCAGAGAGTGCTTTACATGGTTAAAAACAATTCACCTGGCCGCAAATACCGCAAGTATCAGCTGCAAATTGAGCTGATAATTTTTTCCGCATCAAACGGCCCGCCGAAATGATTTCTATAATCCGAATTTAATATATATACCGTTACCTTATCGCTGCTTTCCGCTACGATACTGAAATATGACGAAGACTGCATTTCAAATTTGTCTGTGTAATTACAGTATTTATATCGGTAATCGCCCTCGGTTCCGTCTGTATATTTAATGTTTTTTCCGCCGACCGAGGTCTCCCTTAACAGTTCTTTTTCAAGCCTTTTCTTAATAAGCTTTCGCGAAGCCGCCGTTCCGCCGGTATACTCATATACGGTAGCTGTATAATAGTTATAGCTGCCGTCGTTTTTAGAGTAATTATCAACAGTATAATAACCGCTTAAAAAGCCATTTGAATACAGCTCATCATCCGAACGCTCAGCCTCGTAATCAGCCAAATCGACAAAATTACCCAAGCTGTATTTACTCTCGGCGGCTTCTTTATAGCTGCTCGTCTTTTCGCTGCCAGAATTTACAAATACCGCGGCAAAAAACGACACGGAGAAAACCACGCAGAAGGCCGCTATACATAAGGAGCTTATCTTAAGCGCGGATTTTATTTTTGCGTCATTGACAAAAAAGTAAGCGATATAGCAAATTATTCCGGGTATCAAAATTATGCTCGGTATAATCAGAGCAAAGGTATCAACAACAATATATATCGGTGTTGTTGTCACTTGGCTTTTGACAAAAGACCAAAGAAGCCCCAATGCCACCACTGCAATTAAAATGACGACGAGATTTTTAATTGATTTCTTTTTATCCATATTAACCCCCGCTTTTTATAAGTAACAGAATATGTGTTACTTCCGCAACATATTGTATGTATACAATATGTTATATTGCTTTTTTTGTTTTGTCAACAGCGGCTGCTTTTAAGAACGATAAAGGAAATTAAATGCACTTTACCGACAACCAAACACGGTATACTCTGCCGCTTTTATTACAGCTTGTTCACACACAACGAAAATGCAAAAAGCAGGATACAGCTTTTGCTATATCCTACTTTTTGGCAGAGGTATAAGGATTTGAACCTTAAATAACGGAGTCAGAGACTCGCAATCTTTTTTCAAACCCGCCTATTTAAGCCGTTTTTCAGACTTTGCATCTCTCAAAAATCTCTCAGAATTTTATTTTTGCTTAGAACCGCAAATTTGTATGAGAATTTGCGAACCTTACACTGAGGTGTCGTTTGAACACAAAGTCTACTACTTTATTTTTCTATTTTGCAATCTCTATTTAAAAAGTACCATTGCTATTTAGCACCATCTTAAGATTGTTCATTGTAGTGTTGTAAAGGTGGTCTCTCGCCGTAGACGATAATGAGGCACGAGTTTGCGTAAGTGCTTCTCTAAAGATTTGCTCTGCATTTGGCAAAATATATCTTGAAAGCATAATATCAACAAACAAATAGCAATTGTCCCAAAAAGCGAACTATTGACAGAGAAAAAGCTTTCAAACGAAAAAAGGCTGGAGCATCACTGCTCCAGCCAAAGTTATTGATTTACTTGTTTATATACTTAACATACTTTTTAACATTACTGATAGAATCGGAAGCTTTAACTTCTGTTGATGATTCTTTAGCTTCAGTTTTCTTGTAGTAATAAGTATATACCGGTTCTTGATAATACCAGCGTGTGCCGTATGAAACATCATCATATTCTCTGGACAGCCAAACAATATAATAATTTGTGCCATTATGATAATATCTATATCCTGCATGCCCGCTGTAGTCCTTGTGGTATGGCAAAGCAGATGTGACATCATACTCTCTATAATTACAATATGTATTGCTCTGTGCATAACTAAAACTTGTGAAAGCTGAGTTTGCATAATGATAATATACATAGTGATGTGTTCTGCCCGTCTCATACTGTTCACTCCAAACATTTCTTGCACCATTGCTTGGATTTGAATATACAGGACCTTGAGTACCGCCCCAACCGGTTCTCTTAGTATCGTACTTAGTCCAACCGGACATACTTGATGAACTTGAAGAAGTTTTAGATGTGAGATCATATGTCCATTTTTGATCTACAACACTTGCACCTTCAGGAAGTGCAGATTCAAGTACCCAATCGGAAGTAGGATTTTTCGTCCAATGAGCATATAAAGTTACATTTTCTGCTGAATTAAACACAGATGACTCTGTAATCTTGTTTCCGCCGGTCTTTGCAGTATACCAACCATCGAAGGTATAATAATCTCTTGTCGGAGTTGGTAATGAACCGTAGGTTGAACCATAAACAACTGTCTTGCTTGATTCGTTTACAACGCCTTCGTTAGCATTAAACGATACTGTAAATACGCCCTTAAGATACTTGTTGAATTCATCTACAGTAATACCGACAATTTTTCCGGTAACTTTCAATAAGTTCTTACCTGAAAGAATATCCTTTTCGGATGTAGCAATTAAAAGATTACCATTAACCTTCAAAGAAGTAGCTAAAGCCGGATCAATTTGACTCAATGATATCTGTTTGCAAAGCATGGAATTACCGGTAGAAGCGGTTAATTCACATTCGCCTCTAAGAGCTAAATTTGTCTTATCTGCAGTAAGTGCAAGACAAATGCCCGGTGATTTAATTGTTGTTTCATGCAATTCAACATTAGGCGAAGAAATCGTCAATGGAGTTTGACCATCACAAACAAAATTCATTCTGTTTATGATTGTCTTCTTGGCATTAGAAACAATCCTTAAATTGTTATAAGTCTTACCAAAACCATTGATAGTAAATGTCTCCATAGAGCTTGGAATTGTAAGTGTTGAATTATTCAGATCAGTACACTTATCGGTAACTCTTAAATAAACTTCTTTTGCACCCGAATTTACCGCTGCTTCAACTATACTCTTATTAGCTGCAGAAACTGTCAACAAAGTCTTGTTGCTTACAATGTTGGTTCCGAGACTTGTGATATTTGCACCAATGGTTAATTCTTCCATACTTGTACAACCTGCGAAAGCATTGCTTCCGATTTTCTTTATACCGGCAGCATTAACAAATTTAAGAGCCGTACAATTCTTAAATGCATTAGCAGGAATTTCGGTAATATAGTCAGAGAGTTCAACACCGGTTATATTTTTACCGGCAAAAGCTGAAGCACTGATACCTGTAACCTTAATAACACTATTTGTACCATCTTTATTATCAATTACTTTGTATTCAGGAATAACAACATAATCATCTGTACCTGTGTAATTTGTAATAATACCGGATTTAGACACCTCAAGTCCATCACTTTCACAAACACGGTTTGCAACATATTTTGTGATGTCCATAGGAATATCAAATTGAATCAACGAGCTTTCGTTGTCATCATAAGATGCAGTTTGGTATGAATAATCCTCATACTCATACATCTTATCATCCATAACACTATATGTATTTGTGAAATAAGATTTAGAAGCAATATCATAACCTACAATTGCAAATACATGAGCTGTACCAGCCATTATCCAACGATGATAACCGGACATTGTGTTTTGGGTTGTATAAGTTTCGGTTACTTCTTCACCGGTAGCGGTAGAGTAGGTAACGGCAGATGAATACTCATCTGACTTTGATTCAGAAGCTTGAGTGCCCTGAGTGCTGCTTTGAGAATCAGTATTGATATAACTCTTACCGATATTATATTCTTGACTGATCTTTTCAGAGATAGCTTTTGATGCAGTAGAACTTTGTCCTACTTCAGAACTACCACCATAACCGGATTCATTATTCCAGCTTGCTGTGGAATTTTTAGTTGTTGATGATGATTTTGAAGAATTATAACTTGCCGAATCGGTATTGTCTGTTTGAACACGAGAAGAAGTGGATTCCTTATCTGTTCTTGAAGCACTTAATCCAAGGCCTATTTCTGTCTTGTTTTCAGCAGATATGCTTAAAAAATCGACAGGAACTTTTGCTCCGATAGTTGTAGTGTTCTTTATATCAAGATTAGCTGAAACATTGGTTTCTGTACTTGTTGAATGCTTGTCGTCAGTTTTCTTATTTCTTACTGATGAAAGCATAGCCGAACTAGAACTTGAATCACTTTGTGTAATTGAATCCGAACCGCTCGATCCGCTACTTACATACCAATTGTTGCTTTGATTCTTATAATAACTATTTATTTGTTCTTGTGTAACCGAATTTTCCTTTGCCCAACTTTCATTTACAGTTGTTGAGTCAGACCATTCTTTTGCAAGTGTCCATGAATATGAATCAGTAGTAGCTTTCTTAACTGTATTGGTGTATTTATCCATACAGTCTTGACTTATAGATTTCTTAAATGTTTCTGTATGTGTTTTAGTAACGCCATTAGAATTTATTTTACCAAAATCATGAACAACTGAAAGTGGTACATTTCTGATTTCACCGATATTATATACAAAGAGAATTGTATTCGTATCGCTGTCTTCGTACATTAATGGAGTTCCATAGTCTTTATAGGTCCATGCTTGATTTCTCTCACTTATCCAATTGGCAGTATATGTTTTTGCACCTACTGTACCGGCAGGGATGTTCTTGATTACATTACCATTATCATCGGACCAACCAGAGAAAATATAACCATCAAGTTTTGGAGATGGAAGAACATGTTCTTCATCTACGGTATAGGTTTCTGAAGCAACCGGAATTAATTCAGATGAGAAATTTACTTTATAAGTAAGCTTCTCCCATCTTGCATACAAATCAATATTGCCTGTAGTTCCTGCAGGAATTGACTTAATGTTTTCAGCTGCATCACCTGATGGCAAGTCATACCATCCGAGGAATTGATAGCCCGGCACAGACGGATTTGCAAATTTAGAAACGCCTTGTTCACTTGTATATGTAGCAGGATTGTCATTTTGAATTGTCTGTTGAGCTAAGTATTCATCACCGTTACTAATGTGATAAGTGATGGAATACTCTGTCTTTTGAAGTTTAGGAATAACTTCTTGTTTTTTAAGAACGGTTTTGCAAGTTGAGCAATGAGAACCCTCAGTTAAGCCGGTCTTATCATAAGTAGGATCTACGGCTGCATCGATAACTATAGTATGTCCTTTTGCTTTAATAACAGTATCCGCCTGTGATACTACATTATTGCCATCTTTATCTGTGAAATACTTTTCACAAGATGAACAATACCAATATGCAATATTACCATTTTCAGTACAAGTAGCCGCTTTAGCAGCTGTTGCAGTCATTGTGTGAGTATGAACATTACTTCCTCCCGGAACTAATGTAACACCATAGCCTTCGGCATCTACGACATATCGTCTGATTAAAACGACATCTTTCATTGTAATTTCGCCGTCACCATTGACATCGGCAGCCAACTTATTGGCTGTAACACCATAACCGGTAACTAATCTTCTTACTAAAGTGACATCCTTAAGATCAATAGTTCCGTCACCGTTAATGTCGCCGGGAATGTAATCGATAATAGTAACACTGCCGTTATTGATTGTAACAGGAATATCATTCAAATCTGAATCAATGATATTTCCGTTTTGATAAGAAAGTTTTACATTGAGCTTTGAATTTGCACTTACGCTCTTATCTACTGCAAATGTCAAAGTCAAAATAGTTCCGTCTTTGATATCTTCATCGGCAATTTCAAGAGCATCCCATCCAAATTTACACGGTGAATTGTAGTTTTCCGGTTTAGTCATTGACAGAGCACTAAATGCATCTCCGGATTTTGAGTCGATCAAAGTCAACCCTTTGTCATAAGTCACAGTAAAGTTCGCAGCAAGGATGCCCGGATTGTTCTTAACATTGATGTTTACTTCAACATTAGAACCCGGAACAGCATTAACACTTTCAACTGTAACCGTTGCAGCATTTGCGGCACTTGCAATCATTGATGCAGGAAATACAGTTAACATCATCAGCAATGCCAAAAATACCGACAACAACTTTTTGGTTTTTGCCATAGTTTCTCATCCTTTCATAAATATTATTTAACGGTGACACCACCATTTTTAACATCAACTGAAATTGAGTTCATATCATTATCAAATACATCATTTACATTGTATGTAATAGAAATAGGATATGTTTTTGCAGAAGCATTTGGCTTAACTTCGAATGTAAGGAGCAATACCTGACCATCTTTTGTTTGGTCCTGCGAAATTTCAAGACCATCCCAGCCGAATTTGCATCCACTTACAAGATTTTTTGGTGGAGTAAATGTAAGAACTTCACTTACAGCAGAACCTGTTGCGCCCTTTTTAAGAGTTAATGCACTATCGTCATAAGTGACTTTTAATCCAATGCCCAATAATCCCGGATTATTGACAATAGATACAGGCACAGTAACTGTCTGTCCTGCACTTGCAGAAACATTACCAACAACAAATGTCGGATTTGTAATCTTGGTATATTGTGCAGTAACAATCATATTGCTTGTTACATTTGTGAATGTCTTATCCCATTTAGAGAACACATAACCTTCTCTGTCAGGAGCAGTAGGAGCGGTTGCGGATTTACCGGCAGCAACTGTTTCGGTTTTAAGCACAGATCCGTCATAATCTTTGAATACAACTGTATATGTAGTTGAAGGCTCTGTTGTATCTTTAACGCCTACATATCCTGCATCAATCTCATTGCCGTTATCTAATACAAGAATGAGATGCTTGTCTGAATTAACATAGGCATTCTTAACGCCTACACCGTTAATACCGTTAGCACCGTCTTTGCCGTCTTTTCCGTTAAGGGAAGCAAGCTACTCTTCTTTAGTACCAGTATAACCGTATTCAACCGCAATTTCATATGCCGATTTACCGTCTTTGCCGGAAAGAGAGTTAAGCCAAGCGCTTTCTGACCCTTGATAACCATGTTCAACAGCAATTTCGTATGCAGACTTACCGTCTTCACCAGCTGCACCGACTAATGTTGCAAGCCATTCTTGAAGTGTGCCGACATAACCATTATCAACTGCAAGCTGATATGCAGATTTACCATCTGCTCCGTTTTTACCGACAAGAGAAGCAAGCCATTCGGTTAATGAACCTTCATAACCATTTTGAACAGCAAGTTCATATGCCGACAGACCGTTCTTACCGTCTTTACCATCAACTCCGTCTTTACCGTCCTGACCGATTAAAGAATCAAGCCATTCAGAAAGCGAACCTGTAAAGCCATTATCTTTTGCAAGTTCATAGGCGGATTTGCCATCTTTACCATAAGCACCGGTTTTTCCGGCAAGTGAAGCAAGCCACTCGGTTTCTGTTCCTTCAAAGCCATTATCAACAGCAATCTCGTAAGCTGATTTACCATTGCTTCCCGCTGTACCTTTCAAAGATTCAAGCCATTCTGAAGCTGTGCCTTGATATCCGTTATCAACAGCAATTTGGTAAGCGGACTTGCCATCTTTACCGTCCTTACCGTTAGTTCCCGTTCCGGTTCCTGTACCTTTAAGAGATTCGAGCCATTCTTCTTCAGTACCGGTATATCCGTGATCTACAGCAAGTTCATATGCAGATTTACCGTTAGTTCCGTTTTTACCATCAGTGCCATTTACACCGTCTTTACCATTTTTGCCAACAAGAGTGACAAGCCATTGAGCTTCCGTTCCTGTAAAACCTTTATCAACTGCAATTTCATAAGCAGACTTACCGTTTTTGCCATCGGAACCTTTATCGCCCTTGTCACCTTTTGCTCCAGTTTCACCCTTAGTACCAACTAAAGAACCAAGCCATTCTTCAATGGTTCCGATATATCCATTATCAACAGCAATTTCATATGCTGACTTGCCGTCTTTACCGTCAACACCGTTTGTACCATTGACACCATCTTTACCATTTTTGCCATTAACACCGTCAGTGCCCTTAGCTCCGACAAGTGATTGCAACCAGTCTTGAAGCGAACCACTGAATCCGTTATCTAAAGCGAGCTCATACGCAGATTTACCGTTAGAACCATTTTGTCCTGCTTCTCCGGCTTCGCCAACAAGAGATGCGAGCCATTGTGCCTCTGTTCCGGTATAACCGTTTCTAACAGCAACTTCATAAGCAGATTCACCGTTTTTACCATCTTTGCCATCTTTTCCTGTTTTATCAAGAATAGATGAAATCCATTCTGCTTCAGTGCCTGTGTAACCATTGTCTACTGCAATTTGATAAGCGGATTTGCCGTCTTTACCGTCTGTTCCTTTTGTACCCGAGAGCGAGAGCAACCAATCGGTAAGAGAACCTTTATATCCGTTGGCAACAGCAAGTTCATATGCAGATTGACCGTTCAAGCCGTTAGCACCATCCTTGCCATTTGTACCGTCTTTACCGTCCTTGCCATTAGTGCCATCTTTACCATCTTTGCCGTTTTTAACTGTTACGCCGGATTTATCCATGAGATTGTTAATCCATTCTTGTTCAGTGCCTTTGTAACCATTGGCAACTGCAAGCTCATAAGCTGATTTGCCATTAGTACCATTTGTACCATTAGCACCGATAAGTGTTTTTAACCATTCGGTTGTATCACCCTTGTAGCCATTATCAACAGCCAAATCATAAGCGGATTTGCCGTTTTCTCCTGCTTCACCAACAAGAGATGCAAGCCATTGTTCCATAGTGCCGTCATAGCCATTATCAACAGCTAAATCATAAGCGGATTTTGCGTGTGTACCGCTGACACTTTTTGCTCTTTGATTAGTTACAACTGTCGCAGTACCAGCGGAAACGCCTGCAGTAATAACAACAGCTAAAGCAGTACAAAGAACCTTTTTCCATACTGAGTTTTTCATTTTTTCCTCCATTGGTTTTATTTTTGTTGTCTTTTTGGTTATAATATATATGTGTTATAATCTTAAGTGTACTTCTTTTTCATCCATAATTATTTCTCCTTTCAAACGAAAATAGATATGCTATATAGTAATGTGAATTTATTGGGTTTTGCTTATTCACATAATGTCAATATCCAATCATATTAATATTACATTAACAGTTTCCGTAATTCTATATGCCATCAGCGTACTATTTGAAATTTTCGTAGAACTATTACATCTACAAAAAAAGTGAGCAATCTGTTTATATAAACAAATTGCTCACTTATTTTGACCATAATGACGAGAATATTATCCCGTCAAATTATTCAATTTTTCCATTTGAATGCATTTTTCCTGAAAAAACGGATGCACATAAGTGTTCAAGGTAAAGGAAACGCTTGAGTGACCTAATATTTCACTAAGTGTCTTGTTATCGACTCCGCTTTCAATGCATCGTGTTGCAAAAGTATGTCTGAATGTATGAAAATGATGTGGATACAAATCTGCATCATTCAATAACTTGTGATACCTATATTCAAAAGTTCTTATATTTAAAAAACTTTCTTGACTCGAAACAATATAGGGTGACTTTTTATTACTAAATTCTGCTGTTAGCAACTGATAAAGATTATCTGTAATCGGAATATCTCGTTTTGAATGCGTGGTTTTAGGTGGTCCGATTTTATATATCCATTTATTATTTTCATTTTTAATACGGATAATAGTGGAATCTACTGTGATAATATGATTTTTGAAATCAATATTATTCCATCGCAAAGCACAAACTTCACCGATTCTTAATCCGGCATAAAGAGATAACATTACACCTAATGCCGTAAGTCTTTGGTTATATTTGATGTATGTTTCTAATTATCGTTGCTCATCAAGTTCTAAAACGATTACTTCATTTTTAGGTGAAAAAGGCATATTCACTTGAATATTAGGCAACTCAGCTAACTGTTCCTTATGCCCATAATCAATTGCAGACTTAATAATTATTGCCATTGTTTTAACATATGACGAGGATTAATGTTTTAATTTGTTATTTAAAAATTGATTGACTTGAACAGATGTAAGATCTTTTAGTCGTGTTTCGCCGATTTCGTTTTTATATGCTTGTCTATGATATAGCCATATTTATCATGAGTCGATTTTTTATTTTTAATTTTACCATAGCATAGCCAAGAATAAATCAGTTCTATAAATGTAATAGGTTTGTCTATATTATTGTCTAAAACACATTGCATTTTTTGTTCTAATTCATTGACGCTTTTTGCATAAACTGATTTATAAATCGAACGATTATTTTTGTATCCTACAACATAACGACCTTCCCATCTGCCATCTTTTCTTTTATAAATACTGCTTCCGTATTTGGACATTTGATTTACTCCTTTCACTTTAAAATAAGAATAAAATTCACATAATTGTTTTGAGATAAATTAACTGTGTTTGATAGGAAAACTAAAACATTTATATTAGTTGACCTAATATAAATTGCAAGTAAAAAAGCGATCTGTTCATTACGGATCGCTTTAATTTTTTGATGGCTGTCTTTGCATTTTTGATGGATAAACAATATAAAAGGCTAAAATAAAAAACCGCCCTGAAAATCAGGGCAGGGCAAAAGAAAAAAGAGCTGAATTTTCAGCTCTTTTTTGTGGCTAATCTCTATAAAATAGATTTTTTGTTTATTTTTAATAGGAAAATAAACCATAAAATCATTTTTGCTTTTTGGATATATATGCCGCAAGATTACACTTCTAAACTATCATTATTAAGCAGAAATTCCTTTATTCCAATCATAACATACCCTTTATCATCTCTTCGTGGTTTAATACTTTTTTCCACCACAACAATTTTTTTGAAAGAGTCATTAGTCTTTTCGAAAGGACGGGTTTCCTGCTCCCATTTCTCTTCGTCGGGAATATTGTATGCGGATTGAATATAATAACGCTTACTGCCTTGGTTCGCCACAAAATCAATCTCAACCTGTTTGCGTATATCTTTGCCACCTTTTGTTTTTTCTCTGAATTCAACAATGCCTACATCAACACTGTAACCCCTGTATCTGAGTTCGTTATAAATGATATTCTCCATCAAATGAGTTTCTTCTATTTGCCTAAAATTAAGCCTTGCGTTACGAAGTCCGGTGTCCTCAAAATACAACTTATAAGGTGTGCTGATGTATTTCTTACCCTTTACATCATACCTCTCTGCTTTGCTGAGCAAGAAAGAGTCTTTTAAGTAACCGATATATTTATCGATAGTCGAGGCGCAGAGTGTAGAATTTTTAACGGATTTGAATGTGTTTTCCAATTTTCTTGGATTTGTTAAAGATGAAATTCCCGATGCCAAAATGTCAACAAGTTCGCTGATTTCCTGAGCGGAATTAAGATTATTTCGAGCGACAATATCCTTAATATATACATTTTTCATTTGCGTAATAAGGTAATTGCTTTTTTGTTCATCGGTTTTCATTAAAGCAACCGCAGGCAGTCCGCCGTACACCATATAGTCGTCAAAAGCTTCGTCTTTACTACCGTCATATGCAGAGTAGAACTCCGAAAAAGACAAAGGCAAAACATGTATTTCGTCGCCACGACCCTCAAATTCAGTTAAAATATCACTCGACAGGAACTTAGAGTTACTGCCGGTAACATAAATATCTAAATTTTCTTTTCTCAGATAACCGTTTAGCACAGCTTCAAAGCTTCCCAGCAATTGAACTTCATCGAGAAGGAGATAGTATTTTTGATTGTTATCTATTTTTTCGGCGATATATTTCATAAACTTTTTGGGGTCAACTTTTCGGTTTTGCTCGCTGATTTCAATAATATCCTCATCAATCTGCATTAAGTCTTCGGCCGAATCAAAGGCAAACTTTATTATGTTGCTTTCGTTTATACCGCTTGAAAGCAGATGGTTATAGAATATATTGTTCATCAAATATGATTTACCGCATCTTCTGATGCCTGTGATAACCTTTATAAAGCCATTTCCTTCTCTTGCAATCAGTCGATTTAAATATACATCTCTTTTAATTTCCATGTTATTGCCTCGTTTAATATTTTTGCCGCTATCGCCATTTTTATTAAATTATAATTCTTTTTTAAAGATTTTTCAAGAGAATTTAGTAAATCTAGTAATTAAAAGAGATAGCTCTAATATGTACATAATGTGTTAAATATGCCAAACGCCAATCGATTTATAACTCGGTTGGCGTTTTTTCTCCGGTGCTCAATAAAGGATAACTAATAATTATCCAGTATAACAAGGTGAATAATATGAACACTCAAGAAAACTCAACAGGAAAACCACTTGCAGATGAGAAATGGCTCGAAAATCATCATTTAGCTAAACTTAATGAGCGAACTGCTTTTGCAGAAAGGATATCAAAATATCCAGCAAAAAAAATAGTTGATTTAGGATGTGCAACTGGATTGTGGCTTGATTTACTTAATGATTTTTTTCCAAGTGAATGTGAATTCATTGGAATAGATAGTGATCCAAAGTCATTAAGCATCGCTTTAGAAAAAAGTAAATCTTGGAAAAGAAAGTCATCTTTCTTAAATCTTGATTTAGAAAAAGATGTAGCGCAAATGCCTATCGCTGATATTACATTAGCATTTAATATTTTTCCATACATAAAAGATCTAAATAAATTCATTAATATAATGCATTCAAAAAATCCTACAGGAATCCTTGCTATTAGGCAATATGACGGTGCTTCAATTCGTTTTGGTCCGATGGCAACATCAAATAGGCAAAAATTTGAATCAGACTTAAGAATTGCAACAGAAAACAGCAAAAAGTTTTCTCATTATGATATGGATAGGACTTTTAATGCAATTAACAAATCAAATTATTCTTCGAAAAATATTGGTTTTGAATTATTCGAAAGAAAAAGTCCTTTTCCAAAAGAATTTATACCTTATTACAACGGTACGCTTGAATGGACTATTCAACATGTATCTGATTCATCAGCAGAGTATTTGGAAAAATGGATTAAAGATGATATATTATTGAATAACCGTTATTTTTTTGAAGTAGACTTAGTAGCAATATTATCATAGTCTTCAACAGCTACTCTCCACAAGCCTTTATATTGAGCAGAGAACATACTTATTATTTCTTGATCTCTTGATAATAATACAACAGGATCTTGAGGAATTTCTCTAAAATCCCAATTAAATAAGACTTCAACCGTTCCGTCTTTATAAGTTAAAATAATAAAACCTATTTGTGGTTCTTCCTGCTTTATTAATTTATATTGGTAATGCTCTTTATTATTGTTGTTAACTTTATTATTTATTCTTCTGAATCTTTCTATTGCGGAAGAGTCGCCAATATCTTTCCATGTTAATCCTCTATTAACATATTTAGATATTTCATTATAGGAGTTTTGATATGTGTCTCCGCTATAAAGCCGTTCTGTTGTTTGTTCATTTTCATCTTCAAAATTAAAAGATGTATTTTGAACATATTCTAAAGATGGTAATCTACATATTATATATTCCCACGCACTCTTTGGAGTTCCAATTTTAGTTACGTGCAGATAATTTTTAACAGTTTCATAAATAATTTCAGAATTTTCAGTAACATTTTCCACTTCATTGTGAGTATTGATGATTTGACCTATAATTAATATTATAACTGAAAGCAAAAAAGCAGGTATTGCCGCTAATGCATTTTGAACAGTTTGAGAAGAATACTTAAGCGGATCTAAAAAATAAGTTAATACAAATGTCACTAGAGATAATATGGGACTTAAAATGAGTAAACTTAAATTTGTTTTTTTATTATTATTCTTTTTCATATTGTGTCCTTATTGATTAATACGATAATTATTAGTTATCCTTTACTTATATTTTCCTTTAGACTCTAATAGCATATTTTTAACAATTTGTCAATAGAAAATGAAAAAATATACATTATACGTGCAAAAATGCATAAATATTATAAAAAAGAGTCGAATGTTATCGACTTTTGAATGACAAGTAATCATAATTAAAACAGACAAATTTCGGAGGTTTAATTATGATTGATATTGAAAAAGAAACACAGAATTATCTTACGGTTTGCAGCGACTCAAAAGGCCTGAGTGCCCTGACAATAAAAGCATACAAAATCGATTTGAAGCAGTTTTGCCAGTATGTGAAAAGGAGAGACTGCTTTGATAAAAACGAGCTGAGTACATATATAAATTTACTTCATCAGCATTACAAACCGAAAACCGCCAAGCGCAAAATCGCCTGCTTAAAGGCGTTTTATCGGTATATGGAGATTGAGGAGATTATCGAAATAAATCCGTTTCATAAAATTACGCTAAAGTACAAGGAGCCGATTACTCTTCCAAAAACAATCCCGATTGCGACCGTAAAGGATATTTTAAGATATTCGTATTTCCGACTCGACAGTGCACAAAGCAGCTATCAATACAAGTCCGCACTTAGGAATGTTATTATCATAGAGTTGTTGTTTTCAACCGGAATGAGAGTGTCGGAGGTGAGCAATCTAAAAAGAAAAAGCCTCGAACTTCAAAGCAACACGATTTACATTTCCGGGAAAGGTTCCAAGGAACGCATAATGTGTATTGCCAATGATAAAGTTTCAAGGCTTTTGAAAGAATATATTGAAATTTGCGGTTCGGATAATGACTGCGTTTTTGTCAATAAATTAGGGAAAAGATATTCCGAACAATCCGTAAGAAGTATGATAAACGATTATGCCGAAGCGGCAGGGGCGGGGATGCACATTACGCCGCATATGTTCCGGCATACTTTTGCAACAGCACTTATGGATGAGAATGTCAACATCAGATACATCCAACAGCTGCTTGGGCACAGCTCGATTACGACTACGCAGATTTATACTCATATCAGCACAAACAAAATCCGCCACATCCTTGAGGAAAATCATCCGAGAAATAAGATGAGCTTATAGAATGTTAAAGGATTATTGTTTTCAATAGTAAATCTCTGATGTTGCGGATAATATTATTCTAAATATCAAAAAAGTTCTAATAAAAATTAATACAAATAAATAGCATTGTTTTTACGAATTAATTTTGCATCGAATTATTATCAAGAAAAGATTTAACATCTTTAATTGTCCAGGGGATATCATGATTATTATAATATTGAGATTCTATATCATCTAAAAGGTAACTGCAAAAGCATCGTAATTCCGAATCCTGTAAACATTGCTTAAATAATGATTGTAGGAGCACTTTTACTTTCATATAATCATTTAAAGCAACATTTCTTAATGCTTTACATAAGCTATTGTAAAGTCCAAAACTATCCTTATCCTTAAATTTAGCTTCAAATCGCAATTCAACTAATTTTTGAAGCAACGGTAGCAATTTCGGCTCATATATTTCTCCAATAGCTTCTGTTATATGACAAATATTATTGTGTTCGCTATAATCCGGAATTGATTTTTGCTTTGAAGCCAAATCATAATATGTTTGAAGACCATACATACTGTTCATCTTTATTAAAATCCCCAGATATTTTGTATGTTCGAATGATAATTTGTTTTTTTGAATTAGTTTATTTTCCAACTCAATATTTTTATTGTTATATAAAGCATTAGCTATAATCTCAATCATAATATCATCCGCATTAGGCAGTATTATTTGATAGATGAAGTCTTCTCCTCTAATATTAAGCAAGTATTCAAAAGCCGTACGTTTTTCCCATTCTTTGCCTGAAGTTAAACATATTTCTGTTGCAAGTTTTATTGCGTACGGAAGGTGCTTTTTCATACAGTATTTAATATGAGTACATAAAACATCATCCACTAAAGTTAAATTATCAATATTATGTTTAACACGGTCATTGATTGATTTTTCAGAAATCTTATTAATTATATATTTTGGAAAATTATATTGATCTGTTTTTTCTTCTTTAAAGAAATAGGAAGGTAGCATTAGCATATCCAATAAAACAGTTTCATCGTAATCAAAGTTAAAATACTCTGAAAAAAAGTAATATAAATTACATCCCACGAACAAGAATAACCACCATTGTCATTATAATGCACAACTGTATTCAAATTTATTTTTTTGATTGTCTCATTGCAATATTGATAGATAAACTTTTTTTGTTCCGAATTAATGTAAATTGAAATATCAGCTGTTTTATCCAATATGCGGTAAATTTCATTAATAACGAAAGATTCCCAATCAACATATTCCAAAAGACTTTTTACATGTTGATCATTAAATTTGCATTTAATGATTCCCCAAATAAGTTCTTGTAAATCATACCGTTGGTGAGTAAATTCAAATACTTGATTTTGTAATTCTTCATATGTAATATTATTGCTGCCTGTTAAACATATAAATTCCTTCAGCAAACATTCAAATTTATCTTTGCTAAACAAACAATCAAAATACTTTTGTCTACCATTTTGTTGCAATTCCTCGTAATCTAAATATGTTCGTCCTGAAATTTTTATACCCTCATTTTCAAAAATAAGTCTTTGACATTCTTTAAACTCGTTCGAATTTTCATTCATTTCGGAAACAAGAAATTTGAACAATTCTTTATATCGTACGGAATTATCTTTGTACCTGACTAAAATAATGCCCATATAGTCTTGTGCTTCAAATTGTGTCAATATAAACTCTTGTATATGAGTAGCTATATTTGAATCAATAATTTTATATATTACTTGTGTTACTGTGCTTGTGTTTTCAAAAAATTGCTTTAATATCTTTATATAATCACGTTCAAACCGTTTAGCTAAAAGAATCATGCAATTAAAAGCTGTGTTGAATGTATCATCAGGATTTTGTTCATAAAATTTTTCCATTTTTTTACAAGCATCTGCGAAAATTTCTTTTGAATGATAAAGATGAGTAATATCATTAACCGAGCAAAATTCAATGAATAATTTAATTGATTTTGATTTTTTGAGTGATTTTATACCTTTTCTCAAAATGAATAAGCAATCAGAATTTTTTTCTTTTAATTCCAATTTAAGTCCTTTAATAAAATACTCTACGAATTCATCTTGTAATTCTGTATTTAAAAAATATGTGTATAATCCATAGCGTATTTCATCTTCAGCAGATTCTCCAAAGAGCGAATATAATTCATTGGTAATATCAGTTGAGGATAATCCTAATTGGGATAGGGCAATGATAGCTCCTTTTTTCTCATAAGAGCGGGTAGTATCATTTTTACAACATGACAATAAAACCTCTTTGACAATTTCATCTTTTCCAAAAAGGTTTGAAAAATTTTGTAATAAATATATAGCATTACTTTGTGCGCGGAAATGAACAGGCTTTTTTATTTCAGCTAATAGAAACTCTAAGGTTTCTGCGGTTTGTCCAAAGTTTGCAAGATCTTTTCCGCTGTTTAAATTCCATGATATCCATTTGTTTTTATCTTTATATTCGTTATAAATATTACAAAAGATTTGTGCCCTAATCTTTTCATTTATTCGTGAAGTTTCAAACTTAACAACAGAAGAAGGATCTGTTTTCTGTATCCAGTCCAATAATTCTGAATTTTGATATGATAAAGCCAGAAATGACAAAACATTTTGCCAAGACTCTTTGATTTTTGTTCTGTCATCGTGATATGTTATTAGATTTTTGATTGTTTCAATTGGCATATTAACAAGGTACTCAGCAGTTAGATATTCTCTAAAATTATTGTGCTCAAAATACCATTCACCTAATTCATCTTTTAACCAAACGCCAGAATATTTTAGGAGTTCTCTTTCAGTAGAAGTAGTTAATTGCTGAAATTCTGTATTTGTTATGCCTACTTTCTGTAAACACTGTAAAGAAAAAGCAATCTTTTGAAGAAGATTTAACAATTCAAGTTCTGCATCTTCTATATCTTTTGTGTTTTTGTATTTTTCTTTATCCCAGTAAAACTTGCTTTTAACTAATGTACTCATTAAATCAAGCTTATTTGGTAATTTAAAATTGGCTTTATATAATCTTAAAATTTCTACAAGATAAAATGGATTTTGTAATAATTCATTAAGATTGTTACTGTTTACTGAATCCCATAATTGAGTTTGTGATAAATTTTGTGTTGTAATATATTTGTTTATATCACTTGATGATAATGGGCAAAGTCCATATTCTTTGAATCCTGTAAAAGTACCTGTGCTATATTCACTTTCTTTATCTTCAAATTTATAAAAATTGGTACGGCACGAAATTAAAAAGTGGGTGTTGGGGTGTGAATTGGTGAAAGCATTTAATTTTCTTGAGAATTTATTCAAGTTGAGATACTCTATTTCATCGAATCCATCAAAAATAAAGAATAAATTTTGACGATTTAAGTGAGAATATTGCTCAGAAATAAAATCATCTATATTCTCGTTTGTGTATGTATTTAACTTAATATATACGGGATAATACATACAATCCGGCTGAGATAGTAGAAATGCTAAATGCAATAACTCTATGGATTTCCCACATCCGGCTTCGCCCAGAAGAACGATATGTTTTTCTTTCATGCAAAGTTCAAATAATGTGCTTTTTAAGTTGTCGTCGAAATAGAGCTTAATGCTTCTTTCTTGTACCAGTGAAAATAGCGCTACTTTTCGATTGATATAATTGGGCACATCTTTGTATTGTATTTTTTTAATATTAGTTATCCGCTTGTTGTTTTTTTGAGGATAAACCGTTTCTTCTCTGAAGCTATCATGATTTGCCTCAAAAGTAAAACGATATACCAATTCAACTTGTCCGCCCTGTAAGTAAAGTAAATTAAACTGATTATTAACATTTTCCCTTGAGTAAAATATTGAGCCCGCTTCAATAATTAATCCGTCACCATAAAGAGGAATAATACTATCTCCATGATAATGACCGTGCAATATATAATAAGGATAAGGGGCATTGCAGAAAGAACCATCAAACAATTTAATGGATTCACGTATTACAGCATCTTTTTCGCCTTGATTATCTTCGCTAAAAGGACTATGATGAAATACAAAATAATTACAATGATTTTCATCTATACATGCACTAATTTGATCATAGTCAAGCTGACCATAGTTATAATTTCCGTTTCTAACTGAACTTGCATAGATAAAATTTACATCTTCTATTAGTTCTTGATAAACCGATTTCGAAGAATAATTGAATTCTAAGTCATTGTATTTATGAGTAAAAGTATCAAATTCCTTAAAACCGTTATTACAAATATCATGATTTCCGGGAACAAATCTAATTTTAATATTGAGTGTTGAGAATTTGTTTCTTATATGGTCGAATATTTTTTCAGCCTCACTAAACAGTGCCGAGTTACCTTTGTCAATAATATCTCCACAAATAAGCACAACAATAGTTTCACCATAATCTATTTTTCCTGAAATAGCATCATAGGCTCTATCAATGAAATGAAAACTTTTATGCATATCAAAGTTTTCATTTCCTATATGGAAATCAGAAAGCATTAAAATCTTCATTGTATACCTCGAAATAACATAATATTATTTTCATTATATCATATATCCAATTACATTTAATAAAGTGATGATTATTCATATTGATTAAATATATAGAAGACTTAAAATCAGTTAATATATCTAATTCAGTTCCTCTTTCACTTCCACTCCGCCGGAGAAAATAATTTTTATCTTTTCTTTGGATTCTACCACCACACATTCAAGCAATTGCCGAACAATTTGGTCATCATATTCCATAGGGTGATTTTTTAATCCGTCAAGTATTGTACATATGTCGTCAAGTCTTGATTTTGTATTTTCTCTTTGCTGTTGCAAACTGTCATAATGGGCGAGCCGCTGTTGCAGTTCGCTTTTTTCATTCATAAGTCTTGTTGCCTTTTCATCATCGAACGCATCCATAGTTTCGGCTGATACACAGTCAAGCATTCTTTTAAATTCGGCATCGATTTCGGCAATTTTCACTTGTATGTCAAGAATGTTATCTTCTTCGTTTTCGCCCGTTAAACCCATGCCTATATGCAGTTTTAGCGTGTTCATAACATTCGTATTTTGTATGGCAATTTTCATTATTGCTTCCATAATTGCTTTTTGCAGTACGCTTTCTTCAATACTAGGTGAGTCGTGACAGTATTTCTTTCCGTAATCAAGGCGGTTAATGCACCGCCATACGATTTTCTTTTTACCGCTTGCTGTCCAGGTGCATCTGCGATACGGCGTTTTACATTCTCCGCAAATAAGCAGTTCCGTTAAAGCATATTTGCTTGAATATTTTCCCTGCTCGGTTTTTGTGCCGACCTGTTTTACTTTATGCTTTCCTGAGCGTCTCGCAAGTTCTTCCTGAACTCTGCTGAATGTTACAGAATCAATAATTGCCGGGTGGCTGTTTTCAACATAGTATTTTGGTCGTTCTCCGTTATTTGCCCTGACTTTTTTGCTGATACAATCGGTTATATATGTTTTGTTTATTATTGCATCGCCTTTGTATTTTTCGTTAGAGAGAATAGACCGAACCGTTGAAAACTGCCACTTCTCTTTTCCTGCCGGGCTTAATATTCCTCGTTTTTCAAGTTCGTGAGCTATACCGTTCAAGCTATTACCCGCAAGGAATAAACCATATATGAGGCGTATTGTTTCTGCTTCCTCAGGTACAATTTCAGGTTTTCCGTCTGTTCCTTTACGGTATCCGAGGAAATTTTGATAGTGAAAGTTTACTTTGCCTTCCTTTGCACTTTGTGCCTTACCCCATTTAACATTTGCACTGATGTTTTCCGACTCGCTTTGGGCAATGCTGCCGTATATTGTTATATAGAATTCTGCACCGGGTTGATTACTGTGGATTCCCTGTTCTTCAAAGTACACATCAACGCCCAAATCTTTCAGCGTTCGTACATATTTCAAGCAGTCAACAGTATTTCTTGCAAATCGTGCAATGGATTTTGTGATAATCATGTCTATTTTGCCTTGTTTACAACGGCGAATCATTCGGTTAAACTCATCACGTTTTTTTACACTTGTGCCCGAGATGCCTTTATCGGCATATATTCCCTCCAGTTGCCAATCTTTTTCGGAATTGATTCGGTGCGTGTAGTGTTCCACCTGATTTTCGTAACTGTTGAGTTGTTCTTCCTGCTTGGTAGATACTCGGCAATAAGCGGCAACTCGAAGAAGGCGATAATTTAATTTTATGTTTTCGTTAATCGGGATGGTCGGCTCAATTATTCGTACTGTTTTTTTCGGAGCTGCAGATATAATCTGTTCCATTATATATTTCCTTTCTTCCTATGTACTGTCTGTTTCGAAGAACAACAGCCACGGTTCTATCGGTATATAATCGTATTTCGTCAACCGTATTATTTAATAATTCAGAGAGCTTTTTAGTTGAGCTCTTTTCAAATTCATATTGCTTAGAAATTGACCGTTGTATTTTATCCGGCAGAGGGGGATGCCGTCCGAGG
>ERZ773194.1456-NODE-1456-length-25539-cov-3.517109_pt1 | contig 25539 bp, 38 predicted proteins | sample MGYA00511240_ERZ773194 | MGnify/ENA primary metagenome ERZ773194 (study PRJEB29015, sample SAMEA2737774) | human gut metagenome | biome: human gut; feature: human-associated habitat; material: faeces | place: China | collected 2012 ... | reverse complement strand
GTCTGCCAATTCCGCCACATCCGCATATTTTATATATTATCATGTAGATAGAACATTTGTCAAGTAGCAAACCTGGGTTGTTTACGGAAAACATCATGGCTATAAGTACAATAAAACTTCATCGAAGCAGCCTTATTTCAAATTATCGAAGTAAATTCCAACCATTATATGTAATCCTATACATATAATGGTTGAACGAATTACTTTTTAAAATCTTTATGGATATTTAAAGATTTCATGATTCTTTTGACAAGTTCCCGTCTCCCGCTTCCAAATTGAGACTAATAATGATGATTGATTCGTTAGCTGCCTTTTTGCTATTAAACTTCTGGTTTAAAGCGGTTTGATTTCTTTTGTATATACATGCTTGAGATAGAGGGCACACAATACGCAAGAAACCAGCTCCGCCAATGGGAAAGCCCACCAAATCAACTTTAGGTTTCCAGATAATGAAAATAGATAAGCCGCAGGCAGCAATATTACCAACTGCCGAATCAAAGAAACAGACAAACTTAAAAAACCATGGGATAACGCTTGGAAAACAGAAGAAGAAATTACGCTGAATCCAGCAAACAAAAAGCTTATACTAATAATACGAAGCGCTGGGATACCGATTTCAAGCATATGGTCGGATGCATTAAAAATCAATAACAATTCTTTCGGTATGATCTGAACAACCACAAAAGCAAGCAACATTATACCCGTCGCATAACATACGCTTAACTTAATCGTATGAATAAGACGTTTTGGCTTCCTTGCACCATAGTTATAAGCAACAATCGGGACCATACCATTGTTTAAGCCAAACACCGGCATAAAAGCAAAACTCTGTAGCTTAAAATACACACCGAACACTGCCGTTGCGGTTGTAGAAAAGGCAATCAATATTTTGTTCATCCCAAAAGTCATTAGAGAACCAATGGAAGCCATGATTATGGAAGGTACCCCGACTGCATAAATAGCCCGAATGATCTTACCCTCTGGCCGAAATCCTCTTATAGAAAGCGTAATCTCCTCATTCTTTTTATGATTGAGAATAATTGCCAAAATCATCGCAACAATTTGACCGAAAACAGTAGCGGCAGCGGCTCCGGCAACTCCCATTTCCGGAAAACCAAAATAGCCGAATATCATAATAGGATCAAATATAATATTAATAATTGCCCCTACCCCTTGCGTGATCATTGTATAAAACGTTTTTCCAGTCGACTGCAGCAGCCTTTCAAAAATAATCTGCCCAAATATACCAAACGAAAAGACAGAACAAATCACTAAATAAGAAGTTCCATATTCAATGATTTCTTCCACATTGGTCTGCACTCGGAAAAACCATTCTGAAAAGAACACCCCTATCAAACAAAAAACAAAATAACTGCAAACTGCTAAGAAAACACCATTTTTAGCTGCTTTATTAGCCTTATCAAAATCCTTTTGCCCCAAACTCTTGGAAAGCAATGCATTCACACCAACACCTGTACCTGTCGCAACCGCAATCATCAAATTTTGCATTGGAAATGCTAAAGATACGGCCGTTAACGCATTTTCATTAATCTGTGCTACAAACATACTGTCGACTACATTATACAGTGCTTGTACCAGCATAGAAATGATCATCGGAATTGACATGGAAACCAGCAGTTTATTTACTGGCATAATGCCCATCTTATTTTCCTTCTGCGCAACTATTTCTTCCCTCACATTTTTTCTCCTCTCTTTATAATGTGTATATTATTTTGATGATGAAATAGATACTTAACTTCTTCATGACCGATATAAAGATTTATTCGGCAATTGAACCTGGTGCGACATCGCTTTCGGTGGTCAGCAATACATATTTTCCGTCGTTGTCAGCGGATAAAATCATGCCTTCTGACAAGATTCCGCGCAGCTTAACCGGTTTGAGATTAGCAATCATAATCACATTTTTACCGATTAAGTCCTTTGGCTGATAGTATTTTGCAATTCCAGAAACAACCTGCCGGATTTCATTGTTTTTGAGCTGGAGCTTAAACAGCAATAATTTATCTGATTTTTCCACCTTGGAGCATTCCAGTACCTTGGCAACCCGCAAATCCAGCTTGGCAAAATCATCGATCGTAACCTGCGGCTTTTTCTCTTCTTCGGGCAGCTCAGTCTGCACCGCCATTTCGTTTTGGATTTCCTCTAACTTCTTCTTTTCATCCAGGCGGGCAAACAGGACCTCCGCGTCACCTACAAAGCTGCCGGCGCGGGTCTTGCCAAAGGTTTCAAGAGAATCCCAAGCTGTATTTTCAGCGTTAATCTGCTTTGCAATCCTTTCCGCTGTCTGCGGCATAAAGGGCGATACCAGCACAGAGATGAACCGGATACATTCAATCAAATTATAAAGTACGGTTTTTAACCGTTCCTTGCCGTTCTCATCTTTGGCAAGAGCCCATGGCATCGTTTCATCAATATATTTATTGGAACGCCGCACCAAGGTCCAGATTTCATCAATGGCGTCGGCAACCCTCATGCTGTCCATTTTTTCAGCCATTTTCTCTTTTGCCTGCAAAGCGGTTGCAATCAGATCGCGGTCGGTGTCATCATAATCGCCCGGCGCAAATATCTCACCGTCAAAATACTTTTTGACCATGGCGACGGTGCGGTTGACAAGATTCCCCAGCGTGTTGGCAAGCTCAGAGTTGAACTTAGCAATGATATTTTCATAGCTGATAGACCCATCCTGCGCATAGGGCATTTCGCTCAAAACATAAAAACGCGTCGCGTCTACCCCGAACTGGCGTACCAGGTCGTCCGCATAAATGACGTTGCCCTTTGATTTACTCATTTTATCTTCGCCGAACAACAGCCACGGATGCCCAAATACCTGCTTTGGCAGTGGTTCACTCAGTGCCATTAAGATAATCGGCCAATAGATGGTATGAAACCGCAAAATATCCTTGCCGATAACATGGACGTCAGCCGGCCAATACTTTTGGTAAAGCTCACCTTGCTTATCAGGCGAATAGCCTAACGCTGTGATATAGTTGGAAAGCGCGTCAATCCAGACGTAAATGACATGTTTTTCATCAAAACTGACGGGTACTCCCCACGAAAAGGAAGAACGGGACACGCATAAATCCTGCAATCCGGGTTTGAGAAAATTATTGACCATTTCACGCTTGCGGGACTCCGGAACAATAAAATCCGGATTTTTCTCAATATGCTGTTCCAGCTGTTTTTGATACTTGCTCATTTTAAAGAAATAGGCTTCTTCCTTGGTCTTTGCAACTTCGCGCCCGCAGTCGGGACATTTTCCATCGACGAGCTGTGTTTCGGTAAAAAAGGCTTCACAGGGCGTACAATACCAGCCCTCATACTCGTCCTTGTAGATATCTCCCTTATCATATAATTTTTTGAAAATCTTTTGTACCGCTTGTACATGATAATCATCGGTCGTACGGATAAATTTATCATAGGAAGCGCCTACCAAATCCCAGATATCTCGAATCTGTCCTGCAATTCCATCCACATACTGCTTGGGCGTTACGCCGGCTTCCTCCGCGTTTTGCTGAACCTTTTGGCCATGCTCGTCCGTTCCGGTCAGAAAGAACACATCATACCCGCGCAGCCGTTTATACCGGGCAATCGCATCGGTCAGGATAACCTCATAGGTATTGCCGATATGGGGCTTGCGGGAGGTATAGGTAATCGCTGTGGTAATATAGAATTTTTTCTGTTCCATTTTATCACCTCAAAAATTGTATTAGACTTCACTGATTTCATCCAGATAAGTTTTCGCACCTTCAATAATAAAGTGCGCGTCAATTGTATTACAAAAGGTCCGATGGACCTGACGCATTCGTTCTTCTCCGCCAAAGAATTCGAATCCGCCGCAAGCTTCTGCTCCCGGCGCAAATTCTTCTTTTGGGGCAAGAAAAACCCGCAGATAAAAAGAAAGACTTTCGTCAAAAATACCGAGCGCAGTGCCGCGCGGCTTTTGTGCCAATTGGATAAAATGAGTCAATAAATCCTGCTTTGAAATACTCTGGGCCGACCCCACAACTTGATAGGAAGCCTCTAAATAATCATCGCAGCATTGCAGGGCCGCCCTGTCTTCAAGGGCAATTTCCACGCATTTCTTTAACAGCGATTCAGGAATTTCATAATTGCTGCGCACCACCTTTTGGTGAAACGGAGGTTTACAGTTGGCCCATAAGGAAAATATTTTTTGATTCATATCTGCCTGCCATTTCTCCTTCCGCCAAACTTTGCGGAATATGAAAACCATAGATATATTCAAATTCAATTCGACTGATTCACATTACAGATATAATTGATTTCGTCAATCATTTTTCCGTCTCGGATATACACACGCGGGACGCGGCGTTTTACATCGCAGAGCACCTCATAATGTATGGTTCCGCGGATTTTGGCAATCGTATCAGCTGTGATCTGCCCCCTGCCGAACAGAATGACCTGATCGCCGCGTTTGACCTGCGGCAGTGAGCTGATATCGATCATGCACTGGTCCATACAAACCCGCCCGGTGATTTGGACGATTTTTCCGTCAATTTCAACCAGCCCTCTGCTGCTTAACGCCCGCGGGTAGCCGTCCGCGTAACCGACTGGAATGGTGGCAATCCGCATAGGATGCTCCGCGACAACCGTTTTTCCATAGCTGATTCCAGCCCCTTTTTCTATCTCCTTGACCTGCACGACAGTACTTTTCAGGGTCATAGCCGGTATCAAAGACAGCCTTTCCTGATTGACTTCATCTGAGGGGTAATATCCATATAGAATAATACCGGCCCGCACCATATCAAGATGCATCTGCGGGCAGTCGATAATAGCACCGCTGTTGGAACAATGCCGCACCGGAATCGGACAGCCTTCATTTTTGAGTCTATCGCAAATTTCGCAAAACAGTTCAAACTGACGGTTGGTATAACCTTTATCAGCTTCATCGCTTGCTGCAAAATGAGTGAAAATCCCTTCAATAAACAGGTTCGGCAGACCGAATATTTTTTTGATTTCCTCAATTGCGCCGCCATGTTCCTGATAGTAAAACCCAATTCTCGACATACCGGTATCAATCTTAATATGTATCTTAGCTGTCTTTCCGGCTTTCACAGCGGCATCGGAAATCAGCTGCGCAAATTCAAAGCTGCAAACCGTCATAGTGATACCAAACTGAACGCCGTCGCCGATACGGCTCTGCTCACAGTAGCCTAAAATCAAGATATCCGCCGAAAAGCCGTTCATCCTAAGCTCTACCGCTTCGTCCATATCTGCTACACCCAGCATATCGGCCCCATTTTTGAGCAGGGTATCCGCAACATTCAGCACACCATGTCCATAGGCGTCCGCCTTAACGACTGCCATAATTTTGCTGTTTTTATCAGTAATCCGCCTAATCTCACGGATATTATGCTCAATTGCATTTAAATCTATTTCAGCCCAGGTTCGTTTATCCATGTTTCACCCTCAAATCAAATTGATTTCTTCATTGATTTTCAGCATTTTTTCATCCAGCGCCGAAATAATTTCAGCACAGTCCTGCAAATCTTTTTCTATATGATAGGGCGCATTGCCCTTAAACTTATAGTGCATTTTATGCTCCAGGCTCGCCCAAAAGTCCATAGCAATAGTACGAATCTGAATTTCCATCCGCAGATTCATCATTCTTTCAGAAAAGAAAACAGGCACTTCGACCAGCATATGGAGGGAACGGTAGCCGCTGGGCTTCGGATTTTTGATATAATCCTTGATTTCCAGCACGTTCATATCATTCTGGCTGGCCAGCATTTTTGCAATCTTGTAAATATCAGATGTGAAAGAACAGATAACCCGAATCCCTGCAATATCGTTGATATTGGCCATGACGTTGTCAAAGGAATAGGGTATATTTTTCCGTTCCAGTTTATCCATAATACTCTGCATGGATTTGATCCGCATTTTGATATGTTCAATCGGATTATACTTATGTACCGATTTAAATTCATTATTCAAAATCTCGATTTTGGTATTAACTTCCCTTAAAGCACTGTCATACAAAAAAAACAGCGCATTGTAATCAGTAACAATTGGTTCCATTTAATCACCTTCTCCGCTTTATTGGCCCCAATACTCTCCTTCAAATTTAAAGCAGCTTCGCCCCATTGATAACAAGAGCAAACTGGCAGCCGAGATATTCCGCTGCCTTGGTGCACATCATCATACGGCCAAGAAAAATTTCAAAATAACTGGTGACGCTTGAAATCTCGGTGTCAATGGTCAAATCCAGAGTGATCGTCTTATTTTTGGCATCAGTCATAACGTCAGAGCGCGTAACCGCATAGTTGACCCTGTCGTGGATATCAAAACTGGAGATGGTACGGTTACGAACACGGCTGCGGCGCACATCCGTCTTATCTCCTAATATGACCGCAGCGCAGATAGAGTTCACCGCATCGCCTCCCAGCTCGTCGTGATTCCCGATAGCGCCCACAATGGACCCGATTTCATCAAAATCCATACCCAGGCGGGATAAAATCTGGAACGCAATCACACCGCCGGAGTAGGCATGGTCGTTGCGGTTGACCATATTCCCGATATCGTGCATATAAGCCGCAATTTTGGCAAGTTCGACTTTTCTTTCGTCATACCGGAGGGCAGTCAAGATTTTTTCTGCAACTGCGACTACCCTGAGGCAATGTATTTTAGAATGATCGGTGTATCCCAGTACCTTTAAATGCTCGTTTGCCTTTTGGATATAACAGTTGATTTCCGCGTTATTCTTAATTTGCTCGTAAGTTACCATGTACTACCCGCCCTTTATTGTTCTTCCTGCAAAGCCTGTTTTTCAATATACAGCGCAATTGCACATTCAAGCCGTTTTTGGAACATATCGCATTCAATTTCATGCGGCTTATTGATGTCGTTGTTAAATTTATAAGCGTTTGCAAGGCAGCCGCCGCTGCAATAGAATTTTGCCCAGCAGTCCTTGCACTTATCTTTACAATAGATATTGGATTCCTCAAACCCGGACTTGATATTTTGATTCAAGGTATTTTCCAATACATTTCCCATTTTATATTCCGGAAGGCCAACGAACTGATGGCACGGATAAATGTCCCCCTCCGGCGAAACCGCCAGATATTCGCAGCCCGCGCCGCAGCCCGCGATTCTCTTGATAACGCATGGCCCCTGCGACAGGTCAACCATGAAATGAAAGAAATTGAACCCTTTTTTCTTTCGGATTCTATCCAGATATGCATCCGCTAAACGATCATATTCCTCAAAAATCTGCGGCAGATGCTCCTCTTTTAAAGACCACGGCCGCTCCGCTTTATCGATAACCGGCTCAACCGAAATCTGCTGAAATCCCAAATCCGCAAGATGCATAACATCCTTTGAAAAATCCAGATTATACGCTGTAAATGTTCCCCTGACATAATAATTGTCCTGATTTCTGGACTCGGCTGCCTTCTGAAACTTCGGTACGATTTGGTCGTAAACACCCTTGCCGCGGATCGAATCGTTGATTTCCTTGCGGCCGTCAATGCTCAGCACCACATTATGCATATGGCGGTTGATAAACTCCAGGATATCGTCATCCAATAAAATACCGTTTGTAGTAATGGTGAACCGGAAATTTTTATCGTGCAGTTTTCCCTGCTCGTCCGCATAACAAACAATATCCTTAACAGTATCAAAATTCATCAGCGGTTCACCGCCGAAAAAGTCAATTTCAATATTTCTGCGGCCTTTTGACCGCGCCACTACAAAATCAATTGCCGCCCGCCCAACTTTTTGGCTCATCATAACGCGGCTGCCATGAAAGCTGCCGCCATCGCCGAAACAATACTTACAGCGCAGATTGCAGTCATGCGCAATATGCAGGCAAAGAGCCTTCACCGGCGAATCTTTTCGCATATTGATTACATTTTCGCTATAGGTATCCTCGGAAAAGAGCATATCCTCACTCTGCAATTCTTTCAGTTCAGAAAAGGCAGTCTCAATTTCGTCTTTGGAATATTTCCGTTCCATTTTGTGCAGAATGGACTCAGGCAGCTTTTCTGCCGTCCTGACTTCCTCAAAATCGAGCAAGTCAAAAGGGCACTGTTCCATTAAATGGACAGCCCCGGAATTGGTATCAACAACAATATTGTGGTCAAATTTCCTGTATTTATGTATCAATGGTAAACCCCCAAAGTACGCCGAATTTCCCGCACAGCCCTCTGACCTGCGGATATTGGAAAGGAAGGCTTTGCACAAAACCCGTGCAAAGCCTTCTGCAATTCACTTGTTCGCAAATTTCCGATTAGTTTTTTTCACATTTCTGGTTTGCAACCGTACAAGATGTTTTGCAGGCGCTCTGGCAGGAAGTCTGGCATTCGCCGCATCCGCCTTTTGCAGCGCTGTTTTTTAGTACACAGGTATTTATGGTCTTGATTGTTTTCATCGAAAATGCCTCCCAAAATAAATTTATAGTTTATGATACCATAGCCACAAGCGAAGTGCGCCGACATAATGGTATCATTGACCATACGCATTTCCCGAGCTATGCAAGGAAATGTCCGCGCGGCCATAAATTGGTTTATAATAACCATTTGTGTTTATTATATCATAATATTTTCCATTTGAAAAGGGTTCTTTTAAAAAAACAAAACTTTTCTTCTGCTTTTTCAGTGTTATATAACCTCGCTATGATGTGACCAAGGGGTCAGACCTTCCCCCGTTTCGCGAGGTTGAAACGCCATTATTGAGAACATTTGCTCCTATTGCAAAAAAACAAACTTATTCTTTCTAAAAAGAATAAGTTTGTTTCCTACTTAAAAAATCAATCAACTAATTCCAAAACCGCCATGGGCGCGGCGTCACCGCGTCTTGGTCCCATTTTGATAACACGGGTGTATCCACCCTGTCTGTCAGCGAATTTCGGGGCTATATCATTAAACAGTTTCGAGACAACATCTTCTTTTGTGATAAAAGCGAGAGCCTGCCGTCTTGAATGCAACGTGTTGGTTTTGCCGAGAGTGATCATCTTTTCAACCATTTTTTGGGTTTCCTTAGCGCGCATTTCGGTTGTTTCAATCCTGCCGTTTTCGAGAGTGAAAGTGACAAGAGCGCGGAGCATAGCCCTTCTTTGGTCGGTTGGACGTCCCAGTTTTCTAGTCCCTGGCATAATTCATACCTCCCTTTTTATTCTTCTTCCTTGGAGAGGGATAAGCCCAAAGCATAGAGCTTGTTGATAACCTCTTCCAATGATTTTCTACCGAGGTTTCTGACCTTCATCATATCCTCTTCAGTCTTGTTGGTCAAATCCTCAACTGTATTGATGCCGGCGCGTTTGAGACAGTTGTAGGAACGAACGGAAAGGTCAAGGTCTTCGATGACCATTTCCAGAACTTTTTCCTTTTTATTGTCTTCTTTTTCAACCATGATCTCAGTGTTCCGCACGTTGTCAGAAAGATCGATGAACAGGTTTAGATGCTCATTCATGATCTTTGCACCGAGAGAAATCGCTTCGTCCGGCAAGATAGTACCGTTGGTATAAACCTCAACCGTAAGCTTATCGAAATCAGTAACCTGACCAACGCGGGTATTTTCAACTGTGTAATTGAATTTATGAACCGGCGTGTAGATGGAATCAACCGGAAGAACGCCGATAGCGCCCTGAAGGTCAACCTTATTTTTATCGGCACTGACATAGCCTCGGCCATGGTCCAAAGTAATTTCCATATACAGCTTTGCGTCTTCATTTAAGGTCGCGATATGCAGGTCAGGATTCAATATTTCAACATCCGAATCGACTTTGATGCTTCCCGCAGTGATTTCACCAGCGCCGGACGCCTCAATATAAACGACTTTTGGACCGTCGCAGAATAATTTTGCGGCAAGCTTCTTTATGTTCAGGATGATATTTGTGACATCTTCCTTGACTCCGGGAATCGTTGAAAATTCATGGAGTACGCCGTCAATTTTAATAGAAGTGACCGCAACGCCGGGCAGGGAGGACAACAGGATTCTGCGCAGGCAGTTTCCTAAGGTTGTACCGTAACCGCGTTCCAGCGGTTCCACAACGAATTTCCCATAGGTACCGTCGTCGCTCAAAGTAACACATTCTATTCTTGGTTTTTCCATTTCAATCATTCAAAACCCTCCTATCTTATACCATCAATCAAGTCAAAGACAAGATTGAATCTGCATGGTAAACCCATGCCCTGCCATTTTCCGGAAGGGTGAACAAAGCCGCGGAACAAAACAAAAATGAAACTTCCGTACATGCTTTGCTGGATTCCGAGAGTTCTTATTTGGAATAATACTCAACGATCAAGTGTTCTTCAACCGGCAGGTCAATATCTTCCCTGTCAGCCAAGGTAACGACTTTCGCAGTCATGGTATTCCTGTCCAAATCAATCCATTTCGGAATCAGTTTACCTTCGGTAGCTTCCAAAACCGCTTTGATTTTCGCACTGTCGCGGCTTCCTTCTTTGAGAGCAACCACGTCGCCTTCTTTTATCAGATAGGACGGAATATTAACCTTTTTACCATTCACAGTGAAATGACCATGAAGCACGAGCTGGCGGGCTTCCGGTCTGGACATGCCAAAGCCAGCGCGGTAAACCACGTTGTCAAGACGGCTTTCCAGGATCTGGAGCAGGTTTTCACCAGTGATACCCTGCTTTTTAACAGCCATTTCATAATATTTATTCATCTGTCCTTCTAAGATACCATAATATCTGCGGACTTTTTGCTTTTCTCTGAGCTGCAGGCCGTATTCAGACATTTTCTTTCTGCCCTGGCCGTGCTGACCCGGAGCGTATTGCCGCCTGACAACCGAGCATTTATCGGTATAGCATCTGTCGCCCTTTAAAAAGAGCTTCTGGCCTTCTCTGCGGCACAATCTGCACACAGCACCGGTATATCTAGCCATGTTTAAACCTCCATTTCTTCAATCAGATTATACTCTGCGCCGTTTGGGCGGACGGCAGCCGTTATGCGGGATCGGGGTAACATCTTTGATCATGTTAACTTCCAGACCTGCTGCCTGCAAAGCGCGGATAGCAGCTTCCCGTCCGGCGCCCGGACCCTTTACGAAAACTTCGACAGTCTTGAGACCATGTTCCATAGCAGCTTTAGCCGCAGTCTCCGCAGCCATCTGAGCGGCATAAGGAGTATTTTTTCTGGAACCGCGGAATCCTAAACCGCCGGCACTGGCCCATGAAAGAGCATTACCAGCAGTGTCGGTAATGGTAACAATCGTATTGTTAAACGAGGAGCGAATATGAGCCGCACCACGTTCGATATTTTTCTTCTCACGTCTTTTGTGAGTCGTTCTTCTCGCAGTTTTTGCCATTTTCACGTTCCTCCTTTATTTCTTTTTACCAGCCATCGTTTTTCTCGGGCCTTTTCTGGTCCTGGCATTGGTTTTGGTTCTCTGACCGCGGACAGGAAGACCTCTCCTGTGGCGCAGGCCCCTATATGATCCAATTTCCATTAATCTCTTGATATCCATTGCAACGGAACGTCTGAGATCACCTTCAACCTCATAATCCTTATCGATAACGTCCCTTAATTTAGCAACTTCGTCTTCGGTTAAATCTTTGACTCTTGTGTCAGGATTTATACCTGTCTGCTGCAGAATTTTATTAGAGCTGCTTCTGCCGATACCGAAAATATAGGTCAGGCCGATTTCAACGCGTTTTTCCTTGGGTAAATCTACCCCAGAAATTCTTGCCATACTTGCTTTACACCTCCTGGTTTTCTGATCTTTAGCCAATGATATATTCCAAGTAGAATTACGGAACACCCCATTACGGCATTCCGCACAGCCGCTTCTACAGTTTAGCCCTGTTTCTGTTTGTGTTTGGGATTTTCGCAAATGACCATAATACGGCCCTTGCGTTTAATCATTTTACATTTTTCGCAGATTGGTTTTACAGATGGCCTTACTTTCATTTCAAAATCCTCCTATCACTATGATCAATATTGTCCGGCATAAGGTTAAAAAGCCGGAAGAACCGCCGGCTTGCAGCAATCGTAGATGCGCTGCTGGAGAAATCCCCAAAGCCGGATTGAAAGCAACATTATTTATCACGCCATGTGATTCTGCCCTTAGTCAAATCATAGGGAGACATCTCGACCGTGACCTTGTCGCCGGGAAGAATGCGTATAAAATTCATCCTCAGCTTACCGGAAATATGGGCTAAAATCTTATGACCGTTTTCCAGTTCAACTTGAAATGTTGCGTTAGGAAGGGCTTCAATCACCGTTCCAGTCGTTTCTAAAACATCTTCTTTTGCCAAGGAATTATCCCTCCTTCATTTCGTCATGTGAGAGCACATGAGCAATGGATTTTCTCAGTTCGGGATTGGTGAGTTTACTTCCCGAGCCTAATTTTTCAACAAGCCTTTCGGAATGCAATCCCATAGATTTGATATGCTTTATTTTTTTCCGTTTGGGCTTTTCCGCACGACGGACCTTGCCATCACTTATCAAAACAAAGTTCTCATCTATGACCTTCGTAACAATAAAATATTTTCCCTGATCGCGTCCTGCAGTAGAAACTACTAACAGTCCGGGGTAAATATCCACGAATGAATCACCTCATAAGTTTCAGATTCCAGCCAGACTTAAAGTCTGGTCAGAATTTCCGGTTCATTGCCTGTAATCAGTATCGTGTGCTCATAATGCGCGGACCATTTACCGTCGTTTGTTACAACAGTCCAACCGTCCTTTAGAGTGCGGTTTTTGGCATTGCCCATGGTGACCATAGGTTCAACGGCAATGGTCATCCCCTTATGCAGGCGGACGCCAGTACCGATTTTACCAAAATTGGGTACCTCCGGCTCTTCGTGGAGGTTGGTGCCAACGCCATGTCCGACAAAATTCCGAACAACATCAAAACCATATTCTTTGACATACTGTTCAATGTGCCCGCCGATGTCGTGCAGGCGATACCCGTCAAGGGCATATTGAATCCCCTCGTAGAAGCTCTGCCTTGTGACATCAATCAGCTTTTGAGCATCCTGGCTGACTGAGCCGACCGGGAAGGTCTTTGCGCTGTCGCCATGGTAGCCATGGTAATAGGCGCCGATGTCAATACTGATAATATCGCCGTCCGCAAGAATCGTCCCCTTAGACGGTATTCCATGGATAATAATCTCATTTTTAGAAGCGCAGATGGAAGCCGGAAACCCGTTATAATTGAGGAATGAGGGTACCGCGCCATACTTGGTGATATTCCTGTGAGCAATTTTATCAAGCTCCCAGGTACTCACCCCCGGCTTAACAGCCTCGCGCAAAAACTCAAACGTTTCCGCAACGATTTTTCCGGCGTCCCGCATTTTAGCAGCTTCCTGAGCTGATTTAATCGAAATCATCATACCTTCTCCAAAATCCGGATCGCTTCAGCCGTGATTTTATCCATACTCTGTTCCGCGTCGATCATATGAAGCACATTTTTCTTACTGTAATACTCCTTGAGCGGAGCGCTCTGTTCATAATAGACCTTCAGACGGTTTTTCACCGTTTCTTCCTTATCGTCCGGCCTTGTGATCAGATCACCGCCGCATTTTTCACATTTATCTCCCGCTTTCGACGGGTTGTTGTAAATGTGGTAAGGAGTGGCGCAAGCAGAACATTCGCGCCGCCCCGATAGTCTTTTAATAATTACTTCGTCCTTTGCTTCAAAGCAAAGAGCAGAATCAATTTTAATATTGAACTCAGTTAAAGCATCCGCTTGGGCAACCGTACGCGGGAATCCGTCGAGAATGAACCCATTTTTGCAGTCATCTGCCGAAAGTCTTTCACGGACAAGACCAATCATAACATCATCCGGAACCAAAGCGCCGGTGGATGTGAACTGTTCAGCCTTTTTGCCAAACTCCGTTCCCTCACGGATTGCCGAGCGGATCATCGCTCCGGTGGAGATAGTAGGAATCCCGAAATGCTTGGAAATCAATTCGGCCTGGGTTCCTTTTCCAGCACCCGGAGCGCCGAGTAAGATAATATTCATGTCAAAACACCTGTCTTTTATTCTAAGAATCCTTTATAATGACGCACCAGCATCTGCGATTCAACCTGTTTCACAGTCTCGAGGACAACACCGACAACGATGAGCAGAGACGTACCGCCGATCGCAATGTTGATTTTGAATACCGAACCAAGAATCAGCGGGAATACCGCAATCAGGCCGATAAACAGCGCGCCCGCCATAGTGACGCGGCTCAGTACTTTATCAATATACTGCGCGGTGGGTTTTCCCGGACGGATACCCGGCACAAAACCGCCGTTGCGCTGCATGTTGTTCGCCATCTCAACCGAGTTGAACTGAATCTTGGTATAGAAGAAGGTGAAGAACAGAATCAGCAGGAAGTAAAGGATGATATATCCCGGTGAAGTAGTAGAGAGAATCCATTTGGTAATCCAGCCCATAACACCGGTGGTCGGATTATATCCGAACAGCTGCATAATGGTGAGCGGGAAGGTCATAATGGACATTGCAAAGATGATCGGGATAACGCCGGCCATCAAAACCTTGATCGGGATATGAGTACTCTGTCCGCCATACATTTTTCTGCCGACAACGCGTTTTGCATACTGGACTGGGATCCTGCGTTCAGCGTTGTTCATAGCAACGACCGCCGCAACCACCAGCACGATGACAATCAGCAGTAAAATCAAAGTGTAAATGTTCAGCTGGCCATTCTGCATGTAAGCGATAAACGCCTGAACCATCTGCGGCCCGCGGGATACGATACCGGCGAAAATCAGGAGGGAAATACCATTTCCGATTCCATTTTCGGTGATATGTTCGCCCAGCCACATGAGGAAAGAAGTACCAGCAGTCAATGACAAAACAATAATCAGGTATTCAAATACCCTGCCGCCTTCCGGAGCCGATGGGCTGCGGAGTGCGAAATACAAACCGGAGGCCTGGATAAACGCAAGCACAACGGTCAGATATCTGGTTAACTGCGCGATGAATTTTCTGCCCTCTTCGCCTTCCCGCTGTTTCCGCTCCAGTGCAGGGATAACAACGGTCAGCAGGTTCATGATAATCGAACTGTTGATGTAAGGCGTGATACTCATAGCAAAGATGGTGGCGTTGGAGAACGCACCGCCGGCAATGGTATCAAGCAGGTTCAAAGCGTCAAAATTGCCAACTAAATTAGCAAGGGTTTCAGGATTGATTCCCGGGATCGGAATATGCGAACCGATCCGGAATACGATGAGCATCATAATGGTGTATAAAATCTTTTTCCTAAGGTCTGCGATTTTCCACGCGTTGACAAGAGGTTCAAACATTTTATATCACCTCATACTTTCCGCCGGCAGCTGTAATTTTTTCCTTGGCAGAGCCGGAAAATCTTGCAGCCTGGACGGTAAGCTTCTTGGATAACTCACCCCGTCCCAAAACAACAACGCCGTCTTTCGTTTTGGAAACCACCCTGTTTTCAACTAAAAGTTCGGGAGTGACAACAGTGCCGTCCTCAAATCTTTCCAGCTGTTCCACATTGATTTCCACATATTCTTTTGCAAATATATTTTTAAATCCACGTTTCGGCAGTCTGCGGTAAAGAGGCATCTGGCCCCCTTCAAACCCGGGTCTAACGCCGCCGCCGGAACGCGCTTTCTGACCTTTGTGTCCTTTACCCGCGGTTTTTCCCTGGCCGGACGCATGTCCGCGGCCAATCCGCTTTCTGTCTTTGGTAGAACCGGGGGCTGGTGAAAGCTCAAACAATTTCATTTTGCTACACCTCCTCTATATTTCTTCGACCTTAACTAAATGACTAACTTTATTGACCATGCCTCTGATGGAAGGAATATCCTCGTGTTCTACCACATCTCTGATCTTATGAAGACCGAGTGCTTTTACGGTAGCAATCTGGTCGTCTTTTCTTCCAATCGTGCTTTTCATTAAAGTCACTTTTAACTTTGCCATGATACTACCTCCTAACCAATGATTTCCTCAACGGCCTTTCCTCTTAATTTAGCAACGCCCTCGGCGTCTTTGAGAGAAGCCAGTCCGGCAATCGTTGCGCTGACAACGTTTTTCGGATTATTGGACCGCAGGCATTTGGTCCTGATATCACGGATACCGGCAAGTTCCAGTACCGCACGTACAGGTCCGCCGGCGATAACGCCGGTACCTTCGGGAGCCGGCTTTAACAAGACAGTGCCCGCGCCGAAAATGCCGTAGGTTTCGTGTGGTATAGTGGTTCCCTTGAGAGGAACGTTAATCATATTCTTTTTGGCATCCTCAATGCCTTTTCTGATTGCATCCGGAATTTCAGCAGCCTTACCCATGCCGCAGCCGACGCGGCCTTCGCCGTCACCGACAACGACCAGCGCGCTGAACCGGAAGGTACGTCCGCCTTTGACAACCTTGGCAACGCGGTTGATATTAACGACTTTTTCCTTTAATTCTTTTCCGTCTGCATCTACTATCATTCGCTCTGGCATTCGCTTACCTCCTTTAAAATTCTAATCCGCCTTCTCTGGCCCCGTCAGCGAGTTCTTTCACGCGTCCGTGGTAGAGATATCCGCCGCGGTCATAAACGACCTTTGTGATACCAGCGTCTTTTGCGCGTTTGGCAACGAGCTGGCCGACCGCTTTGGCAGCTTCTTTGTTTCCGCCGTAATTGCTCTTTAACTCTTTGTCCAGGGTAGATGCGCTGACCAGAGTTACACCTTTTGTGTCATCGATAATCTGCGCATATATATTGTTAAGGCTGCGAAATACATTCAGTCTGGGGCGTTCAGCCGTCCCGGTGACATGTTTGCGGACTCTTTCGTGCCTTTTCACTCTTGAGTCGTTAGAAATCGGCTTTTTAATCACTGTTTCTCACTCCTTTACTTTTTCGCTCCGGTCTTACCTTCTTTGCGTCTGATATGTTCATCCGCATACTTGATACCCTTGCCTTTATAAGGTTCAGGCAGTCTCTTTTCCCTGACCTGAGCCGCAAACTGGCCGACAGCCTGTTTGTCCGGGCCGCTGATAACGACCTGGTTCGGAGCGGGAACGTCGATTGTGATACCGGGGATTTCTTCCATTTCAACCTGGTGGGAATAACCGAGGTTCATCACCAGTTTTTTGCCCTGCTTCTGTGCCCTGTAACCAACACCGTTGATTTCCAGTTCTTTTTTGAAGCCTTCCGAAACGCCGACAACCATATTGTTGAGCAGAGTTCTGGTGAGACCGTGCAGAGCTTTATGCTTTTTCTGTTCGGACGGGCGTTCGACTAAAATAGTACTGCCGTCCTGCTTTAAAATCATTTCATTGTGCAGCTGTTTTTCCAAAGTACCTTTGGGACCTTTCACAGTAACAAAGTTTCCGTCAGCGATTTTGACATCGACGCCGGAAGGAACTGTGATAGGCATTCTACCGATACGAGACATGTATCGCACCTCCTAATTTCTGTTTTCTACTGATACCGCGCCAAGGTTTTATCGTCCGGCATTTATGAAAAATGCCGCAGCATTCCGTCAACATAAAGCCGTCAATTGTTTGCTTTTTGCAACCTTTCCGATTCAGCTGTTCCCTTTGCAAAGTCTTAAAATCGATCCTTCCCTTACAAAGTTCTGAACCGAATGGCTGTTTTTAGCAAACACCCCGATAAATCCTAACCGGCAGGTTCAGAATCAATTACCAGACAAACGCCAAAACTTCACCGCCGACGTTCTCACGACGCGCTTTCTTGTCGGTCATAACGCCTTTGGAAGTTGAGATAATTGCGATACCAAGCCCTTTTAACACTTTGGGCAGTTCCTCGCAAGACGCATAAACGCGCAGGCCGGGCTTAGAAACCCGCTTCAGGCCCGTAATAACCTTCTGCTTGTTTTCTCCATACTTCAGGGTAATACGGATCAGGCCTTGGGTGTTATCGTCAATAACCTGAAAATTCTTTATATATCCTTCTTCTAATAAAATTTCAGCAACAGCCTTCTTTAAATTAGAAGCGGGAATATCAACTGTTTCATGTTTCGCTGAGTTTGCATTCCGAATGCGGGTGAGCATATCAGCGATAGGATCAGTTATTTGCATGTGTCCTACCTCCTTTTTTTCGGTTTACCAGCTTGCTTTTCTCACGCCGGGGATTTGGCCTTTATAAGCTAATTCCCGGAAGCAAATACGGCAGATACCGTATTTTCTGAGATACGCATGGGGCCGGCCGCAGATTTTACATCTATTATAAGCACGAGTCTTATATTTCGGAGTTTTTTGCTGTTTTAATACCATTGCCTTTTTTGCCACAACGTTCCCTCCCCTCAGTTACGCGTAAACGGAGCACCCATTTGGGTTAAAAGCTCTCTGGCTTCGTCGTCCGTTTTAGCAGTTGTAACAAATATAATATCCATACCTCTTACTTTATCGATTTTATCATAGTCGATTTCCGGGAAGATCAGCTGTTCCCTGACGCCCATGGAATAATTTCCGCGTCCGTCAAAGGAGTTCGGGTTGATACCTCTGAAGTCACGAACCCTCGGAAGCGCAATGTTGAACAGCCTTTCGATAAACTGGTACATTCTCTCGCCGCGCAGGGTAACCTTGCAGCCTATATTCATACCTTCTCTGACTTTAAACGCAGCAACCGATTTCTTTGCTTTGGTAATGATCGGCTTTTGGCCGGTGATAACCGTTAAATCGGCAACCGCACTTTCGAGCGCCTTTGCGTTTTCCTTCGCCTCGCCAACGCCGATATTCACGACCACCTTTTCAAGCTTCGGTATCTGCATCGGGCTTTTGTAACTATATTTGCTCATAAGAGAAGGCGCAATTTCTTTTTCGTACTTTTCTCTTAATACTGACATTCATTTACCTCCTTTCATTCACAAATCAATCGTCAATATCGTCCTGACAGTTTTTGCAGTATTTTACCTTTGTGCCGTCGGCCAATAATTTCGTTCCGGTCCTGGCCGGCTGACCGCACTTTTTGCAGACGAGCTGCACTTTGCACGCACGAATAGGAGCTTCCTGGTGAACCAGTCCGCCCGGCTGAGTGGCGCTGCGCGGTTTTTTATGTTTGGTAACCATGTTGACGCCTTCGACAATGACTTTGCCTTCATCGGGAAGTACGCTGATTACCTTGCCTTTTTTCTTAGCGTCGTCGCCGGATAAAACCACGACGGTATCGCCTTTTTTAATATGCAGTTTACTCATAGTGCACCTCCATTAAAGTACTTCGGGTGCGAGCGATAAGATTTTCATATATTCCTTGTCCCTAAGTTCCCTTGCAACCGGACCGAATATACGGGTTCCTCTCGGATTTTTATCATCTCTGATAACTACCGCCGCATTCTCGTCAAATTTAATATAAGAACCGTCCGCGCGCCGAACGCCTTTCTTCGAACGCACGATAACTGCTTTTACAACTTCGCCTTTTTTAACAACTCCGCCAGGTGTTGCTTTTTTGACGCTGGCAACGATAACGTCGCCCACATTTCCATATTTTCTGGTTGAACCGCCCAAAACGCGGATGCACATAATCTCCTTCGCACCGGTGTTGTCGGCAACCCTTAACAACGTTTGCTGTTGTATCATGATTGATCCTCCTTTCGGTGAATATTACTGAGCCTTTTCCACAATTTCAACCAGTCTCCATCTCTTATCCTTGGAGAGCGGACGGGTTTCCATAACAGAAACCTTATCGCCGATACCGCACTGGTTATTTTCGTCATGCGCTTTTAGCTTGTAGGTGCGCTTCATGACTTTTTTGTAAATCGGGTGTTTGACATGCTCTTCTATTGCAACCACGATGGTTTTATCCATTTTATTGCTGATGACCTTGCCGATTCTTTCTTTACGAGTGTTTCTTTCCATGAAAGATATTTCCTCCTTTCAATCTAACTGAAAGTGTCTATTTCCGAACAGCCCGCAGCCGGAGCAAAGCCGGCGGGGCGATTATTTTGCTTCCTGCAGCTCCATTTCACGGATCAAGGTTTTGACCCTCGCAATGGTCTTTTTCACATCCACGATTTTCATTGGATTATCCAACTGGTTCGTAGCGTGCTGAAATCTCAGGTTAAACAATTCGGTTTTGAGGTCGGATTCTTTTTGAATCAATTCCTCCTGGGTTAAATCTCTCAATTCTTTAGCCTTCATTTTCATCACCACCTTGCGTATTTTCACGGGTAACGAATTTACATTTGACCGGCAGCTTCATAGCCGCAAGACGGAGAGCCTCGCGGGCGAGTTCTTCAGAAACGCCGCCGATTTCAAACATAACCCTGCCCGGTTTCACAACGGCAACCCAATATTCGGGAGAGCCTTTACCACTACCCATACGGGTTTCAGCGGGTTTTTCGGTGATCGGTTTATCCGGGAAAATCTTGATCCAGACCTGACCGCCCCTCTTGATATATCTGGTCATCGCGATACGGGCAGCCTCGATCTGGTTGGAGGTGATCCAAGCCGGCTCAAGCGCCGCAAGACCGAAATCACCGTAGTTGACAACGGTGCCGCGTGTTGCTTTACCCTTCATACGGCCTCTCATAACGCGACGGTATTTCACTCTTTTCGGTAATAACATTTATTTTCCTCCTTCCGCTCTCGGTGCTTTCTTGCTTTCAGGAAGAACTTCTCCTTTATAGATCCAGACTTTGACGCCGACTTTACCATAAGTGGTATCAGCTTCCCAGAAACCATAGTCGATATCAGCACGCAGAGTCTGAAGAGGAATTGTTCCTTCATGATAATGCTCGGTACGGGCAATTTCTGCGCCGCCCACACGTCCGGATACGCTGGTTTTGATACCCTTGGCATTGAGTCTCATAGCCCGGCCCATGGACTGTTTCATCGCACGGCGGAACGAGATTCTCTTTTCCAGCTGAGCCGCAATATTTTCAGCGACGAGCTGAGCGTCGATTTCCGGATTTTTGATTTCCACAATGGAGATATTAACGCTTTTACCGGTCATTTGATCGAGAGCCACCTTCAGCTTATCGATTTCCTCGCCCTTACGGCCGATGATCAAGCCCGGTTTGGCAGCGTGAATATTAATTCTGATTTTATTAGCGGCCTTTTCAATTTCAATCTTGGAAACGCCGGCATTGAATAATCTCTTTTTGAGATATTTTCTAATTTTGTGATCTTCCACCAGGTTGTCGCCGAAATCCTTATCCTGCGCATACCATTTGGAATCCCAGTCTTTGATAACGCCGACTCTAAGCCCGTGTGGATTTACCTTCTGACCCATAAATCTGCCTCCTATCCTTCGATTTCTTTGAGAACTAAAGTGATGTGAGAAGTTCTCTTTCTGATTCGGAACGCTCTTCCCTGCGCCCTCGGTCTGATCCTCTTTAATGTCGGGCCCTGGTTGGCGTAGCATTCGGCAACATACAGGTCATCTACGTTCATTTCGTGATTGTTCTGTGCGTTTGCAACTGCGCTGTCCAGTAATTTAATTAAAATCTCGGACGCACCTTTCGGCGTATTCAGCAAAATACCCTTAGCGACTGCGACCGGTTTATTTCTGATTAAATCCAGTACTAACTGCACTTTTCTAGGAGAGATACGAGCATAACTCAATTTCGCTCTTGCTTCCATGAAACTGCCTCCTTTCACTGTTTAGAAGTTATTTCGCGCCTGATGTTTTCGCACCGGCATGTCCGCGGTAAGTCCTGGTGGGGACGAACTCGCCGAGCTTATGTCCTACCATGTCTTCGGTGACGTAAACCGGAACATGTTTTCTGCCGTCATGCAGCGCGATTGTATGTCCAACGAAATCCGGGAAAATGGTAGAAGCCCTTGACCAGGATTTTACCACTCTTTTTTCGCCGCTTTCGTTCATTTCGGTAATTCTTTTCATCAATCTTTCTTCTACAAAAGGTCCCTTTTTGACCGATCTGCCCATTGAAAATCCTCCTTTCAGGAAAATTATTTAGAATTTCTTCTCTTAACAATATATTTATCGTTCTGATTTTTCTTTTTCCGGGTTTTGAGGCCAAGAGCCGGTTTACCCCAAGGAGTAACAGGGCTCGGTCTGCCGATCGGTGATTTACCTTCACCACCGCCGTGAGGATGGTCACAGGGGTTCATAACAACACCGCGGACGGTCGGGCGGATACCCATATGACGTTTTCTGCCTGCCTTACCGATTTTGATGTTTTCATGATCCAAATTGCCAATCTGTCCGATGGTAGCTTTACAGTTGAGTAAAATCAAACGAACTTCGCCGGAAGGAAGACGAACCTGAGCATATTTGCCCTCTTTCGCCATCAGCTGTGCGGAGTTTCCTGCCGCGCGTACCAGCTGTCCGCCTTTACCGGGAGCCAATTCAATGTTATGAATCAGGGTACCGACCGGGATATCTTTGAGCTCCAGGGCGTTGCCGGCCTTAATATCAGCGCCTTCGCCCGAGAGGATAACGGTACCGACGGTCAGGCCGTTCGGTGCCAGGATATATCTCTTTTCGCCGTCTTCGTACTGAACCAGCGCGATATTAGCGCTTCTGTTCGGATCATATTCAATGGTCTGAACAGTTGCCGGGATACCGTCCTTATTTCTCTTAAAATCAATGATACGGTATTTTCTTCTGTTGCCGCCGCCTCTGTGGCGAACGGTGATTCTGCCGTAAGAGTTTCTGCCGGCGCTCTTCTTGAGGGTATCAAGAAGGGATTTTTCAGGCGCTACCTTTGAAAGTTCTTCAAAGGTGGAAACCGTCATAAATCTTCTGGCCGGAGAAGTAGGATTATATTTTTTTATCGCCATAATGATTTCTCCTCGCTTTCAATCAGATGATTACGCCATACCTTCGAAGAATTCGATCGGCTTGCTGTCCTCGGTAAGTTTGACAATCGCTTTCTTCCTGTCCGGCCGTTTGCCGACATGGGCGCCCATTCTTTTATACTTTCCAAGCACGCGCATGGTGGTAACCTTGTCGACCTTCACGCCGAAAATCTTTTCAACCGCATGGCGGATTTCGATTTTGTTGGCGTTGATATCAACATAAAAAGAATATTTACGGTCAGCCATACCTTCCATACTCATTTCGGAAATAATAGGAGTTTTAATTACGTCATATACGCTTTTCATTACGCATACACCTCCTCGATTTTGCTGACGGCGTCCTTGGTGAGGATCAGCTTGTCATATTTCAGGATGTCATACACGTTCAGAGTGTTGACATAAGAAACCTTCGCCGTCGGGATATTACGAACCGAGTAGTATACGTTATCGTCCTTTTCAGGAACGACGATCAATACTTTTTCGGTAACTTTCAGGTTATTGAGCATATTGACAGCCTGTTTGGTTTTGAACTCACTGAAGTTCATAGCGTCCAGAACGATCAGTTCGCTCTCTGCTACCTTGGAGCTGAAAGCGGATTTCATTGCCAGGCGTTTCACTTTCTTGTTGAGCCTGTAGTTATAGCTTCTGGGTTTCGGCCCCAAAGCTACGCCGCCGCCCGTCCATTGCGGAGAACGGATACTACCCTGCCTTGCGCGGCCGGTGCCCTTCTGTCTCCAGGGCTTGATGCCGCCGCCGCGTACTTCCGAACGCGTCAGAGTGCTCTGTGTACCCTGTCTCTGGTTTGCCAGATAGTTGACAACTACCTGATGCAGAACGCTTTTATTGACTTCCTGTCCAAAGACCGCATCGGATAATTCAATTTGTCCGACTTCGCTGCCTTCTATATTAAACATAGCTACTTTTGGCATGTTGTTTCCTCCTTTCCAATCTCCGGTTAAGCCTTAACCGTATTTTTCAAAGTAACGATACCGCCTTTAGGCCCTGGAACAGCGCCCTTGACGAGAATCAGATTTTTCTCAGCGTCGACCTTTACAACATCAAGATTCTGTACGGTAACCCTTTCCACACCGTAATGGCCGGCCATTTTCTTGCCTTTCATTACTTTAGAGGGGTCGGAGCAGGCGCCCAATGATCCGCCATGGCGGTGATACCCGGAACCGTGAGTCATCGGTCCCCTATGGGTGCCCCAGCGCTTAATCGGGCCGGAAAAACCATGTCCCTTTGAAATACCGGTTACGTCAACCCTGTCGCCGCCTGCAAAAACGTCAGCTTTGATTTCATCGCCAACGTTCATTTCGCCCGCATTGTCGAGACGGAATTCACGCAATACTTTTTTGTAGCCGACCTTTGCCTTGTCAAAATGGCCCTTCATCGGCTTGTTCATTTTCTTTTCTTCCCTGTCGATAAACCCGACCTGAACCGCTGTATAACCGTCGTTTTCAACATCCTTTTTCTGAACAACAACGCAGGGTCCGGCTTCAATCACGGTAACCGGCAGAATTTTGCCGTTCTCGTCAAAGAGCTGGGTCATACCGAGCTTTTTGCCTACAATTGCTTTTTGCATGTTTATACCTCCTATATGGTTATTGGTTGGCCGTCTCCGCTTTAAAACACCGGCAAAATTTGTCCGTCACAGAACTCATATGCGAAGAATCACTCCAGAAAATTTCTCATTCCTTACAGCAATATCAACAAAGAGCCCCCTCTGCCGAAGCTCACCCTATCAGGGCGCTTTTCCTGCCGTCTGTTCCAAACCGTGTTGCCAACATGACCCGCCGGCAAATCCGGCATTAAGCCGCCAATGTTTTTGACAGGGCTGCAACGTTATTCCGGCAATGACGCTTTTGCACTACGGCCTCACGGCCGTTTTCAGCTGATTCAGCCATTGCAGTTCGTCTTCCCCGGATAATACCCTGTCTGAAAAACAAGCCTTTCCTGAACAGAAGCTAACGCTCCATTCGCTTACAGCTTGATTTCGATATCAACACCGGCTGGCAAGTCAAACTTGGTGAGTGCGTCGACTGTTTTTGCAGTCGGCTGTAAAATGTCGATCAGTCTTTTGTGCGTTCTCTGCTCAAACTGTTCACGGGAATCCTTGTACTTATGAACCGCCCTTAAAATAGTAACAATTTCTTTTTCGGTCGGCAGCGGGATAGGACCCGATACCTTGGCACCGGTTCTTTTCGCCGTTTCAACAATTTTTTCTGCAGTCTGATCAACCAGCATGTGATCATACGCTTTTAACCTGATTCTGATTTTTTCTTTCAGTGGTGCTGCCACTAAAACCGCCTCCTTATAAATCGTACGTTTTTTTCGCCCGCATATCGCAGGACAATTTGTTTCGCGCACGACCGGTTAAAAACTATACACCTTACCGGGCGTTTCCTACACCCGCATAAATAAACCCCACCTGAAGTGGGCATGAATAAGCTACCGTTACCATGGAACCGCAACCATTGGTTTAACGACTTATATCCTGTTAAAAAGGGCAGGATACAGTATCATCAACATAGTCCGGATTCCGGCCATCGCTTTTGAGTAAAGTAGTTATTAACCCTGTCGCCCGAGTTTAAAATTCGGACATTCTCCGCCGAAATTACCCGCAAGGCTTTGCGGCAACCTCCGGCATCATCGTTTGTCTAGCGTCACAGCTATCTATTATACACGATTTCAAAAAAATTGCAAGCATTTTTTTTAAATTTTCTAAACTTTTTTAAAATTTTGAAAGATTCACGAAAAAAAGGAAAAAATCTCTATAACCTCGCTGATATGTCCCCCCACCTCGCGAGAAGGCGGATTCCGCTTCATAGAGTCGGGCGGTGGGCATATATCCCCCG